>Ga0207433_10013262_pt1 | contig 12162 bp, 11 predicted proteins | sample YelNatPaOPGAMG01_FD_187559 | JGI IMG/M metagenome (GOLD analysis project Ga0207433, IMG submission 187559) | Hot spring thermophilic microbial communities from Obsidian Pool, Yellowstone National Park, USA - OP-RAMG-01 (SPAdes) (version 3) | ecosystem: Environmental > Aquatic > Thermal springs...
ATATACCAACCCGTTACCCTGATGCACTCCCTGGAACATTACCTGAAGGTTTACCTTCAAAAGAAGATGCAGGGGAAGCTTTAAATACTGCAAAGGCGATTTTTAAACTTATAAAGAGAGAATTAGAAGAAGGAACAAACAATATTCAAAGAGGGTGTTATGAAGATAAGAATTAAAACACCTATTTGGACAGGGGATATTGATTTAAAGAGTGATTTACTTCACTCCACTGGAATTATAGGTTCTTTGAGATGCTGGACTGAAGCCATTTTGAGGGGTATAGGTAAATTTGCCTGCGACCCTACCGGAGATAAATGTGTCCCAAAAGAGATAAATAAAGCAATGCAATATTGTCCTGCATGTCTTATTTTTGGAGCAACTGGAATCAGGAGACTTTTCAGGCTGGAAATAAGTGGTGGAGAAAAATTATTTGATGGTGGAGCAATAAACATAAAACCTGATGACAGAAAAAGAGGATGGTATTTGGGAAGTGGTCTTATAGGAGAAATTGATGTGAACATAATTCCACTGGATAGGGATTTTGATGAAAACCTGGTTCTTGTTCCTTTAACTATTGCCTCTAATTGGGGTGGCATAGGAGCCAAAACACAACATGGATATGGAGTTGTGGAGCTGGCAGATAAAGTTGGATTAAGGTTTGAAAACTTCCAGGAGGCGTTGGACAAAATTCTTAAAAGAGAACGACTTCAGAAACTAAACATTAAAGAAAGAAACGAGACAAACGATGCACTGCCAAATATTAAGGAGATGTTTTTTGCGAAGGTTCAATTTGAGGTTCAGAATAATGACTGGTGGAAAGAGGTTGACGGGATAAAACCCACCAGCAACGACCCAAGAATAAAGAAGTGGATAACAACAGGTTCAGTTCCTATTTCTCCTGCGATAAAGAATTGGCTGAGGTTTGGCAAACAAATCAAAACTAAAAATGGCAAGCTATTACATGTATCTCCTTTCAGTGAAGTTTCCAACAGCACGACTTCTAATTGGCTTTTCGGTGAATCGAAGGATGATAAGAAATCTGCTTCAAAAATCAATGTTTCTTGCGCCTACAGAATTAATAACACAACATGGGAATTTAGAATCTGGGGATGGATCCCTGAAAGAGAAAATCCTGAGGGATTTGATAGAAACAATTTTTTGAATAAGTTAAAACAAACATTAAATGGAAATGGCACGATAACCATCCCATGGACAAGTCTTTTAGGAAACCATACAAAAAATCATAAACTCAAAGTCTGGCGAGAATTTAACTCTCCAAGAGATACCGTGAAGACAAATGAAAGCGATATTAACAAATATCTACAGAGTCTTTTAGAAGACAAAGGAGGCAGTTGATGAGTTACGATTTTTATGTTGATTTTCAAATTCAAAACAAGCGGGATATAGATGACCTTACTTCAGGGTCCGGAAATTATAGAGAATTGACTGATGTTTTATCAAGAATAATGGCTTTATTGTCCTCTATTGAGGAAGAAGAACTTAAAAATTATGCAAAGGCTGGGGATAGAAATAAGCCATCAGGCTTAAAAAGCCACATTCATTCAAACGGCAATTATAATGACCAGCTAAGATGCAAATTATCCGAGCTCTCTCTTCTTGGTTTAAACTCGCCAATAGAAATTTCAGCACTCCCCGAAGGAAGCTGGATTATTGAATTTCCTATCACCTTGAAAAAGCCATTTATATCTAAGGACGATGTACCCCTTTATATCATTGAAAATCCTGTAAGGAAGGACAAAGTGTTTGGCGTGCCGTTTACATCATCAATGGCTTGGAAAGGAAACCTGAGATGGACAATGATGAAGACTCATCTTGAGCCAATAGCAAATGAAAAAGAAAAGTTTGCTGAGATACGCTATCAGCATACCCTTTTATTTGGAACTGAGAAAGGGATGGAAGAGATGGCAAAGGGATGGACAAAATATCTCGATGATTTATGCTCCAATGCAAAAGAGGCTTACAGAAATAAACTAAAGGAACGGTTTAGTACAAATGAAGCTCCTTCTCTTACAGGAATGCTCTATTTCTATCCTACATTCTGGGATAGAATAGATTTGGAAGTTATCAATCCACATGACAGAAAGACAAAAACAGGCAAAAATCCTATTTATTATGAAGTTGTGCCCGAAGGCGCGAAGGGATTCTTCAGACTCTTATATTTGCCACTTTACTATTTGGGAGCACCGCTTCCTGAATTGAAAAATAAGGTCATCAAAGACCTTAAAGATGTTATAAAGGGTTTAAAAGAGATGATGCTAAAATATGGTTTTTCAGCAAAGAAATCCTCTGGATATGGAGTAATTAATAATGGCTGGGATAAAGCAGAAAGCAGATTGGTTATAAAAGAAATATCGGACGCCCACAAGTTTGGGAATTTTGATGAACTAAAACAAGTTGTTGACAAAATATAGAGGGTAACAGATGAACAGTCTTCTTAAGAAATTAGAGAATAACAGAACTGCAATCCTTCTTGCGGAGATTGGAGCATACTTGCATTTACTTGGAAGATTTTCTGAAGAGTTTATTAAATCTCAGGCTAAAGATGTTACAAATACTAATAACAGTTTTGATTATAAAAATGTGTGCAATATTTCATCTTTTTTTGAGAACACAGGACTGGAGGTTTTACTAAAAAGTGCAGATTGGGAGCCTTTAATAAATATAACTTTGAGTGGTCTTAATGAATTATCAACAAACAAAGTTAATAATTTTTGTGAATTTATTGAAAAACATACATGGAGGGATAACCCAAAAGGACTCCTTAAAATACTTGCTGATGCCCATGGAATAGTATCAGGAATAGATAAGGCATTAGCAGGAAGAGGTGATTCAGGGAAACAAAGAAAGGCATATACTTTTAAGGCTACGGTTTTCGGATATGAAAATGAAATAGAATTGCTTATGGATACAAATTTGGATGATGTAAATAAAGAGTATATTAAAGGAGTAAAAGAGGAATTCTTCAAAGAAATCAAAGGAATTTTGGAAAATATACTCCAAAACAAATCAGTTTCTTATGAGAATTATACGGATTTTATTAATAAAATCAAAGGATATTTTTCTAAAACCATTGGTGAAACGAGACGACCAATTAATGAAATTTCTCTTTATGATTATGCACATTCCATTGCATCTCTTACTAAATCTAATCTGGCCAAAATGATTCTTGATGGATGGTATGAACCGAGAGGGAAATCACAATGGAGAATTCTGAAGATAAATTTGAGCATTATTGAACTCTTGTCAAAGGGTTTAAAAATCGGAGATATTTTTGGTTATAGACAAGAAATAGAAAAAATATTCTGCGAAATTAAGAAAACCGTAGAGTTTTATTATCCTTTGGGTAATGAGATTTACCGGGATTCCACCGGTATTTATTTCTCATGCCCTGATATTCAGGACAAAATCGAGTTAAAAACAGAAATAATCGACAACTTTAAAAGTTTAGATAAACTTGATTTCAGTTTACAAATTGAGATTTCTGATAAAAGTAGAAGTATGGTCATCTTAGCAAGTGAGAGAGAAGAATCTCTTAAAGAAATTTCCTATCCACATATTAGTTTTGAGAACATTGAAGAGGAATTTAGAAAATCTCAAAATGATGGAGATAAAGATGTCTGTCCTGTTTGCAGAATCAGGCTAAAACCTTTAAGAAAAGAAAGATGCAAAAAATGTGAGGCTTGCTATCAGGAACGTGCACAAAACTGGATCCAAGAACCGCAAAGAACAATATGGTTAGATGAAGTATCAGACCATAATGATTGTGTTGCCTTGATAGTTGGGCAGTTTGACCTGAGAAAATGGCTTTCTGGAGAATTGGTAGACACTTTTATTTCACAAACTTTTAATGAATGGAAAAACATATGTGCAACTGTATCCAATAGATTAAATATACAAAAAATCTCAGATTTGGAAAAGGATTTTGAACAACTATTTAATAACCCTCAAAACTTAGATAATGACTGGAAAGAAATTTGCAAATCATTTATAGGGAAAAGACCAAATAACTTTATAAGTGATTTCTGGGAACCCATAGCAGAAAGAGATGCAACTGGTAAATCAGCATCACTTACAAATAATTCTGAAAAGGCAAAGCATCTGATTAGACTACTCTTTAGAAAACATCCATCTCTTGCTCGTATTTACCGTATATGGGAAACAACACAGGAATTTATTCAAACTACCATTTTTGAAGGTATCCTTGATAAATATCCTTTTGGCACTAACACTCCTTTTAATGAGTTAAGAAGAAAACGGATAAAGTTTACTATTGAACCTAACCCTGGTATCTCTGTTGGTGCAACATGTGATATAGACATTGAAGGGGTAAGGCTCAGCCCTGTTTGTGTTGATGAAAATAAAGGGATTTTCATAACCGAGACTAACCTCCAAATCCTGACCAATAAAGGGAAAACATTAAATGAGATTGCTTCATGGATGCAAGGGAAAAACATAAAAGTAAAAAGAGAGAACGACAATAAATGGCAAGATGAGTTTAATGGTTCTAAGATTAAAATATCAATGGCTAAGCCGGCGGACGATAGATTTCAGGATTATATACCTTATATAAAAATCTATGATTATCCTGACCAGTTTATGGCTCTTGTTCCAGCCTACGATGCATTTGATGTTGCAAAAAAGGTTCTTGAAGAATATGAGATTCAATTTTCAAAGGTAAGAGATAGATTGCCGTTTCACATCGGTATAATTGCTTTTCATAAAAGAACTCCATTATATGTAGCAATGGATGCTGGCAAAAGGCTTATTGAAGCATTTATGAATAAAACAAAAACAATAAATGCTACAATTGACTCAATTGTTGAAGTGTCTAACAATGAATTAGGTAAATATGTCCGACGATTAAAACTAAATCCTGACCCGTGTTATTCTTCTGTTCCGTTTATCTGGCACATTTCTTATTCTACAGGTGACCCAAACCAGCAGGACGAATGGCATCCCTACATTAGATTTAATGGTAGTAACCCCAACAGAGGAAACTATTCCTTTGACTATACTGGAAATGGCGATTATGTAGTTCATGTGAAAGAACTTAAAGTAAATGATTGCATAAATATTGCAACATCTTATTTCAAGATAACTTTTCTGGAAAATGCTTCTGATAGGTTTAGAATTGGTGACGGTTTAAGACCACTTGATGAGATCAAGCGGATGGATGATATTTGGAATGAGATACAGAAGATTGTTAGATCAAAAAAACTCGGAATCTCTCAACTTTATGCTTACTGGGAAGAGGTAAAGAAAAGATATGAGGATTACAGAGGAGATTCGGTTTGGGAGAATTTTGTAAAATCATCTCTTATCAATATCTTAAAGTTATCTTCCAAAGAGGAGAAAGAAGTGTTTGATAAATTATTCCAGGCAACTAAAGACGGTTTATTGAATATTTGTTTACACTGGAATCTTCAGGTAAGAAAAGTAAAACCTGAAAAAACACAGGAGGTTAAAAATGAGTGAAAATATGTATGAGATTAAAAAATATTACACAATAACCCTTGACCCAATCCATATTGGCACGGGTGGGTCAAGGCTGGGAAGAGTGGATTTACCCATAATAAGAGAGCCAGGAACAAATCTTCCAAAGATACCGGGGACAAGTCTCAGTGGTACTGCGAGGGCATATACAGCAATGGTAACTAATAGATATTTCTGGAAGGATGGGGGTAATGAATATTCGTGTGCTGGTCGTGGAGGTGAAGGTGGTGAAAAACACTGTGGGATAGGAAATCCTGCCTGTCCCGTTTGTATACCTTACGGTTTCTCCAAGGGAACAGGTTATAGTTTGCAAGGACTTGCCCAGTTCTTTGATGCGCACATCCTCTTTTTCCCGGCTGCATCAATGGCTGGTCCGGTATGGGTAACTTCACCTATGGCTCTGGAAGGATTAGGCTTACAACAGGAATTCCAAGCTCCTGCTGATGGATTTTATCCATTGGGAGAACAACTTCAAAATAAAGATAAGTTAAACTTTGGCTGGCTTATGCTGAATAAAGGCACTGGTAAAGGAAACCTTAATGAATTAGACCAAAAAGGGATACCCGAGATGGTTATACAAAAGGCAGTTCTTGTCTCAGATAATTTGTTTTCTTTGATAGTTAATAGCAACCTTGAGGTTAGAATTTCAGTTAGCATTGACCCACAGACAGGAACAGCGGAAGAAGGTGCTCTATTTACTTATGAAGCTATTCCAAGGGGAACTATCTTAAAATTTGAGATAGTCTATAATTCGGGGAGAACATTCAGAGTCTCAGGAAAGGAATTAAGAACCGAAGGCAATGGTGATGTAGGTATCTCCTGGGTTAAGACTCAAGTAGAGAAAGGATTGAGACTTTTTGAGACCCTTGGCATTGGAGGAATGGGGACAAGGGGAATGGGTCGATTAAAAGTTCTCAATCTTGAAAAGGAGGATTGTTAAAATGGAAAACTTAGATAGACTCTGTGCAGAATACGGATATAAATTTGCTGATGAAATTAAAAAAGCCCTCAATTCAGATGCTAAAAAAGCAGAATCATTGATAACAAAAGCTCTGGGAGTGTTACAGGAACAAGGTCTTTATGCCTTTGTGCTTTTCTGTAAATCAAGAGGAAGCACTGCTGAGAAAGAAGGTGCTATAAAGATGAAAAAGATAACCACAGAGTTATTAAAAGAACTTAGTCTTATCAACAACGACGATTTACTTGACGAAATCAGAAAAAACAACGGACTTGCCTCAAGGCTTGATGACCTTTTGCTTGCTATTCAGGTGCTGGAGAAATCTCTTATTTATGCCAGGTACCACGCAAAGGCTTTCGCAAATTCGCAAGAAAAAGCTAATAACCAGAATTCCAAAGATAGCGAGGAGCACCAATGAGCTGGAGGCTTTTTAAATGGACATTTCGCTTGAAATCTCCACTTTATGTTGGCTTTCACAAGGTAATGCATTTTTACAGGACAAGACCATATGTCCCTGGGAAACCTCTCTGGGGTGCTTTGACAGCAAAACTTACGCCTCTTCTTGAATTAAATAATTATCGTATAGTTGGTGACTTTCTAAAAAAGGTTATTCGGCCAAGTTATCTCTATCTCTGTAAAGAGGATAACGACAAAGGCGAACTGTATTATCCCAAATATACTGAAAATGGCTTGATGTTTTGTCTCCTCTCTCAATATGAGTTTGAGAAAAGATTCATAAGTTCAATGGCATCTACTGCTATTGAGGCTCAATCCCTTACCGCTGAGGAGGGGATGCTCCATGAAGTAGAATTTATCAGCCCCTATACCATTGATGATGGAAAGCCAGTTTTTTTGTCTGGGTTTATCTGGGTTAGAGAATTTTCAGAAAATGATATTTCACTTTCAACAAAAGATAAAGTAATTATAACCTGTAATGGAAAACAGGTTGAATTTAAAGACCAGTTAGCCAATCGATTACAGCTCGGTGGAGAAAGAAAGTATGGGTTTGGACTGGTAGAATTATTTCACGAAAACAATGAAGAAGTTAAAGACTCAAAATTTAATGTATTACCTGGAGAATGGAAAGAGGAAAATGGCGAAGTATGCATATCTTTGAAGAGAGACGACCCCGTTTGGGCTCACGTTCACCACTTCGAAAACTTGAAAATAAAGGGAGACATTGAACTATTAGTAGGTAGAGAATGGGACCCTGACAAAGGCGCGGGGCAAAAACTGCCGAAACCATCTGATCTATGCTGGACTCCTGGTTCAATTTTATGTGAAGATAGAACTTTTAAAGTTGATGAATTTGGCATATGGAGAGAAATATGACCTTAACCCTTTACACCCCTGCAACTGGTTTCCCTGATTTGGAAGTTAAGATTGCTTATGGACTGGCAAGAGTAGCGATTGAGGCGGTTGGAATAGAAAAGGTCTCTATACATAATAATGGTGGTTTTTATTCAGTAATAATTAATATTAGTGAAAGTGAATGTGGCAAACTTGATAAAACTTTTAATTTGGTTTGCAAACGATTGCTATCCTCTGAATATATTCCTCTAAATACTCCCGGGATTAAAAAGTCAGGAAAAGGCGGGGGTTTTGTTGGAAACATAATTTTTAAAGTGGATGATAATTTTTCTCTAAATGTGTATGACCATCCTTTTCTAATGAAGAAAAATGTAAAAGACGAACCTGTTTGTGGACATGAATTAGAGAAGGTTGGAACTGTTTTAGGACTTGCGGCAGAATCTGGTTATCATCATTCAAGAGATAAACTTGACTCTGAGCCCAAAAAAGACAAGGAAAGATATTACATTGGGAGACCATCCAGTCCGAAGAGGCTCTGCAAAAGCTGTGCACTCCTTGCACTTCTTGGAATGTGGTATGCCTCTTTTATCTTCTCTGTCGCTGATAAAGAAGTAATAGTGATTCCTATTCCAAATCAAGAACTCACTGGTTCTAAATTGCAAGAGATATTTGCTATACAACACCAGGTAAGAAAAGAATGGTTTAGTCAAGATATTCCCCAGGTTCTTATTCCTCTTGTATTTTTATCAAAAATTCCATCCTCCGCGGATATTTTAGAAGGATTTGATTTATTTGTTGCAGTTTTGAGTCGTCAGCAAGGATATCATGTTGATGGTATTTATTTAATAGAAATTGCCAATTACTTGGATTTCATAAGTAAGACTCCCTACAATATTGCTACAATTGAAAGGATGGTAAATACTTTCGGAAATAAAAAATTTTCTAAGGATGCGTATGATTCACTAATAGAGTTAAACAATGCACTCTATTATCGTGCAAAAGATTCTTTGCTTAAATTTGCTCGCCTATATGTCTTTGAAACAACTCCAAAGGAAGGCAATTGGACGAATCTTTTATATTTAGAAACAGCAAATTACCTTTTAAGGGAGGTGGCTATGATAAAGGAAGAAATTATAAAGAACAAAGCGGTAAGGTCTATCGCAAAAACCTTAGGCTATTTTGTGTGGAATAAGGATTATCAGAATTATTCCTATGCGGATAGTCTGAGGAATGCCAAAACGGAAAAAGATGTAAGACAGATATTTGAGAAACTAATGAGAGAGGCAAAATTAAGATATGACCAAGAGAAAAGTAAGCCAAATGGTAATCCCCCACATATTCCTCATCCCGATGATATAGATCAAATAATTTACCTAATGCAATCTGCCAAGGAAGCTTTTGAGCAAGTTATAACAACTCTTTATCTGCTGGCATTCAGTTTTGAGTCTTATAAAACAATAAAAATTCAAGATACTGAAGAGGTGAAAAATGAATAGGGATATTCAAAAAAAACTTAAAGATAATTCTGTAAAAATAAAAGAAAAGTTTCGCGTCAAAGAAATCGGTATTTTTGGGTCTTGTATCAAAGGTAAAAAAAAGAGAATAAACGATGTTGATATACTTGTGGAGTTTGAGAAGGATGGTGAGACCTTTGATAATTATATGGAATTGAAATTTTTTTTAGAGAAATTGCTGAAGAAAAAAGTGGACCTGGTGCTGAAAGATACCCTCAAAGATAGACTAAAACCTTATATATTATCTGAGGTTATATATGCCTAAACGAGATGTAATAACTTTTCTTGAAGACATTTTAATTTGTTGCCAAAAGATAGAAAAATATACAAAAGGAAAAGATTATGCAGAGTTTACAAAAGAAGAAATAATTATAGATGCTGTAGTCAGAAATCTTGAAATAATAGGAGAAGCCACAAAAAAAATTCCTGTGAGTTTAAGGAAGAAATATAATCAAATTGAATGGAAAAAGATAGCCGGATTGAGAGACATATTAATTCATGATTATTTCGGTATAAACTATAAAATTTTATGGGATATTGTGAAAAATAAAATTCCTTTATTGAAAGAGCAAATAAATGAAATTATAAAAAGAGAAATAAATAATCAGAAGGAGGTATAAAATGCTTAAATTTGTAACATTTGCAGTAAAAACCCAGTTAAATGTCCATGACCTCAATAACGAGGCAGTGGCAGGAAATGTTACAGATATAAGAATAATGGAGTTTCTTGATGAAAATGGAAATCGTAGTGAAGCACCAGCAGTTTCTGGCAGGATGCTTAAACACTGGCATTATGAGGGGATGAGGCAGTTAATTATTAACGGTACATATTCTTCAATTCCGTTATGTGCATCGTGCAAAGTTGGTGAACCTGTGAGACCAGCAGAACTTTTGGATAATGGTATATTATCTCACAGAACAGCTATTGAAAAGGGAGCTGAGGTAGTAGTCAAACAATGTAGCATATGCGATGTGCATGGTTATCTGGCAGCAATCGCAGGTGCGAAAGGCGCTAAAGGAACTTCTGCAGAATCCGAAGAAGAACAAGAACCGGTTTCAGAAAGGAGGAGTTCAAGAGCAATGTTCTCATGGTTAATGCCTGTTTTGGAGAAAATCAATCCCAATGAAGAAATGGGACCAGTTTCCAAGCAAGTAATTCATTCGCGCGTAAAAAGCGGAAAAGACTTTGACGATAAAAAACTCACTTCTCAAATGCCTTTCAACAAATCCTACGCCTCAGGAATATATGCATTTGTTTCAGCCCTTGATGTTTATAGAATAGGGCTTGTAGAGTTAAATCTGGGAAATCATAATCTTTATGCAATAGATGATAATGAACGGAAAAACAGGATAAAAGTTGCAATTGAGGCATACAGATTGATGTTATCAGGACAAATTGGTGCATCTCTTTCCCATGCTTTGCCCCATCAAAATCCGATTGAGGTTCTTGTAGCATATTCAGAAACAGGACCTTTGCCATTTCCGGTATCTCCCATGTATTCAGATTATCTTGAAAAAACCATTGGGCTAATGCCTCAAGGAACACAATTTTTATACTGGGGAAGTGGGTCACCATCTGGTGTTACAAAGAAAAACACAATAGATGAAATCTTTCAAGAAATTTTAAAAGAGATCTAAAATGAAGGCGTTGATTTTTAATATAAGAGTTAATTCTCTTTACTCTATTCGTATCCCTTTTACCTGGCAGTCTGCGTTAACTTATCCTGTGCTTCCGTCTTCTGCTGTAATTGGTTTGATTGCCAATGCCTTACAGAGATATAAAAATGATAAACATCCTCGTAAATATCTTGAAGAAGTAGAACAAGAAATAGTTTGGGCTGGTTCAAGACTTTTAACCCCCTGCGTAATTAAGAGTTATACTACTTCAGCCATAACAAAATGGGAAGATACAGTTGGCGGTAAATTTACGAATGCTCTAGGTAGACAATTTGCATATTCAAAAAACTTACAGGTAGCAGTGATATTTAAAAATTACAATTCAATAATAGATGAAATCGCTAAAGCACTTATATCCTCTCCGTTAACCTGCGGTGATAGTGAATCTTCTGTTACAATTGAGCCTTTCCCGCAAAGTAAGGAAATAGATGAATTGGTTTCTTATGATGTAATTGAAACACTTTTCCCTGTGCCTTTTATAAAAGAGATTGAAATAACAGATGGAGGCGGGTTGTTATATTTAATGCATGAAAAATGTTTTAAAAAGGATGGCAAATTTCCATTGAAAAGTTACATTGTCCCATTGAAAGAAGAAAAAGGAATATTACAACCAATAATTTTAAAAGTCAAAGGAGAAGGTTTGAAGGTTTATAAAATTAAAGATTTCGGCACCTACGTAATTAATTATCAAAGTTACTCCCAAGAAGCAGGTCAAAAATAAAAGAGAGAATAAAAAAGAAAAGGTGATTTTATTATTCTTTCTCATTAATTTATAATGAATATTATCACTCCCACACTAATCTGGTATTATTATACTTGCAAGCGGGAGGTTTGGTTGATGGCAAGGCAGTTTAATCCTAATCAAGAGGATAATTTTTTGGAAATCGGTAGGTTAATCCATGAGAATGCTTATTTAAAAGAAAAGAAAGAGATAGAAACCAGCCATATGAAGATTGATTTGATAAGAAAAGAAAATGGAAAAGTAGTTGTGGGTGAGATAAAAAAGTCCTCTAAGTTTTTAGTCCCTTCTAAAATGCAACTTTTATTTTATCTTTATCGGCTGAAACAGAAAGGAATAATTTTAGAAGGCGAACTTTTAATTCCTAAAGAGAAAAAAAGAATCCCTATAAGTTTAACTGAGGAATACGAAGAAGAGTTAAAAAGAGCAATTAAAGAGATAAAAGAATT
>Ga0207433_10013265_pt1 | contig 12161 bp, 12 predicted proteins | sample YelNatPaOPGAMG01_FD_187559 | JGI IMG/M metagenome (GOLD analysis project Ga0207433, IMG submission 187559) | Hot spring thermophilic microbial communities from Obsidian Pool, Yellowstone National Park, USA - OP-RAMG-01 (SPAdes) (version 3) | ecosystem: Environmental > Aquatic > Thermal springs...
GCGGCTACACTGTTGTTGACAGCGCGAAGACTATTGAAACGCTTTCGGGTTTAGAGTATTCGCAGCTTTTTGGAGCTACAACCGAGAGGGCTCTTGTCTTTACAAATATTGGAAACGAGAACTCGCCTATGATGCTTGTGAGGATGAGCAGCTTAAAACCAAGTGTCGTCGTTTTCCACGGTGTTAAGCCCGACGACTATTCAATTCGCTTAGCAGAATACGATCGCATACCTCTGATATACTCGGCTTTGCCAAGTGTTGAGCAGTTGATAAAGTCTTTGAGAAAACTTTACCGTATAGCCCTTCGAAGAAAACTTGGAAAATCCGTCCGTCCACCCCCAAAAGTAAGCACATAAGCGTGGAAAAGCCCGTGATTAAGGTTGGGTGTTGCGGCTTTCCAACTTCCATGAAACGTTATTTTGAAATCTATAAGCTTGTGGAGTTGAACAGCACCTTTTACGAGTATCCGCGGCTGGAAACTGTTGAAGGATGGCGGGAAAAGGCGCCTGAAAACTTCGAGTTCACAGTCAAAGCCCATCAGGAGATAAGCCACAAATCGAAAATGCGGCTGGATGAAGTATGCCTCAAAGCCTTTGAACGCATGAAACAAGTCTGTAGAACATTAAGGGCTGAAATACTGCTTATTCAAACGCCTGGCTCTTTTAGGCCTGACAAGCTCGGTGACGCTGAGAAATTTTTTAAGGCTGTTGACCGTGAAGGCTTGGTTTTGGTTTGGGAAACCCGCGGGCCAGAATGGGAGAAGCCAGAGGTTTATGAAAGGCTAGGGCAAGTCTTAAGCAGCTTAGACGTTGTGCACGTGACAGACCCGTTTAGGGTTTTGCCCGCCTACACTGGTCGAATCGTCTATTTTAGGCTGCATGGACTAGGCAAGGAGCTATACTATTACCAGTACAGCGACTTGGAACTGCGAAAACTATGGGATGTTGTGAAGCCTTTTGAAAAAGAAGGCAAGACGGTTTACGTGTTTTTCAACAACCTTTCCATGTTTGAAGATGGATTGCGCTTCATGGAGTTTTTGGCGAAGGGAAAGTTTCCAAAAGTTACAGGTTCTGTGGGTTTGGAGTCTGTGAAAAGTGTTGTTGGAAAAACGCGTTATCCTGCACCGAAGATTGTGCTGATTAAGAAGGTTGGCTGGCTTCTCGTGGAAGTGGAAGAGGGCAAACAGGTTAGGTTGGCGGATTTGCTTGCTGAACTGCCGTCTAAAACCTTTAAGAACGCAGAGGAACTTCTAAACGAGTTGAAAGCTGCCAAAAGGTTAGATTAGCCTAAATAAGTCCCATTTCAAGAATTTTTGCTTTAAGCAGCCTAAAGTCTTCGGTTAAAAGCTGCTTATATTTGGCACTGTAAAGTCCGGCTGCTGGATGAAAAGTTGGAAAAACCGTAACCGGCAGACCAATAACATTAGTTTGGTAGAATTTTCCTCTCACTTGAGTTATACCGTTGAAGGCTAATCCAGTCTTAGAGAAAATGTAGGCTGTTGAATGGTTTCCAAGCGTAACAATAAGCTTAGGCTCTATAGCCCTTATCTGCCTATCCAAGTATGGTGTGCAAGTTTGGATTTCAATGGATTGTGGTTCACGGTTTCCCGGCGGACGACACTTCAAAACATTGGCTATGAAAACCATGTTTCGTGAAAGGCCAGCCTCAGCTAAAAGCATGTCTAAAAATTTTCCAGCAGCCCCAACAAACGGACGGCCCTTAAAATCTTCCCAGTAGCCCGGAGCCTCCCCCACAAACATAACTTTGGCATCTGGACTGCCTTCGCCTGGAACAGCATTCTTACGCGTTCTCCAAAGACCGCATTTCGTGCAAGCCATAACTTCTGAAGCTACAGTCTCAAGAACAGCCTCTTTAGACAAGCACAACACACCCCAAAAACTATTCCCACTTTAACACACCTATAAAATTAAAAGTTTAATTATAATAGGCATATAGGGGGCTAGTGGCTTGCCAAGCCTAACAGAACCGCAAACATTGACTTTTACAGCATAAGCCTTAATACTTCTAAACCTCGCATCCCAGTTTTAACGCCTAAACTTTTAGCCTTAGAAGTGGCAGCCTTAACCTCAGCGTCCAAAACATCTTCAAAACTTTTCACTCCACTAACCATGGCGGCAGCAACGCCTAAATGTTCAGCAACCTCAACATTCAAGAAACCACACATAACAAAGCCCTTTTCAGCCACAACCAAAAGTAACGGCGGCGACTCTGGAAGCTCAACCCTAACCCCCAAACACACCTTAGCGCCGACCTTCACCTGAGACACAGTTATCAAACGTGCACACCGTCCCGTTCACGCCAATAGTTTGCACATCAATTCTTAAATAAGAATTGTTAACACAGAAAAAGCGAAAAACCATGCTGACAAAGCTCAAGGCTAAAGTGCAATCAGCCATAGCAGCGCAGGCAAAAACAGCCAACAAAATAGGCTTAACACCAAACATGATAAGCGTCGTAGGCATAGTCTTAGCCTTTCTAGCGGCACTAGCCTATACCCGTGGACACGAAAACCTAATTTTAGCTGTAGTTCTGCTTCTCTTATCTGGATATTGCGACGTCTTAGACGGCGCCATAGCAAGACTATGCGAAAAGGCAACTCCTTTCGGAGGCTTCCTAGACTCGTTGCTGGATAGATACGCGGACTCGGCAGTGTACGCTGGCATAATTTTAGGCGGACTATGTACCATCCCATGGGGACTCATAGCCCTTATAGGCTCATTACTTGTAAGCTACACACGCGCAAGAGCTGAAGCTGCAGACGTAAAAATGGAAACCATAGGCATAGCGGAAAGAGCCGAACGCATACTGATACTCGCAGTCGCAAGCCTAACAGAAATTTTCTTGACAAACGCCGTAGAAGCTGCCATAATCCTATTAGCAATCCTAACAAACCTAACAGTACTGCAAAGAAGCATACACACCTACAAAGCCTTAAAGAAAAAGGAAAAAGCCTAAACCTAGAATCTTCTGCTCAAACGCGTACGGCGCTCATCTTTGGCTCGGACTTTCACAATGCCATAATGAACCGCGCATGAAACACAATAGTATTTGGTGTCTACAGGAGCAGAAATGTAAGCGCCTCGCTGGCGAAGCTCCTTAGCCAAAGCAGGATCCACAAGGGATACTCTCCGCGTAACCTTTTTCGCTTTATCCCGCGGCACAAGCTCACCGCAGTTGGCACACTGGACAAAACCGCTTCTACCCTTAGAGCCCTTGGAACGCCCACGACTTTTCCTCTTGTAAGGCATAACACCAACATCTCACTAACAGTTCTAACAGCACATATAACCATGCTTACTTATATATCTGTCCTCAACTTTAACAACGAAGCAATATTAGCCTTAGAGTCGATTTTTGGAATAATCTTTCCAGAAGACGAAGTGAAAAGCGTTGTAACGCCTGGACCGTGGCCTGAAGTAACACAGTTTGTATGCACCACTATACCTACTGAAACCGCGCCTTTGCGATAAATACGCCCAAAAGAGTGGTCAGCGTCAATGATAGCCACCAAATCACCAAGCCTCAAATCTTCAAGATCATATTCCCTGCGAGTGACTTCATCAAAAAGCTGAATGTCATAATCACCCGAGTAGGTCTGATTTGCGCCTAAGCCTGAACCCATAATCGCCGCTGGAATTATATGCGTAACAGGAACCTCAAGCTTATCACCGTTTGGCTTAGGATCTAAAGCCTCTAGAAAACGGGGATCAATATTCATAACCTTAACTCCTGGGAAGTCGAGAAGTTTTAAGCCGACGCCGTAAGCCTTCACAAGAACCTTGTCGCCGAGCATAAGCTTCTCTAGGGTTTCAGGCTGAAAATCCACAAGCACATGTTCTATTCCGCCGTGCTTGCCAGTAACAACTCCTTTCGCGCCTTTAGCATCACCTGAAACCACCACAGCCTCGTTCCCAACACATGAAAGCACGTTTAAAGCCGTGTTTGCGCCTTGTCCAAAACGCGGGTCATTCTCCTTATTCTCTATGCTAACGCCAGGCTCAACATGGTCAGCCTCCCAACCACATGCATGATCGCCAACCCGCACATTGTAGGCTATTCCGCCGACGCCGGGCAAAACCATGGGAACCCCTTCAGCGGAAATATTGTATACGCCTCTTCCATAGACTGGACTGGCCACTTCGCCTACAACAGAAATTTTCACCAACCTATCAACATTCGTCCTCAACATAGGCTTCTCCTCAGCTAAACTAGAACCAAATAATCACAGTCTAATAAACTTCCCCATCCAGCGAATTACCGTAGCCTAGGAGACATAATAAGTTTTAAATGTCTGTTTTCATTTTGAGTTGAGTTAGAAAGAAAATCGCACGTTCAAGTGGCTGAAGACAATGGCGGAAATCGGATTAAGACCCAGAATGCTGGTTAGAGATGTTATGAGCAGCCCAGTCATAACTGTCGATGAAGAAGCCGCAGCAAACCATGTTGCAGAACTCATGGACAAACATGGCCTAGGATGCATAATAGTGACAAGCAAGAATGGAAAACCTATAGGAATCATAACGGAAAGAGACCTCATCACAAGGGTGCTGGCCAAAAACATAAAGCCAGACTCTCTAAAGGCTAAGGATGTCATGACAACGCCCCTAATAACCATAGAACCAAGCGAAACAATAAACGAGGCTGCCAAGAGGATGAACAGACTAAACATACGCCGGCTTGGAGTAGTATACAAGGGACAGCTGGTAGGGCTGCTCTCAAGCAAAGACATTTTAAGCGTGATGCCAGAACTCATAGAAACCATTCAGGAGAAAGCCCTCATAGAAGGAGAAAACATGGCGCAAACAACAACGGGAGAAGGCGCATCCCTAGCCGGATACTGCGACCGCTGTGGCGGATGGTCAGACAACCTTAAAGAAATAAACGGAGAATTCGTCTGCGAAGACTGCAGAGCCGAGTTGGAAAGCGAATAAAAGGGGAGATTTTTTGCGTGTTAAAGAGGTAATCAACGAGAAACACCCCTTTATCTATGAGGATGAACTTGCAACAAAAGCCCGCGCAGTCATACGTGATTTCTCCGTAAGGATCCTCCCAGTAACAAACAGGGATAAAAAACTTTTAGGCATAGTTTCCCGCAGCACAATAATGGCCATATCCTCATCCATATCGCCAATAAAAGTAAAAGGCATAATGACAGAACCGAAACAAACCGCAACAATAGAAGACGACGCCTTCCAAAAAGTTAAGGAAATGATTCGACTAGACGAATGGTACATCCCAGTTGTAAACTCCCCCACAGAAAATATTCTAAAGGGAGTTTTAGGCTTAGAAAACTTTATAGAAAACATAATTAAGACAAGCCCGGAAAAACTCACAAAACCAGTTTCAGAAATAATGTCAACAAACGTTTTGACATGCTCTCCAGAAGACGAAGTTGACAATGTTTGGCGTCTAATGCAAACCAAAGCCTTTGCAGGACTGCCGGTAACCGTGAATGGGAAGCTTGCAGGCATTGTAACACAAAAAGATCTCTTAGAAAGTGGAGCCCTAATGCCGAAATTTGAATCCGCCAAGGGAAGGTTCCGATCGCCTACAAAAATTTCTTCAATTATGAAAACTCAGGTAATAGCTGTAAAGCCGTCAATAAAGGCCATAAGAGTTGCAAAGATAATGGTTTCAAAGGACTTTGGAAGAGTCCCAGTTACAGATGAAAATGGAAAGCTTGTGGGCATTGTAGACCGCGAAGACATAGCAAAATTAATAGTAAAATGAGAGAGTGAAAAATTGAGCAGAGAAACCTTCAGAAGAACATTACGCGGTAAAGGGCCAGTCTCTCTAAAAACATCGTACACCATAAAACGCGAAAGCGAAATACTGCACATTGCGAAAAGCCCAGTTATAACAATGGCTCCTACAACGCCAGTCTACGACGCTGTCAAAATGATGGCCAAAGAAGGGTTTCGCAGAATACCCGTAGCAAATCCAGGAACAAAGACCTTGGAAGGAATAATGACTGCCACGGACGTTATTGACTATCTCGGCGGGGGCAAAAAATTCGAAATAATCCAGCAAAAGTTTTCTGGAAACATTTTCAAGGCCATAAATGAACCAATAAAGCTCGTGATGACTCAGAAAGTCTTCTCTGTTAAAACCACGGCAAAAATAAGTGAAGCAATCCAACTAATGAAAGAGAAAAATGTGGGAGGCTTGCCAGTTTTAGATGAAGAAAACCGCGTAAAAGCAATAGTCACAGAAAGAGACATAGCCAACTTATTTGCAGACAGACTTAGCGGAGTAAAAGTTTCCCAGATAATGACTGAAAAAGTGGCGACAGCACTGCAAAAAACAACAATTTTTGAAGCAGAAAAAACCATGATCACCCAAGGCTTTAGAAGGCTCCCAATAGTTTCAGAAGACCATGTCGTAGGCATAATAACCGCCATGGACATTATACGCTTCTTTGGCTCAGGGGAAGTATTCAAACATCTACAATCTGGAACACTAACCCAAGTCTTGAATGCGCCAGCCACTGAAATAGCGGCAAAAGATGTTGCAACAATCACGCCGGATGCAGATGTGGGACAAGCAGCAAAAATTATGCGAGAGAAAAACCTAGGCGCGTTACCGGTAGTTCTAAACGAGAAACTTGTAGGCATAATAACTGAGAGAGACTTTTTCAAAATAATAGAATAGCTAAAAACCAATTTTAGTGGTTTCATGCCTAAAGAGTCGCTGTGCATTAAAACCCCCAAAATCAACGGAGAGAAAGCCATAATCATAGCAAACAAGCTTAAAATCCTCAACAAAGAGTTAGAAATCCAGAAAGACAACAGCCACATCTACATACCCGTAATTCGAAGCCTATACCAAGATGAGATGGAAAACCTTAAAAAACAAGTTTCAACCATCGAAATCTCAACCTGCGTTTTTCCAGAAAGAAAAAAGCGAGTAACAACATTCTTAGATCTTCTCGGGAATAAGCTTCCTCCTCATTTGTTTGCAAGCCTTCCCCGCGCAATAGATTTTATCGGAGAAATTGCAGTGATCGAAATTCCTCCAGAACTCGGAGCATACAAAAAGGAAATAGGCGATGCAATTTTAAAAGCACATAAAAATGTGCGAACTGTTTTGGCTAAGTCTGGAGCTGTCACTGGAACATACCGCTTAAGGGAATTCATTTTTATAGCTGGAGAACCGAAAACCGAAACCATTCATAAGGAGTACGGTTGCAAATATTACGTGGATTTGGCTAAGGCTTATTTTTCACCACGCCTCTCCTACGAACACAGCCGTGTATCTTCCCTAGTTAGAGAGGGCGAAACAGTCATAGATATGTTCGCTGGAGTTGGGCCCTTTTCAATACTCATTGCTAAAAAACATGAAAACGTTAAGGTTTACGCATTAGACATTAACCCAGATGCTGTATTTTTTCTGAAAAGGAATATTAGGCTAAACAGGGTTGAAGGAAAAGTTCATCCAGTTTTAGGAGACGCGAAACAAATTGTTAAAAAGATGTTTAAAGGATCGGCAGACAGAATAATCATGAACTTGCCTGAAAAAGCCATAGAATTTGTGGATGCTGCTTGCGAAGCGTTAAAACCTGAAGGCGGCACCATACATTTCTACAGTTTTGTAAAAGCATCTGATTCCATTGAAAACCTAAAACTTCGATTTCAAGGAGAGGTTGAAAAATTCGGCAGAAAGGTGGGGAAAATCCCCTTTTCAAGGTTTGTTCGAGAAACAGCGCCCTACGAGTGGCAAGCTGTTTTGGATTCAAAAATCTATTAAACCCTCACAGTTAACGTGATTCGCACTCTCTCACTTGAGTTTTTAAGCTTCTCCACAAGCTCCCTTGAAAGGTTGCACGCGGCTTTATCTGCGTGGATTGCCAATGTGCGACCACATATGTAACTGCTTTTTCTAACAACCATATCTGTTGGGTGAGTGAAAACGAGAAGCGGACTTCCATAAGCGTTTACAATTTCGCTTATTCCCCCAGCCTCGATAAGGATGGTAAGCTTAGAGTTTTCCCTACGCAGGTTTTCCCTAAACCTTTCACTTAGTTCGGTTAAACCTTTGTCTGCATAAATGGCAATTATGCAGTCTCCCTTTTTTGACAACCTTTTTTCTTTTGTAATCTCAAGCGTAGACTTGTGAGTGGCTTGTATGTTTTCATGCCCATATGCTGTAATGACTTCGCTTATCTCCAAACAAATCAGATGCTCCGTTAACGCTTTGCCCAGCCTATTCCATAACTTCTATTGAGTCTACTTTCCCGTCGCCGTCCAAGTCGAAGCCTTGTATTACCGTCGCAAAAGTGTCCTCGCCCTTATAGTTTTTTAAGGTTTTTTCCCAAAAGTTGGTTAGGGCTAAAACACATGCCTTTGTGCCCACGGCTTTGTTTCCGGCCAAAACTATAACTTGCTTGTTTTTGTCCCATGGATTAGCTATTTTCGCCACAAGCCCGATGCTGTCTGCAGTGTAAACTTGCGAAGTTTTCTGGGACACCAACCCGCCAAATAGGAAACCTTGTTCAGAAGGTCTCATATTAAACTTTATGGGGAGATAATCGTTCAACTCTTGCGTCAAAAGATTTGTTCCTGGACCGCCCACAAGCACTAAGTTGTTTTTCTCTTCCTTTTCAGCTTTTACGTCCACGTCGAGTTTTATGGCAAAGTCCTCGGGGGTCTTGGTGAACCGCCCAAGGAAGAAGGTCAAATGGGAAGCATAATGTCCGTCTCTAGCACTTGTCTTGAATGGCCCGTGAGGCGTAGGGCTGCCTACAACAATTTTACCATTAAAACTTCCGTCTTCTCGAATGAACTCGCTGAAGAATTTTTGCAATTTACCATAGTCCTCAACTGTAGGAAGCCTTTCAATAGGCATATACTCTTTTGGAAGTTCTATCCCGAAGGCAGAGGATTTCGCCTTATAATATTTGGCAACAGCTCCTTTCTTCTCCTCTTGCCTAATAACGGTTATGGCATCGGCTTTTGCAAGCTTTCTTATGTGGTAATAGACTTTCTGCTCGTGGATTCCCAGTGTTTTAGCTATTTCTAACGGATACATTTCCTTTTCAGAAAGCATTACCAAAATTTTCCAGCTGAATTTATTTAAAATCATTTTAAGTTTCTGTGGATCATCGAACATTTTAATCTCTTTAACTTTCTGTGTTTTTCCATCATCGTGAAGCAGAAGCTTTTTGTCCATGGCTTTTCATGAGCATAAAGTCCTCTCTATTATTAAAATTTTTATAAAAAGAGAGAACAAAAGATGGTTAGCTGAATGGACAAAAATGCCATAAGTCTATTTCTTTTAGGGCTACAAAGTAAACTTTTTACGAGTTTCTAGAAACTGATTTAAATTATGTAAGGTGTTTGTTGCTCATTGCGCATAGGTTGAAAACTTTTGGCGCTTAATTTATGTTAATAATTATTCTTTTTCCATAAGCGAGGTATAAACATCGGGACCTTGTTTTTGTATTCCTTGTATTCTTCTCTGAACTTTTCTTCTAAGGTTTTTTCTTCCTCTTGGGCAAGCCGATAATACAATAGGGCAAGTATAGGCCATAATATAAGCGTGGAGAAAGTCGGCCATAGAAAATCTATGCCAAAAGTTAGCAGTAGAAATCCTAAGTATTGTGGATGGCGAACGTATGAGTAGATACCGGTTGTAACGAGTTTATTTTTTGCCTTAAAGATTCTGCTCCATCCGAAAATAATCAAAAAAACTCCAGTCAGAATAATTATATTTGATATTGGCAGTATAATTCCCAAGTAAATATAAACGAATAAGTCGTATCCTGTTAATCCCACAAGAAAGTACCATAAGGTAGCTACATTCTCGTACCCGAAGAACCAAGCGAAGAAATACATCGTCAAAGGAAAACCATACATCTCAATGTAGAGGGCGACAATGAAGGCTAAGTAAACGCTTGAAGGGAGACGCGCAACCTTTCGTCTAAACTTAATAAATACAAGAAAAAGGCTGATGAGAAGCGCGTTTAAAATCACGTATCCCCAGTTTTGAGGATAACCCGCTGCAGCTATAGAAAAAATGAAAGTAATTCTATTCATTGCAAGCCAAAATGAAAAAATGGATATTGCAACCGCTAAAAGTATTAACCCTATAAGGTTCTTAAGCCTCATCATGTAATACCTTCACCTTCCCGGTAGGCAACATATAGACACCAAGACAACAGGAAACAATGCACCATCTTTTAGTAAGACCAAAGTATATTTTTATTTTTTGATAATTTACCACACCTCAGAAAATGGTATATTGGTGAAAAATAGTCGGGAAAATAGTTTGAGTTTTGAAATGTTTTGTAAGGCATCGGCGTGAAGAAAAACTGTTATAAATTTTTTGTTAACGCTATTAAAGAATAAACAATTTTTCAGCCGTTAAAACCAAGCAAATAGCAGAAACGCTCGCAAAAATTTTTTAGAATTGAAATTTTTCCATTAAAAATGCTTATTAGATAAGAAGAAGTTGATATGGCTTGCAGAAGATACAAAAACTATGAGGCCTATAGATGTGCGGCATATTCGGCTGTATTCTTAAGGACGGAAACGCTGCGCCAATAATCCATCAAGCCTTGAAAAGACTTGAATACCGCGGCTATGACTCGGTAGGTGAAGCAACAATTCACGAGGGAAAGCTGTACATAAAAAAGGACTGTGGAAAAATAGATGAAGTCCACAAGATTCATAACCTTGATGCTTTGCCTGGAAACATGGGCATTGGCCACACTAGATGGGCTACACATGGGGCTCCTTTGGAAGTTAATGCTCATCCTCATGTTGACTGTGATGGGCAAATAGCCATAGTTCATAACGGAATAATCGAAAACTTCGCCGAGTTAAAGCTTGAATTGGAAAACAAAGGCCATGTTTTCAAATCTAAAACAGACACGGAAGTTATAGCCCACCTTATTGAAGAAGAATACAAAAATAATCCTTCAATAAGCTTGGCAGATGTCGTTCTTGAAACCCTTAGGAAGCTTGAAGGCTCTTATGCTATCGCGGTAATTTCCCCCAAGGAACCAGACAAAATTATCTGCGCCAGAAACGAGAGCCCCCTTGTTTTAGGATTAGGGGAAAATGCGTTATATTGTGCTTCGGACATTCCGGCCTTTCTACCTCTGACCAATAGGGCTGTTATAATTGATGATGGAGAACTTGTAACCCTTTCGTTAAAAGGTTTTGAAATTAGAAAAATTGCGGATTCAAGCCTTGTGATGCGGGAACCCAAGCTTATTGATTGGACGCCTGAAATGGCTGTTAAACAAGGTTATCCCCATTTCATGTTAAAAGAGATTCATGAACAGCCTACATGCCTACGGAACACGTTAAGGCTGCAGGAGCATTATCTTGATTTGATGGCAACCTTCTTAGACCGCGCCCGCGAAGTTTTCCTAGTGGCTTGCGGAACTTCTTATCACGCGTGTTTGGCTGCATCCTACATGTTTTCTAAACTTGCTTTTCTTGCAACATACCCGGTAATAGCCTCAGAATTCATCGAACAACACGGCAAATCCGTAAACATTGATAGCACAATTTTGGCAGTAAGCCAATCAGGCGAAACAGCGGATACGCTTGCAGCAGTGAACGCCGCCCGCCAAAGAGCTGCAACCGTGCTTGGATTAACCAACGTTATAGGATCCACCTTAACACGAGTTTCACGGGTCTATATAAGCCAACAGTCCGGCCCAGAAATCGGCGTAGCCGCAACAAAAACCTTCACCTCTCAGCTTTCAGTCCTCGCCCAGCTTGCCCTTAGACTTGCAAAGAAAAGGGGAAAGATTTCACAAGATGAGATGGACTTTTTAGAGGCAAAGCTGGAGCAAATACCCGACATTGTTGAAAAAATAATTGAAACACAAGAAGAGAAAGTCAAAGACATTGCGAAAAAATACAAGGATGCTGAGGTTTTCTTTTTCCTCGGTCGAGGAATAAGCACAGCCACAGCCTACGAAGGCAGACTTAAACTTATGGAAATAGCCTATGTTCCAGCAATAGCCTTTCCAGCTGGCGAAAGCAAACATGGTCCCATAAGCCTCGTTGAACATGGATTCCCAGTAGTTTTCATTTGCCCCAAAGACGAAACCTATAAGACAATAATAGGGAACATCATGGAGATGAAAGCTAGAGGAGCAACAATAATAGCGATCATAGAGGAAG
>Ga0207433_10013266_pt1 | contig 12160 bp, 7 predicted proteins | sample YelNatPaOPGAMG01_FD_187559 | JGI IMG/M metagenome (GOLD analysis project Ga0207433, IMG submission 187559) | Hot spring thermophilic microbial communities from Obsidian Pool, Yellowstone National Park, USA - OP-RAMG-01 (SPAdes) (version 3) | ecosystem: Environmental > Aquatic > Thermal springs >...
GTGTGGCGTTAGGTTTATCGGCCAAAACTACCCCAACATCGCCGTGGCCAAAACCAACGCCGCCGATCAACCCTGCATCCGGGTGGAGCCGGTGGGTGCCGAAGTCCGAACCCGGGCTGCCGATGGCACGCCACTGGTGTTGGAGCACCGGCTGGGCAAGGGCCGCGTCATCTTCTGCACCGATCCGATTGAACTTCATAGCCTGCCGCAGCGGCGCGAGCGTGAGCTGGCTCTTTACCGGTCTGTGCTGGCCGCAGCCGGGGTGCGGGCTTTGGGGCTTGAGCCGGATGACCCGCGCCTGCACTTGTTCCGCGTGCCGCTGCGCGATGGCGGCGCAGTCTGGGTGCTGTTCAACACCGACGCCACCCAACCTACCCGCACGGTCACGCTGACTGATTGCGCCCCGCCGGTTGCGCTGACCGTGGCCCGGAACCGGCCAGCCTTGGTGTGGTTCGATGGACACGGCAAGCTGCGCGCCGTGGAGGTGCAAGGCGATTGCCGGCTGGGCGCGCAACGGGTGGTCAGCGACACCACCGCTGGCATTGTGCTGGCCTTGGATGGCCGCGACCTGCGCCAGGCGCGGGCCTTGGTGCTGATGCCGTTGCAGGCTGGCACGGTGCGAATCGCCACCACCGTCGCCTGGCCGATTTCATTGGCGGCACCAGGCTCGACTTCACCCGGCAGCCAGGGGTCACCCTCTCCCCCACTGGCGGGGGAGAGGGCCGGGGTGAGGGGGCGCAACCGATCCAAGGCGCCGATAGTCGAGGTCGGCGAGTTCCACGACGGGGCTTGGGCGCCGCTGGCCCGCGCCGCCGCCCGGCTTGAGGCGGGCGAACTGGTGGTCCAGGTCCAGGCCGAACAAGTCTTCAGCCTACTGCTGCTATGCGAAGAGGCCGCTCTGCCCAAATCGCGCGCAGCGCTCAGCCGAGCGATGACCGATCCGAGTTCCCTGCCCTGAAGGGGGAATCTCACTTTATTGCAGGTTGCTATGCCGTGCGCAGCGCGGGTTTCCAACCTGCTGCACTGCCGGCTTCCAGCCGGCAGAAAAAAGGGGTAGCCGCCGACGTGGGTCGGCGGAAAAATCGGTAGCCGCCGGCGTAAGCCAGCGGATTCATCCGTCAGGTCCGCGCCAGGTCCGCCGCCTGACTGCCGCGGCTGCTCCATCGCCGCACCAACCCGGTAGCCGCCGACGTCAAGCAGCGGAGGGCAAGGAAATAAGCTGGGCCCAGGCCTCAGGCGATGCACTTGCTGCTGGCAGCCGGAGCGCTGTCGGGCTTGAATGCCGCCCATGCGCACAGTGGTCTTGGCCACAGCCAATCAGCACAAGGCTTCTGAAATCCGGGCGATTTTGCCCGGCCCATTTCAGTATCTGACGTTGCGGGATTTGCCTCAAGCACCGGCCCTGCCTGAGGACGGCCACACGTTCGCAGACAATGCAGCCCAGAAGGCCCTGACTCTGGCCCGGTGGCTGGTGGCCCATCGACCGGAGCCGGTGCAGGCCGCTTTGGCATTTGGCCTGGCCGTGTTGGCGGATGACTCGGGTTTGGAGGTGGACGCGCTGGGCGGCGCGCCGGGGGTGCATTCAGCCCAGTTTGCACACTTGGAGACAGGTGCGCCAGGCAACTCGACTGATGCGGATAACAATGCCAAGTTACTGCGTCTATTGGCTGGCTTGCCACTGCACCAGCGGGCTGCTCGGTTCCGATGTGTGTTGGCCTGGGTCGAAGTGATCCCTCCGGACCACGTGCAGCCGCCGCTGTTGTTCGAAGGCGCCTGCGAAGGGCATATTGCTCCAGAACCGCGCGGCCAAGCTGGTTTCGGTTACGATCCGCTCTTTGTGCCTGTGGGCTACCAACAAACGTTTGCCGAGCTGGGCGAGTCGATCAAAAACAACCTCAGCCACCGCCGCCGGGCTCTGGATCGACTAGCGCACTACCTGGCCAGCCGCGTTTCGCTATCAGCCCCTCCACCCTAGCGGTCCGTGAGCCGGTCGTCGGGTGAGGCATCCGCCAGGTTCAGCTTCGTCTTCAGGATTCGATCGGTTAACCGCGCGGCAAGATGCGTCACTGCACTGGTCAGATCCTGCCTAGTTCGAGGGTCCCGCGGTGCCTCTACCTGACGCGGCCCATAACACAAAACCCGATCCAAAACAGGCCAAGAAGCCCAAGCGGCTGTAGCTCGGCTGCCAGCCATGCACAAGTTCAGGCGGAGGGTTTTGCTGTTGGAACCGATCTTGCTGTGCTGGAAGGCCGATGAACCGTCGGGATCCGCCTCAGGCCGGCAAGCGGTTCTAACTGCCCGGCTCCGGCAGCGGCCCGATACTGGGCAGAAACAGTCCACTGGATGTTGGACACAACCATTCCTGAAGTTAGCGGGAGCACACCGTCGGCGGCACCGGGCTGGCTCAACCTGCCTCCGGGCCCGGGGCCGGCGCCCCAAACTTTGCGACTGGTGTTGGTCGAAGATGCCGAGCCGGAGGCACAGCAGGTCCTTGCCCAATTACGCCAAGCCGGCTTTCAGCCTTCGGCTCGACAAGTTCGGACCCGAGAGGAGTTCCTACGCGCGCTGGCCGAGTTCAAACCCGACATCATACTGAGCGAGTATGCGTTGGACCAATTTGGTGCTTTGGAAGCCTTGGCCCTGCTGCGTCAGCACACCGAGCGCCTGCCGCTTGTCGTGGTCACCCGGAGCCGATCCGAGGCTTTGGCTATTGAATGCATGCAGGCCGGAGCTGAGGATTGCATGTTCAAGGATCAGTTGAGCCGGTTACCGGTTGTCCTTCGCAAGATCCAACGCGCTCACGCTACGGAACGGGAACGTGAGGCTGCCCAGGCTGCCCTGCGCCGATCCGAGGAGCAGTTTCGCGCCATTACCGAACATACCCCAGACCTGATTTGCCTGTTAGACCTGGAGTACAGGCTGGCTTATGCCAACCCCGCTTTCCGCCGGATGGCAGGCCGGACCGACCACCAACTGGCTGGGGCTGATTTCCTGCAGTGGCTACATCCCGAAGACCTCAAACCGTTCCAGCGCACCGTCGAGGAAGCCCGGTTTTTCCGCGAGGCGCGGTGGGTGGAGACGCGCTTGCGCACCCCCACCCAGCACTGGCGCGGATATGAGGCCGTGGTCAGCTTGATCTTCAACGACCGCGGTCAGCCGGAACGGTTGCTGGTGGTGGCACGAGATTGCACCGAGCGAAAGCGAGCCGAGACCGAGATTCGGAAATTGGCAGCTTTTGCCAAATTCAATCCTAATCCGGTCTTGGAATTTGCCGCCGATGGCACGTTGACCTACTTCAACGACGCGGCGATGGCCATGGCCCGCTCGTTCAATAAAACCCATCCGCAGGCCCTGCTGCCTTTGGGCACGGCCAACATCGTGCGCACCTGCCTGGCCACCGGCCAAGCACGCCAGAACCTCGACACCACCATCAACGGGCGCACGCTGTCGTGGTCATTCTTCCCGGTGCCATCGAATCGCGTGGTGCATTGTTACGCCCGTGACATTACCGAGAGTCTGAACCTGGAAGCGCAGTTGCGGCAGGCACTCAAAATGGAGTCCATCGGCCAACTGGCGGCCGGGGTGGCCCACGACTTCAACAATATCCTCACGGTCATTCAGGGCCATGCCGGCCTATTGTTGGGCGACCCGCAGTTACCTGCGGCATTTACTGAGTCGATCAAGCAGATCTCCACCGCAGCCGAGCGGGCCGCGAGCCTGACGCGCCAGTTGCTGATGTTTAGCCGCAAGCAGATCATGCAGCCGCGGCTATTGAACCTCAACGAGGTGGTCCAGAACCTGGCCAAGATGGTGCGCACCCTGCTGGGCGAACACATCACCTTCCGGAAGCACACTGCGGAAGGGCTACCCCCCATCCACGCCGATCCGGGCATGATCGAACAAGTGATCATCAACTTGGCCGCCAACGCCCGGGACGCCATGCCGCGCGGCGGCGAGTTGCTCTTGCGCACCTACGCCGTCGAGATCGACCCGGACTACGCGCGCTCGGTCCCAGAAGCACGGCCGGGCTACTTCGTGTGCCTGAGCATCAGCGATACGGGCCATGGCATGACTCCGGAGGTCCGCAGCCACATTTTCGAGCCCTTCTTCACCACCAAGGAAATCGGTAAAGGCACCGGCTTGGGTCTGGCCACCGTCTATGGCATCGTCAAACAGCATCAAGGCTGGATCGAGGTGGACACAGAAGTTGGTCAAGGCACCACTTTTCGTGTCTTTTTCCCAGCCGTGTGCAAGGCGCCTCCAAAATCGGCCGCCACCTCTAGTCAGCCTGCCCCAGGCGGGCACGAAACGATCTTGGTGGTGGAAGACGAGCCGGCCTTGCGCGAGCTGGTCACCGAGATTCTGGAAAAGAAGGGCTACACGGTCTTGCAAGCTGCTACTGGCTTGAAAGCCTTGGAGGTGTGGGCTCAGCACAAAGACCGCATCGACCTGCTGTTCACCGACATGATGATGCCGGAAGGGGTGTCGGGCTTGGAACTGTCGGAGCGGCTCCGGGCTGAGCGGCCCGAGCTGAAGGTCATTTACAGCAGCGGGTACAGCCTGGAGGTGGTCAACCCAGAGTTCGTCATCAAAGACGGCATCACCTTCCTCCAAAAGCCTTACGACCCGGAAATGCTGGCCCGCGTCGTTTACGACACGCTCAACAACCCACCCTCGCCAGCCTCAGCCACGTAGATGACCTGCATCTCGCGGTGGCCCATTCCATTGCCCGCTCCCGTCAACGGAGAGAGACGCTCAGGGTGAATCGAGCACGCTGTTCTCGCACGGTGGTTCGCCAAATATCGACCGCTCGGGTGCAGGAACGCTCACCGAAGCAGTTTAACAAAGCAATCCCAGTAACATTTGCGTAGGTCGGTCGTTGTTAAGCTTGCACGTTTTGTACCTCTGGCTGGCCTCTGCGGAGGCACAAACGGTTCGCATCCGTCGATGGTTCACTCAATAGTCTAACTGCTCTGCCGCAACGCTCCGCTGAACTGCTCAGCCTGCAACAGTCGCCATATCCCGGCAGCCAATTCGAATGAGCCTTCTACCGCCGCACGGGTGCCCAGTGGTAAGCTTCTGGTATAGGATCTGGCAGCGGCGATCCTCACAGCACATCCTTCCGCCGTGGTGGCCGATGCCCGACGTGGCAGCGCTGATGCCTTGTGACCGGGCGACAAGGCCCTCTCAGCCCGCCTGCGATCCGAGGCTACCACTGCCTATCCCAAGGCCCGTGCCCGGGTGCGTCTGGCTTGAGAGCCGGCCTCCTCTGGCCACATGGCCCAAGCCTTGGCCCGCGTGGCGGGAGACCCTGTAGAAGACCAATCGCTGCGCTCCGTCCTCGCAGGCCGGCAAGGTGGGGTTTGGCGGCGCAAGTTTCGAACCAGGACTATTGCCGACTTGGAGCTCCCAAGCCAAGCCATGGCGTGCCCGCCGAGGTGAGCCGGTGGAAAGCAACAAAATGACATACGCCCTCAGAGAGACACAGCCCGATTCCGGGCATTGTCCGGCCTGGGCAACCGCCTCCTGTAGCCGCTGACGTGAGCCGGCGGAAAGCAAGAGAAACGAGATGCGTCCCCGGCTCAAGGTGCGTTCGAGTGGTTCAGCCTAGGAGTCTATCGGACTTAGCTCATGGCTCCGGTGAGGTAGGACTTTTCAGCGATTCACACAGTTGGGATTAACCAATTTCGGGAACCGGGCAGCCTGATCAACACGGCAGTTCTGGCTGCCTCACCGAGCCGCTCAGCGGCCAAACTCCCCAGAGTCCAGTCCGCCCCCCGCTTTTTTGAGCCCGCCCAGGCTACGCTCAGCCCCGCGCCCAACCGATGCAGCCGCTTCAGATTGTAGGCCAGGCACACCAAGGCCCATTCCCCACCGACTTTCTTCAGGCCCCGCAGCAGCAATTGCCCAAACCCCAGCACCGCCTTGATCACCCCAAACACCGGCTCCACTGTGCAGCCCCGCCTCCGGTCAAGCGCTCGACCCTCAGGCCGCGTCAGTTTCTCGGCCATCGCCACCAACACCGGATCCCTCAGCCTCCGGGGGCTCTTGACCTTATCTAACGGTCGATACTCGTAGCGCTGCTGAGCGGGCGCGTCTTCCCGATACACACTCACATACAGCTCCAGGCCCGGTCGCTCCCGCCCCAGCCGTTGCAAGTCCGCCTTGGGCGCATACCCGCAGTCGGCCAGCACCACCGTAGGCTGCCCCAGCTCTTGGGGAATGCTCTGCACATCCGGCTCCAACTGACCTGCGTCGGTGGCACTGTCGCTGACCCGCTGGCCCACAATCAACTGGCTGCTGCCAGCGTCCGCCATCGGCTGCGGGTTCTAACTTAGGGCGTAGCTTGGGCGCATCAGCGGCGCGTCCGGATCCGTCAGGTTAATCTGTTCCTCAAGCGCCGGTGGGCAGGAATAGTGTCCTGATCCAGGTGGGTCTTGGCGGTCAGATCGCCCCGCCAAATGTTCCGGTCGGTGGCCCGCTCGATGCGGCGCGAGCTGAAAATGCCGTTGGCATAGCAGTCAATCAGCAACGCCAACATCATGGGGGGTGGATACTGTTCATCGCCACAGTCCTTGGAGTCGACCGCGAAGGCTGACAGCGGCAGCTGCTCGGCAGCGTGGATGACGAAGTGGAGCAGATCATCCTGGGCCACCCAGTCGCGCAGGTCTGGGGGCAGCAACAAGGGGGTGTTGCGGTCGATGGTTTTGAAGCGCTGCGCCATCTTGTCTGATAAAGCATCCTGGCCACGCGGTTGTTGAATTCACACCCATCTTCCCTCCAAAAAGTCCGACAGGCTCCTAGCATTCATCACCATTTCACTTTGGCCTGAGAAGGGCAGATCGGCCCCGTTTTCCGGCAGCGTTGTCCCGAGGCCACATCTCGGCCATCAACCCTGGGGGCAGGGCTGAACCTCGTCGTTTACGTCTGTGCACCCGGCAGCCTGCGGGCTACTCGGCCGGTGGGTACGGCTCACGAGGGTCTGGTCGCTGCGGGCAGAAGAGGGTTGCTTGCCCGCCCGATTTGGTGTAGCCGCCTGCCTGTGAGTCGAATGCCAGACAGAGGCTCCAAGTCGGCTGCCAGCGCGGGCCCAGGTCGGTTTAGCCCGCCTCCCGAAAGCGCCGGTTGGCGGAGCCCATGGGTGCAACTGAAGTATTACAGTTTCCATCCGTGCATATACCGGGCGATGATCGGCGCAGTGTCGCCTGGTGTGCAACCGGGTGCGTTAGTGTTTGTGTATGATCCCGATGGCCGACCTTTTGGCCAGGGGCTCTACAATCCCAAAGCGCGCGTGCCTCTGCGCATGGTCTATCACGGAGCCGAACCGGTGGGCGAAGAGTATTTTGTTCAACTGCTGGACCGGGCAGTGGACCTGCGGGTGCAGCAGTTGCGATTGGCCGACCAGACCGATGCGTTTCGGGTAGTGCACTCTGACGGGGATGGGTTAAGCGGATTGGTAGTGGACCGGTTGGGCGAGGTGTTGAGCGTGCAGGTGCACAGTTTGGGTGTGGCGCAACGGCTGCCGGCGTGGCTGGGGCATTTACATCGGCGCCTTGGCACACGTCGCACTATGGTGCAGGTGGACGAGGAGATAGCCCGACTAGAGGGCATCCAAGGCCTCGAGGGCCTCTCCGATCCGCTCCGGACCGTGCGCATCCGGGAATACGGCGTGCGGTATGAGGTGGACTTTAGCAAGGGACACAAGACGGGCTTCTTTTGCGATCAGCGCGAGAACCGCCGTCGGTTCGCCCTCTGGGTCCAAGGCCGATCGGTGCTGGACTTGTGCTGTTACACTGGCGGGTTCGCCTTGGCGGCAAAGGTCTTAGGCGGTGCGAGTGAAGTGACCGGGGTGGACTTAGACGAGCACGCCATCGCCCAAGCCCGTCGGAACGCTAATCTGAATCAAGTGCGAATCGAATGGGTGCATGTGGACGCGTTTGCCTACGCTCGCCAAATGCAGGCCAACCGCCGGCGATGGCAGGCGGTGGTGCTGGACCCGCCCAAGTTTATCCCGACCCGAGCCGAGCTGGCGGCAGGTCGGCGCAAGTATGAAGACCTCAACAGCCTGGCGTTGGGCTTAGTGGAGCCGGGCGGTTTGTTCGTCAGTTGTTGCTGTTCAGGCCTGTTGCCAGGCGATGAGTTCGAGCAGATTGTGATCCGGGCAGCGCATCGGTTGAACCGCCGCCTGCAAGTGGTGGATCGGACCGGGGCCGGGCCGGACCATCCGGTCATGTCCAATTGCCCTGAGAGCCGGTATTTGACGGTGCTGTGGGCGCGTGTGTTTTGACCGGGTTTTGACTGGAGCCTGGGGGCAACGGTTACTGGCCTTGCGCCTTGGCGCGGATACTTGACGGTGCGGCGCAGCCGCAGCACCTGCAAGCGGCCCGACAGCTCGTCTGCCCCAAGCCCCAGCAGCCACCATCTGCCCACGCGCGGGCAGGGAGTCAAAATGCGGCAGTGCCAGATGACAAACCCCGATGCTGCCCTACATTAGGCTCAAGATGGCTCAGAGTTGTAGCGTCTGTTGGGTTCAGTTACCTGCTCCGATGGCTGAGGGCTGCTGTCGAGCTGTTTGTGTAGCCGCTGCGTCAGCCAACCTCCGGTCGCTGAGCTGGGAGACTACTGCGCCGGCATCGGGCGGCTACCTCCCCGGCCAACCGGTTGCAGGCAGCAGCAGTGGAAGTGCCGTGCGGGCTACGCTGGGCGACCATTGAGTGGTTTGAAGCCGCGTATTGTTTTGGAATTGCCATGTCATCCCATACCAGCCCGCCTCAGCCCGCCTTTACCAATCGGCTCGCCGCAGAGAAGTCGCCTTACCTGCTGCAACACGCGCATAACCCGGTGGATTGGTATCCGTGGGGGCCGGAGGCTTGGGCCAAGGCGCAGCGTGAGGATAAGCCGATCTTGTTGAGCATCGGCTACTCGACCTGTCACTGGTGCCATGTGATGGAACGTGAATCGTTCGAGGACCCGGCCATCGCAGCGTTTTTGAACATGCATTTTGTCTGCATCAAGGTCGATCGCGAGGAACGGCCGGACTTGGACCGGATTTACATGAGCTTTGTGCAAGCGCTGACCGGCTCAGGCGGCTGGCCGCTAAACGTGTTTTTGACGCCCGAGCTAAAGCCGTTCTACGGCGGCACGTATTGGCCGGCCCAAGCCCGGTTTGGACGCCCCAGTTTCGGCCAGGTGCTGCAAGCGGTCCATGAAGCTTGGCGGCAACGCCGGTCGGCTATTACCAAATCGGCTGCTGAGCTGCATGAGCGTCTGCAGGGATTGCTGGCGCCCGGTGCGGCGTCCGGGTTGGTCTTGAGCCCGGCTGTGCTGCATCAGGCTGCCCGCCAGCTCAGGCAAGGCTACGACCCGATCCACGGCGGTTGGGGCCCGGCGCCCAAGTTTCCCAGCCCGACGCTGGCGGCATTTCTGCTGAGCTACGGCGTGCGATACGGCGATGCCCAGGCGGTGCAGATGGTCTTGCACACCTGCCAACGCATGGCTGCCGGGGGCATCCACGATCAATTGGGCGGCGGGTTTGCTCGGTATGCGGTGGATGCGAAGTGGTTGGTGCCGCACTTCGAGAAAATGCTCTATGACAACGCGCAACTGTTGGCGTTGTATGTGGACGCTTACCTGGTCAGTGGCCAGCAGCAGTTGGCCGATGTGGCGCGCGGCATTGCCGGGTATATCTTGCGCGACATGACCCATTCCGAGGGCGGTTTTTATTGTGCCGAAGACGCCGATAGCCAAGGCAAGGAAGGTAGGTTCTATACCTGGACACTAGCCGAGCTGCAACAGGTGCTGAGCCCAGCCGAGTTGGAGGTGGCGGCTCGTGTGTTTGGTGTGACCGAATCGGGCAACTTTATTGATCACAGCGATCCAGAGCCATTGCGTGGCCAAAACGTGCTCAGCGTGGTGCAGCCGCCCCAGACCGAGGCGGAAGCGCAGCTCTTGGCCAGTGCCAAGGCCAAGCTGTTGGCGGCACGCGCTCGGCGGGTGCGCCCGCACCGGGACGAGAAGGTGTTGGCGTCGTGGAACGGGCTGATGCTCGGCGCCCTGGCGCACGCGGCGGCGGTGATGGGTGAAGAAGCCTGGTTAGCTGCGGCACGCCAGAACCTGGCCTTCCTCCAAGCGCACCTGTGGGATGGGGCCACCCGGACCTTATATCACCGGTGGCGCGACGGGGCGCGCGATTCGGTCCAACTGCTGGAAGCCTACGCGGATCTGTTAGCGGGTGTGTTGGAGTTGTACCAGGTGACGCTTGAGCTGGCCCACCTGCAGTTCGCCATCGATCTGGCCCAAGCCATGATTGAACGGTTCTACGACCCGGCAGCCGGTGGATTCTGGCAAAGCCCGACCAGCAGCAGTGACTTGATCCTGCAGGTTAAACCCGACACCGACGGTGCCGAGCCCTCGGGCAATGCGGTGGCAATTGGGGCGTTGCTGAAGCTGGCAGTCATCACCGGACGCACCGAGTTTAAGCAAGTGGCTGAGCATAGCCTACGGTTGTTTGCCGATCGGATGCAGACTGCGCCGGCGGCTATGCCGGCGATGCTGCTGGCCTTGGCGTTCTGGTTAGACGAACCGTGGCGGGTGGTCATTGCTGGCCCGCCGGATGCACCGGCCACGACGGCGCTTGTCCGGGCCGCCCATAGCCTGTATCAGCCACAGAAGGTTGTCTTGGGCAACACCGGCCCGGTCGAATCCTTCGCGCGCAGCCTGACTGCGCTGGAAAACTTACCCACTGCCTACCTGTGTACCGGCTCAGGATGTCAAGCCCCCACACACGATCCGGCAGCGCTCAGGCGCCTGCTGCAGGCGCACATGCCCCAGCAGGCGCGGTGAAGCTTCCAGCGGGCCATGACGCAAGCCCACGCAATGCGGCTGAATTTGGAGGGCGCATCTCGTTTTCTTGCAGGGGCTCGCCGGGGCGTTGCCGTAGCGCAGACTTCCGGCACGGTGCCAGGACATGGATAACAGTCCAGTGCCAGGACATAGGTTACACTCGGGACGCAGTCCCCCGAGCTTTACTCCATTGTGCCGGACGCATCCCGCCACGATCAGTCTCCACCAACAGCCCAATCAGATGGGTACGAAAATACACTTCATGGATGCCAGGTCCGACGGGTTTGAAACCGACCCGTTGGCCGCCGAAGGCCCGCCCGATCACCCGCAGTCGCCCCCGCCAGCGCACGTAACCGCTGGCGGTGACCCGCGCCGTGTGCCAACGGCGGGGATAGCGCCACGGGCGCGCGGCCCGTCGGTAGCGGCGGCGACTGCGGCGATACACCTCCGCCGGCACGCGCTGGCCCAACGCTTCATGCGGCCGTTCCCAGTTGTAATAGCGGATCCAACGATCAGTGCGTCGCTGCTGGGCCGCAGGCGTGGGCCCCGGCCGACGGGCCACTTCCTGTTGGTAAACCCGGTGCATTTGTTCATGCGCGGCGTTGTCTTGCGGCCGAGCCCGGCCCGTGAATTGGACCCGGATGCCCAGGCTCCACCACCAGACCGACAGCCGAGACAAGTCCAGGACCCCCTCGCCTGCGAAGGGCCGACCGTGATCGACCCGGATGATCTCTGGCAGGCCGTAGCGCGCCAAAAGCCGCTGGAAATACCGCTGCACGTGCTGGTGGCGATGCCGGAGCAGGCGGATGCCCAGCACATAGCGGCTGAACAGGTCGCGCACCGTCAGCGGATCGACCCGCTGGCCGTCGCCGGTGCGAAACCAGCCCTTGAAGTCCAGGGTCCAGACCTGGTTCGGTCGGGTCGGGGTTGTCAGCGCCGGTCGGGGCCGCGGCGGCCCGCGCCGGGCGGTTCGCTGCCGGCGGCGCACCGCTCCCCAGCGCCGCAGCCACCGGGCGATGGTCCGCGGCTTGGGCAGGCGAGCGTGCCGATGGCGGCGGCGGAGCCAGGCATAGATTTTCTTGCCACCCCAAGTCGGACGTCTTCGGCGCACCTGGCGCACAGCCTCCAGCCAGCGGCCGGGGGTTCGGGTGGGCGAGCGGCGGGGCCGACGCGAGCGATCCCGCAGCCCCGGCCCCCTTCGGTGCGGAAACGGCGCAACCATTTGTAACCGGTTTTGCGGCTCACGCCGGCTTGGCAGCAAAGTTGAGCCAGCGACTGAACCCGGCGCAGGGCGGCTTGAACCCAGCGCCGCCGCGCC
>Ga0207433_10013267_pt1 | contig 12159 bp, 14 predicted proteins | sample YelNatPaOPGAMG01_FD_187559 | JGI IMG/M metagenome (GOLD analysis project Ga0207433, IMG submission 187559) | Hot spring thermophilic microbial communities from Obsidian Pool, Yellowstone National Park, USA - OP-RAMG-01 (SPAdes) (version 3) | ecosystem: Environmental > Aquatic > Thermal springs...
ATTGGGTGGTGTCCTTGGTATAGAGGATTTTGAAGTAACTGCAAAGTTGAACGAAATTTGTGATAGGGCAGGTCTTGATGGAATTTCTGCAGGAGTTACGCTTGCCTTTGCAATGGAAGCATATGAGAAAGGATTGCTCACTAAAGAAGATACAGATGGTCTTGATTTGAGATTTGGCAACGGAGATGCTGCAGTTGCTGCAATGGAAAAACTTGCAAAAAGGGAAGGGAAACTGGGCGAACTTCTATTTAATGGAGTAAAAGAGGCATATGCAAGATTAGGGAAGGATTCCTATAAATTTGCACTCGAAGTAAAGGGATTAGAGCCACCTGCCTATGATGTAAGAGGTTTAAAGGGAATGGCGCTTGCAATCGCTGTTTCTGTGAGAGGCGCCTGTCACTTAACAGGGGGGATCTATGCACCAGAGTTAACAGGTAAATTCTGGAAACTTTCGAATGTTGATAGACTTTCAACAAACTGGAAGGGGTATGAAGTTAAGACGGGTGAAGACTTTATGACCGTTTACGATACATTAGGAATGTGCAAATTCTCAAGAAGTCTTTTCTGGCTTGAGGAGGAGATACTTGAAGGTGTGGAATCTGTTACTGGAATAAAGTTCGGGGCAGGTGACTTGATGACAATTGGCGAGCGTATATATAACCTTCAAAAACTCTTTAATGTTCGAGAAGGTTTCGGGAGAAAAGATGATTATCTACCATACAGGGTTACGCACGAACCAATTTCTAATGGTGTAAGCAAGGGCCATTATGTTACTGAAGAGGAATTGCAGAAAATGCTTGATGAATATTATATGACAAGGGGTTGGTCTAAGGAGGGAATTCCTACAAAGATGCATCTTAAAAGACTTGGACTGGATGAAGAAGCGGATGAGTTTGGGGCACCAATTTAGGGTATGACCAAGATACTTGTTGTTTCTGATATTCATTATCCTGATAGGATTTCAACCATACCTGATATTAAAGACTTTGTTAAGGATGCAAATGCAATATTTGCACTCGGTGACTTTACTTCTCTTGAAGTGCTTGACTACCTTAATTCTTTTAAAAAAATTGTGTATGCTGTGCACGGCAATATGGATGAACTTTTATTAAAGGAACACTTAAGAGAGAAAATTTCGTTAAGCATTGAGGGAGTCTCCTTTGCATTAGCCCATGGGAATGGAGGCCCAAAAGGGATTGAGGAGCGAATAGTAAGTTTATTTGATAAGAAATTTGATGCCTATGTATTTGGGCATACTCATCAACCAATGAATAAATATGTAGATGAGACTTTTTTCTTTAATCCAGGCTCTCTTGCAGTTTCAACATCAAGTTTGGGTTATATCTATGTGGAAGGTAGAAATGTATGGGGAGATATTTTATATTTGTAGTTTTTTTTAAAATAAAAGAAGGAGGTAAAAATGTTAGAAGGAAAACCATCACAAATTGTAGAAGTTTTAAAGAAACTGAAACAAGATGAGCCAGATGTAGAAGCACTTGCCGTTGTGAGTCTTGATGGACTCCCTATTGCAAGTTTGCTTCCCCCCGATGCTGAAGAGGATAGGGTTGCTGCAATGTCTGCAGCAATTCTTGCATTAGGCGAAAGAGCCCTTGATGAATTAAAAAAAGGCACTCTTGAACAGGCCTATGTAAAAGGAGAACTGGGCTATGTCGTTACAACTGGTATTAAAAACCTTGCAGCGCTAATGGTTGTTACAAACAAAGAAGCAAAACTTGGAATGGTAATGCTTACGATCAAAAAAGGCATTGAAGAACTTTCAAAACTCATTTAGCAAGAGTATTTTTGGTAACCCTGCAACAAACAGTTGCAGGGCCTTTTTATTTAAATATATCGTGTGGGTAAAGAAAATCATGTCCAAAAGTCCTTTGAGAAATCTTACATACAGGTGGAAATGTTCTTTTAAATTGCGTTGAAAACATCCTTTTAAGTAGTGACTCAACTTTTACCTTATCAAACCCGAGTTTAATTATTTCTCCTTTTGGGAACCTCTCGTCAAGATACAGATATAGTATCTCATCAATTTCTGAATAAAGCGCGCCAATTTCCCCTTCATCAGTTTGTCCTGGCCATAAGTCCGCTGAAGGTTTTTTATTTATGATTTTTTCAGGCACACTTAAATACCTTGCAAGACCAAAAACCTGAGTTTTGTAGAGATCGCCAATTGGAAAAATGCCTGCTGCCATATCTCCATACCAGGTTGTATATCCAAGCATAATTTCGCTTTTGTTGCTTGTTCCAAGAACGATTGCATCAAACTCTCTTGATTTGTCGAAGATAATGTTCATTCTTAGTCTTGAAAGGAAATTCCCTATCCTTATCTTGTCTTCTATATGAGCAATTTTGAAATATTCATCTGCTATATGTGTTATATCTATTGTCTCGCTTTTTATTCCAAGACTTTCCGTAACTAAAAGACCATCCTGCAGTGACTCTTTAGAACTTAACCGATAGGGCAATAGTAACCCAAGGACATTTTCACTTCCCAATGCCTCAACCGCAAGGTAAGTAACTACTGCTGAGTCTATACCGCCAGAAATTCCGATGACCGCGTGCTTAAAATTATTGCTTTTAACCTCTTCTTCTATAAATTTAACAATGAATTTTTTTGTCAATTCGTAATTTAGATTTAAGTCAATCATTATCTCCTCCGATTAACTTCTCAAGATTTCTAAGTAAGACCTCTTTCTCCTCTTCTCTTAAAAGAGGAAAAGAGACCCTCTTTCTATAGATGTCTTCTGTATTTACCTCTCCTGTAACAAGGGATTCATTAAATAATTCAGCCTTTGCAATGTATTTTCCTGTCGGACCTTGGATGAAGCTTCCTCCAAAAAATCCAAGGCCGTCTTCGAACCCCACTCTATTTACATAGATAATAAAGAAACCGAAGAGGTTTGTATATACATTTGATGTATTTTCGACAGTGTCTTGGATATGAGGCCTCTCACCCTTCGTTCCTCTCAATGGCATATTGCTTATTGCAAACACAAAGTCTACATTGTCAAGGTAAGCAAGGCTTAAGAGTGTTGGGTGGAAGAAGTCTCTGCAGATTATAACAGCAACTTTGCCGTAATCAGTCACAAGGGACTTATACGAATTCCCTTTTCCAAAGAATCTCATTTCTTCAAACAGACCATGAGTTGGGGGAAACATCTTTCTGTAAACTAACTTAATTTCGCCATTTGAAAGATACATTGAAGAGTTGTAGGTAATCTTATCCTCTCCTTTTTCGACAAAACCAAGAATTATATCGATATTTTTACTTATCTCTTTAAGTGGCTTAAAGAAATCTGAATCTGCCTTAAGAGCAACTTCGTATGTTAGATCTCTCAGTGTATATCCTGTCAGGCTTAATTCAGGGAAAACGACAACTTCTGACCCTTCTACGATTGCCTTTTCCGTAAATTCAATATGCTTCACAAGATTTTTTTCGATATCTCCAAGTATTGGATTTATCTGTGCAAGAGAAATTTTAAATCTCATTTTGATAATCTCCTTTCAAGTAAATGTAAAAGAGGAAGCCCTAATAGATAAGTTGAGATTGCCTCGCCCAGACCGATTGTAAGCACACCAAGAAGATATGGCTTCCATGCAAAATGTGCTATTGAATATCTAAGTGCCTCAATGAGTCCCATTTTCGTATTCAGAGTTGCAAGCGTTACAACATAAAAACTTACACCGAATGCATTAAAAATTATTGGTGGAAGTGGTGCAAGGTACTTTTTGAGTTTTCTCTTCCCTATTATGTATGTAAGCACTGCTGATATGAATGTTAAGAATGTGCCAACTATCCAATCTACAGGACCAAATGGAGAAGATAGGTTTGCAAGAAAACAACCGATAGTAACTCCCCATACTGCCTCAGGAAAACTATAGGGAAGCACCGTTAGTGCTTCAGAAATTCGAACCTGAACTGCATAAAATGACAGTGGTTTAAGGATGATCGTTAATACAAAATAGAGGGCTCCTATAAGTGCACTTCTTATGAGAGAAATTAATGTGGCTCTTTCAATTTTGCTTTTCTTCATCTTTTACAGGTTGCTTCTCTTTCTCTGATTTTTCTTTTTGCATTTTAGACTTGAGTTGTTGAATTTCAATGGTATAGGAAATAAAAGAGATGAACCATATTATAATCCCACCTAAAATAAATGCTATAAGGACAAGTGCTCCCGTTGAGATATCATTTATCTTATAACCAAAAAGGTTTATGCTGGCAAAGTTGTTAATATTGAGTAAGAGAAACCATGTAAGTAGCCCGGTTAATAAAAGTAAAATTAATAAAAGCATACCTACCTTTTTCATTCTTGCCTCCAATTTTTTTTAACATCACATATATTTTAAAGGATTTATTTTTTTCTCAAAATTTTTTTCTCAATCGCGGGTCTATTGCATCTCTCAGACCATCTCCAAGCAGGTTAAATCCTAATACTGAGATAAGGATAGCAACGCCGGGGAATGTTGCAACCCACCAATAGCCACCTGTAATATAGTGGTTTGAATTTGCAAGCATAGCACCCCACTCTGCTGTAGGTGGTTGGGCACCGAGCCCGAGGAAGCCAAGTGCTGCTGCATCAAGGATTGCGCTTCCGATACTAAGAGTTGTATAAACAATGATGACCGATAAGACATTTGGTAATACATGTACTCTTATGATTCTTTTGTTTGGGGCGCCTATTGCTCTTGCAGATTCAATGTATTCGCTATTCTTAACTGTAAGAGTCTCGGATCTTACGACTCTTGCAATCTGTGGGGCATAGGTTATCCCTATTGCAATCATTGCTTTTGAGAGCCCCCTTCCAAGAACGGATACAATGACGATGGCAAGAAGAATTGAAGGAAGTGAAAACATAATGTCTGTAAGTCTCATAAGTAGATTATCAATCCATCCACCAAAGTATCCCGAGCATATGCCTGCAAGACTTCCCAGTAACACGCCGATGACTACTGCAATAATTCCTGTAGATACTGATACTCTTGCACCATATATAAGCCTGCTTAAGATATCTCTTCCAAATTCATCTGTTCCTAAGAGATTTTTTGAGTTCCCTGCCCAGAAACCAGGCTTTAAATTATCATATAAATTTTGTTCTATTGGGTTATGTGGTGAAATGGCCTTTGCAAAAATTGCAACAAAGATTAAAAAGATAACTATTGTAAGTCCTACAAGCGCAGATCTATTTCTCTTTAAACTTCTTATACTTTCAACTAAAAAAGATTCAGTGTATACTTTACCTTCTTCTACAATCTCTTCTTCCATAGTTCTACCTCAATAATGTATTCTTGGGTCAATATATGCATAGAGAATGTCTACAAACAAGTTCACGAGAGCAACTATGAATGCAACGAAAATTACTGCCCCTTGAATTGCTGGATAATCCCTTGCATTCACTGCCTGCACAATGTATGTGCCCAGTCCTGGCCAGGAAAAGATTGTCTCTGTAAGAACTGCTCCTCCCATGAGCATCGCAAACTCAGTGCCAGCAGATGTCAAAATCGGAATGAGTGCGTTTCTTAATGCATGTTTCATAATGACTGTTTTTTCGGTAAGTCCTTTTGCTCTTGCGGTTCTTATGTAGTCCTGGCTTATTACATTAAGCATGCTTGAGCGGGTAATTCTTGCAATGAATGCCATCGGGATAGTGCCTAATGCAACGGAAGGAAGTATAAGATGTTTTAGTGTATCTAAGAAAGCACCAAAGTTTAAAGTAATGAGAGAATCGATAAGATAAAGGTGAGTTATAGGCTTTATGGAATAAAAAACTGAGAGTCTTCCTCCTGTTGGGAGTAGATTCAGTTTTATGCTGAAAAGCAATACAAGCATTATTCCAAGCCAGAATATGGGCATTGACACACCAAAGAGCGCGAGAAACATCGAAATATAGTCGAACAGAGTGTATCTTTTAACTGCTGAAATGATACCAGTTGTAATACCAATGGTGCTTGCAAATAACATTGCGAAAAGGGAAAGTTCCAGTGTATTTGGGAAGCGCTCGAGGATTTCTGTCAAAATGCTTTCATGCGTAAGGATTGACCTTCCAAAATCCCCTCTCATTGCATACTTTAGCCAGATTAAATATTGTTCCCAAAGAGGTTTATTAAGACCCCACTTTTTCCTCATTTCCTCTAAAATTTCTTTTGAAGCATGTTCTCCCGCCATTGTTCTTGCAGGATCACCTGGAATAAGCCTTACAAGAAGAAAAATGATGATAGAAACTGCAAAAAGCATTATTAAAATGTTTAAAAGTCTTTTTATGATATAACTTTTCATTTTTCCTCTTAAAAAAGCAGGGGAATGCCCCCTGCTTAATCTCTACTGTGTGATACTTACACTTTCGAAGTGATAGTCGCCTGTTGGATACAATACAAAGCCCTGGACATTCTTATTAAATACAAGAATCTGTTTTGCATGGGCAAGTGGAACCCATGGTGCATCATTGTGCACTATCTCTTGTACTTTTTTATAAAGTTCGACTCTTTTTGCTTGGTCTACTTCTCTTTGTGCCTGGATGTTTAGATTGTGTACTTCCGGGTTTCTATAAAATGCAACATTACCAGCACTCCCAACTGTAGCAGAATCGGAATCGAGCAAGACATATAAAAAGTCATCTGGGTCTGCATAGTCTGCAATCCAGCCTAAAAGGCACATTGGATGTTCTCCATTTTCTGTTTTTTGTAGATAGGTACTCCAGTCATATGTCACAATTTCTGCGTCAATTCCTACAGCCTTTAGATCCGCCTGAATTGCTGTTGCAATCTTCTGTGGGTCAAACATATAAGGTCTCGAAACAGGCATTGCCCAGAGTTGTGTCTTGAATCCATTTGGATATCCTGCTTCTTTCAGGAGTTCTTTTGCCTTTTCTGGATTATATTCATAGTCCTGTATTGCATCGTTATAGCCCCAGAGCGTTGGCGGAATTGGATTTTTTGCAACATCAGCAGTTCCCTTGTAGAGTTGGTCAACGATTGCCTTTTTGTTTATTGCGTAACTAATTGCCTGCCGAACCTTTACATCACCAAATGGTTTTTGGTAACCTTTGGTGTCCGTTCCCATATTCATTGCAAGGTAGCCGACATTTAATCCTGCTTGACTGAGAATCTTAAGATTAGGGTCTTGTGAGATCTTTGTTAAATCATCAGGATTCGGAAATTCTATACCCTGCACTTCTCCCTTCTGAAGTGCAAGTAACCTTTGAGATGGGTCAGGGATAACCTTAAAAATTAGTTTATCAATTTTAGCCTTTTCTCCCCAGTAGTCTGGATTTTTCTCCAGAGTAATGTGATCACCTTTTACCCATTCTACAAACTTAAACGGACCAGTTCCAACTGGGTGTGTAAACCATTGATCTCCCCATTTTTCACAGTTTGTGGGACTTACAATGTAGGCTGTAAACATTGCCATTGTGCTCAAAAACGGTGCAAATGGATGGCTAAGAGTGATTTTTACAGTATAGTCATCAACTTTTTCCGTTTTTGCAATTTCGCTAAAGCACCACTGCCAGTACTCCCACTTGCCATACTTGTGGAAAGGATGGTTCTGATCTCTTTGCCTTTCAAATGAGAAAACAACTGCATCGGCATTAAGAGGTGTTCCATCATGGAACTTTACTCCCTGTCTTAAATAGAAAGTCCACACAAGTCCATCGGAAGATACATCCCATTTTGTTGCAAGCCAGGGCTCAACTTCAGTTGTTCCTGGTTTGTAACGCACGAGTCCCTCAAAGATGTTGTTCATAACAGTAACGGATTCACCATCAGTAACATCTGCAGGGTCAAGTTCTACTGCGTCTCCACTTTTTGCGAAGACAAGGGTCACAGGTTGTGCTGCTTGTTTACATCCTGCAAAAAGACTCACCATTAGCAGGAGTGTAATGGTTAATACTAATGTTTTCTTCATTTCTTTCACCTCCTTGTTTTAAAATTCTTTTCATAGTTTGATTATACGAAAAAATAAATCCAAGTCAAGAATGGGAAATAAAATTTTTCGATTTTAGAATGATATTTGTGCCGATTGGATATCCGATTGACCTTGCGATAGGGGCACATTTTATTTTCAGGAGAAAAAATATCGGAAGGCTTTCTTCCGAAAGAGTTTCATAATTTGCTTGCCCTTTTGCTATTATTAAATCTGAATTTTTTAATTCTTTTAAAAAGTCTTCATCTACGGTATACAGTATTGTTCCAGCCATAGTTGAACCTGTTTCGATAACATTTGTTATACCTGATTTTAGTGCATCCTCTTTTGTTGCATCGTTAACGATTGGTTTGCTTTTAACTGCATATTTTACATTCTTTCCAAGTTCGGCGAGAGTTTCAATAAGAACTCTATCGAAAACAGTTTCTCCTGCGTTATCTCCTATAAAAAGAATATTTCTTGAGTTTTTTACTGCACTTTTGAAATCTTCAAAGTCGTTCATATTGAAATTACTCTTCAAGAACTCATTGAGGTCTATTTCAATGCTGTCAAATGTACTGCCGAGGTCAATTGCGTTTCCCATTATTGAAATTTTTACGCTCTCAAGAAGTTTATCGCTACTCTTCTTTACCATCTCTTTTAGCATTGGATAAAGATTAAGAGCTGTTTTAATATGAGCCTCTTTAATCTCTTTGTATGGATCATTATTTCCAGTTATTTTATAGACGAGTTTATAGGGATTGTCTGCTAATTCTGGTGGAGTAAGATTAAGATTTGCAAGGCTCAAGTGTTTTGCGCTTTCCTTTAGAATTATTTCCATTTTTTCATTATCTTCGGTTGCAACTCTTGCAATTCTTAGCATCTGATTATAGATGCATACAAGGCATTCTGTTTCGCATTTCATACCATATTTTACAACAAACTCAAATAAATTTCGCTATAAATCTTCGAAAATCTTGTAAAATGTATTGGAGGTGTTATTGAAGATGATTAAAAATATAGTTGCATTAATTACTCCCTTTAGAAGTGATGGTTCGATTGATTACGAAGGATACGGAGAGTTTTTGAAGTTTCTTCAAAGGAAAAATCCAGATGGTTTGTTTGCAAATGCAACAACGGGTGAATTTACGAATCTTACTCTTGAAGAGAAAAAAGAGATTGCCATATTTGCAAAAGAACATTCAGGAACAATTCCGGTATATGTCAATGTCAATTCCACTGTATTTAGTGAAACGATAGAACTCTGTAAGTTTGCAAATTCCAATAATTTCTATGCAATTGTTTCACTGCCCCCGTTCTTTCTTATCCCTTCGCAAAAAGGGTTATATGATTATTTTATTCGTATAGCGGAGACTTCAGAGCTTCCCACTTATATTTACAATATTCCGGCATTGACTGGTTATTCTCTCTCTGTAGAACTCATTAAGGAACTTTCAAGACATCCACTTATAAAAGGAATAAAGGTTACCTACGATAATATAGTTACTAAATCAATTCATGCTGTTTCCACTGGTGCACATTTTTTCATACCATCTTGACAGAACGCCAATTTGCTGTATAATGTAACATGAAAGCAAATAAATGTTTGAGTTTAATTGATAGAAAAGAGGATACCAATGAGAAAGAGGAAGGATAAGGATAAAAAACCTAATCTTAGGTCTATTCTCTACACATCCAAGTATTTCAACACAGGAAAAGGTAGTGAGATTAAGCAGTTATTAGAAACTATGAGCACTTACAAGAATTTGCTCTCCAAGTATGTGTATGAGAATAGAAATTTTTTGCTCACATCAGATGGCATAAAAACTCTCAAAGCAAACTACAACATCGTTAAGGATAATACAATCCTTGCATGGAACATACAGAAAGAACACCACTCAATTGTGGATAAATATGAAAATGCCTTGAGAAGGCAAATGAAGAATTTCAAGGTGAGAATACAGGATAAGATGATTGTTAAAAGATATTCAAGAGGTGGTAAGAGACACAAAAAAGGCGAAACAAAATACTTTGAGATAAAGTTCAAGTCTACAAAACTAACAAGATTGGTTAAGTACCTTGTCTACCTTGATTTTAGTAAAGATATAGAACCTCAAATTACTAATGGTGCAGTGAAAGATTTACTGAACTACTACAAGACAAAGCCATACTTCGACAGGATTTTAGACCTTGCTAAAGATATGCAGAATAGACTTCTTTCAAAAATCAAACTTATTAAGTTTGATAACGATTACTCCATGAGGTTAACCTCAACAAAAGGCATTAATAATGCACGAATAGAGATAGATGAGACAAACTCTCTATACAAGCACTGGTTCATATTCAAGATGAAAGGAAATAAAGAGTACAGACTTCCTCTCGAGATAAAGGATAAGTACCATAACAAAGAGATAATCGGAAAGGAGTTCATGCTTTGCCTGAGTTTAAAGAAAAACAAGATAAATATCTCCACTACATATGAGGGAAAGGAACCTGTATTCAAATCATTCAACAAAGCAGTTGGTATGGACATAAATATCAAGCACAATTTTGCAAAACTATCGGATGATAAAGAGATAGACTACGACAGAGAGTTCTTTAAGAAGATAGTAAAGGACTTGAACAAACTTGATAAGATAGGATATCAAAATCTGAGTGAGAAAGAACTTAAGAAACTTCAAAAGATATACAGAAGGTTAGATTGGTATGTTGAACTTCTCATCCATAACATCCTTGATTACTGCGAAAAGAACGGCATAACTGACCTTGTAGTAGAAGATCTGAGATTAAAAGACAAGAGTAACATCATCAATGAAGAGTTCAATATGAAATACTCAAGGCTGGTAAAGCTATTACACTTATCAGATGTAAAGAACGCACTGTTGAGGCAAGGAGAAAAAAGAGGCATACGAGTCCATATAGTGCACAGTGAGTGGACATCACTTGGGTGTCCTGAGTGCGGAAATATTGATCCAAGCAATAGAACAACTCAGGAAATTTTTAAGTGTTCTGAATGTGGATATGAAGATAATGCAGATTATGTTGGAAGTGTAAATGTTTTAGAGAGATTTAACCTGTTCCATTGGCTTGGTGTCCAGGCCAATAAGCTTTATAGTATCGATGAGTATGGAAGAATAAAACCAAAACATATAAACAAATATGCTCTCTTGAAGATACTTAACGACTACTATAAGGTAAGAGGGTTTTTGCATCACCCTGTTTTGCCCTCTAATGTTAACAGTGTGAGAACTGTAGTGAAAGTTTAGTTATGAATGATAACACTGTTAACAAAAATCTGGGTGTGGGTTATCTTGTGAGGCTCGTTAACGAAGTTAAAAGTGAAAGAAGCGACTTCGAAATTTTCACGGGGACAGAGCAACTCTATGTGCCTTTGTTGTTAACAGGTGGAGATGGTGGAGTAATGGCTCTTGCAAATATAGCACTCGACATATTCAGTAGAGCAAAGACCGCCTTCGAAAATGGACATCTAAAGGAGTTAGCGCTTGGATTTATGGGTATTCCTATCAATAGGTATGTTAGAAGGCCTCTTCAAGAAGATCCTTTTAACGAAGAAGAGTTCAAAAAAATTCTTGAAGAAGTTGGGCTTATATGAACGATTTGGAGGAAAAAGTAGTAGAGGCTCTTAAAAAAGTTAAAGACCCTGAAACAAACATGGATATACTGTCCGAAAACCTTGTTTATGGTTTTACAATTAATGATAAACATATAAAAGTTTTTGTTTCTTTTGAAGATTCCACTTCAACATGCAATTTTTGCAGGGCTTTATCCTGGATAATTGTTGATAAGATTTCCAAGCAAATTGTGAGAGTCCTCAAGGAAATGGGCTTTGAAGGTATAGAGATCGTAGAGGAACTCAATCCTAAAATAGTTTATAAAATCGAATAATTAAGGCTGGAGCACCTCTTCTGTATTTCCGTTTGCTGAAATGATAATTTCGTATCCTGGGTAAAATTGCTTCAAAGTTTCTGTTATTTCTGCTCTAATTGCGCTAACCCTACATGAGCCACCGCCTGCATCAAGAAGTTCTTTTCCGAAATCAATTTGGACTTTATTAGATGCTATTTGCTCAATCTTGTTTATCGTTAGGTTTTTGGGTGTCGACATTATGTATCCATCGCTTTCTTCTTGCTTGGTTGGACCAAGCAGAAACACCCTCATTGTATCCATCGGAGGGTTTTGAGAACTTGAAGCAATGCGTCTTTCAACGGGAAAGACTTTTGTGCAGTCGA
>Ga0207433_10013271_pt1 | contig 12156 bp, 9 predicted proteins | sample YelNatPaOPGAMG01_FD_187559 | JGI IMG/M metagenome (GOLD analysis project Ga0207433, IMG submission 187559) | Hot spring thermophilic microbial communities from Obsidian Pool, Yellowstone National Park, USA - OP-RAMG-01 (SPAdes) (version 3) | ecosystem: Environmental > Aquatic > Thermal springs >...
ATTAAATATATAGAAGAAAAAGGTCTGCGCCATACAAAGCAGAGAGAAGTCATAGTCGATGCTTTTTTTTCTGCAGGAAGGCATATTACTTCGGAAGAGCTTTTTAATATAGTAAAAAAGAAAAATCCAGAAATAGGTTATGCAACAGTGCAGAGAAATCTGAATCTGTTATGCAAAAGCAGTTTAGCGGAAGAAATAAAGATAGGCAAACAGAAAACAAAATACGAGCAAAAATTCGGCGGCAGCCACCACGACCATCTTATATGCGTAAAATGCGGACGGCTCATAGAAGTTAACGACGAAAAGATTGAAAAACTGCAGGACAAGCTTGCCAGAGCCAACAATTTTATACCTATAAAACATAAACTGGAAATATACGGGATTTGCAGTTCCTGTAACTCAAATAAACAATAAAAAAGAGGATAATTAATACTATGAATCAGACAAAAAAGACGGCTTACTTTTTTACCGCTGTATCGTTAATTTTATTACTGGTATCAGGCTGGGGTTTGAAATCAGCATTCGCAAAAAATTCCAAAAATTCCAGATACGTATATCCCCTGACCTATTTTAAACACAAACCTTTAAAGCTCGTGGAGCAATTAACGCAAGGACCAAAAAGATGGCGCATAGCGCTGTTAAGTATAGCGAAAGCAGGGCATATTCTTGCCAAAAATCAAATAAAATACAGCATTATAATAGTTGCTTACGGACCGGGATTAAAAGCGTTCGTTATGAAGTACGATAAAAAATATGCAGGAGTTATAGAAACGCTTCATAAGGAACATATTAAAATAGTGGTATGCGGAGAATCTATGAAGGAATCGGGGGTAACGCCGGAAATGCTTTTCCCTTTCGTAAAAATTGCATATCCCGGAATATTAAGCTATATAGCCGAAAAAGAAGGACAGGGATACGCATTTATAAAGCCGTAAAGCCGTGTGAACAGGTTTTAACAAATTCTGCGTCTTTATATATAATGTAATTGCGAGTGAAGCATATCGTATTAAGTGTCCGATGTAATTTAAGTCGAGATTGCTTCGCTTCGCTCGCAATGACGAGACGCGGTGTCATTGCGAGGAGCGTTAGCGACGAAGCAATCTCATTTGCAATGACGATGTATTGGAATTTCTTAAAATAGTTTCTATATCGGGATTAGGGTATTACAGATGGATATAATTCAGCCAGCTTTGCGGAAGCGCCGTTATTATTCCTAAAATTACCATTACTAAGCCGAGTATACCTACAGCTGCTATAGATTTTTTAGAATAGGCATATTCTCCTAGTATTCTTTTGCTCCCCGCAAGGGCTATCAAAAATCCGAGGACTATCGGAAGAATAAACCCGTTAAACGCTTCTACGTCAACCATAATAGTTACTAACGGTATTCCGGGTATAAGAACCAGCATAGCCGATACGAAAATTAATACTATATATATGAAATAAAAAAGTTTTGCCTCACTGAAACGATGGTTTAAGCTGTGCTTGTATCCCCAAGTTTCGCCAGCCGCCCACGTAAACGCCATAGACACTACGAAGGCCGCCAGAAGGCTGGAGCTGTAAAGTCCTACGGCAAACAAAGCTCCTGCATATTTTCCGGCTAAAGGTATTAAGGACTGACCTATATCTCTTGCGGTTGACGGAACTATGCGGGCTTTATACAAAGTCGCCGCAGTCATAACTATAACCGCTATCATAAGAATCTGCGTTGCAATGCTCCCTATAAGCGTATCTGTTTCCGCCAGCTTAACGTCTTTTTTGCATAAATTTTTATCTACAGTCGCGCTTTGCTGGTAATAGATCATCCAAGGCATTATAACCGCTCCGGCGTTTGCCGCTATGAGCCATATATAATCTTTATTGCCGAGCGGCTGTGAGCCGAACAGCCCTTTGAAAACAAGCTGATGATAATCGGGATGCGCAAAAATAGCCGCCGGTATAAATACGAATCCTGTAAGAGAAAAAATAAGGGCGATATTTTCTGCCTTGCGATAGCTTCCCGTAAAGACCACAAACAGAAGTATTAAAAAACTTATGCCTACGCTAAAAACTTTAGGTATGCCGAATATCTCTCCGCTTGCCGCAATGCCCGAAAATTCCGTAATAAGAGCGGAAAAAACGACGAGAAAGAGGGTTATCGTAGCAAATGCCGCCCATTTACTGCCGTAATATTCTTTTATAAGTTCTCCGTGCCCTTTTCTGGTGATACATCCAAGCCTCGACGTCATAGATTGTATTAAATACAAAATAGGTATAAGGAGTATCTGCAGCGGTATAAGCTTATATCCCCACTGTGCGCCGGAAACGCCTGCCGTAGTTACGGAACCGGCATCCATATCGGCAATCATAACGACGAAACCGGGACCCAGAACTTTGAAAAAATGAAGCCCTCTATATAGCGAACGCTTATTAAATATCGAGAATCTGCCTCTTACCCTTCTTCTGTTCCGTCCTTTGCCGCTATGCGGATTTTCTGATACATCATTTTGCGGCTTTAACGAAACATTTTCCATAATTTTTAGAAGACCCCGTAAGTTTATTTTATTTTATATTATATTTTATTATATTATTATTATAATGATAATAAAAATCATTATCATTATAATATGAAATAAATTCCGCCGTGTCAAGTGTTTTTAAATACCCAGATTAAGCCGGCGGATGAAATATAATGATTAAATATAATTAAATTTCTTCGATTTCATATTTTCCGGGCTTATACCCGGCTTCTTCAACGGCGGATTTTAGCGCTTCTACGGGAGTATCGTCTTTAGCGGTAATATACGAAATATTTTCCTTTAAGCTTGTATTTACACCGGTAACACCGTTTACAGATTTTATGAATTTACTGACCCTTGCAACGCAGTGTTCACAGGTCATGCCGCCGACTTCCATTTTTATCTTTTTCATTGGAACCTCCGATATATTCTTATATTTTTTATATTAACTTGTTTATATTAACTTGCGATTTTTACGATATTTATATAATACCATAAGATATGGTAATATATAAATATGGATTTATTCGGCAATAAAAACGGCGATAACATGAGCGAAAAAAATGCCGGCGGTTTTTTGCCGCCGCTTGCCGAAAGGCTCAGACCCAAAATCCTGTCTGAATTTATCGGTCAAACGCATATTCTCGGCAAAGACAAACCTTTAAAGAATATGCTTGATTCCGGATTTATCCGCTCGATGATACTCTGGGGACCGCCGGGGAGCGGAAAAACGACGCTTGCAGGTATTATAGCAGACGCCGCAGGCTCCGAGTTTTACAAGATTTCCGCCGTTTCTTCCGGCGTCAAAGAACTGCGGGAAATTATAGATAAGGCAAATATCAGCTTTAAGCATTACAAAAAACCGCTGATAATTTTTATTGATGAAATTCACCGTTTCAACAAGTCGCAACAGGACCTGCTCCTTCATTCTGTAGAGGAAGGAAGCCTCATATTAATCGGAGCTACAACCGAAAACCCGTCTTTTGAAATAAACTCTCCGATTCTGTCGAGGGTAACGGTGTTTACTTTAAACCCTTTATTCGAGGAAGATTTAAGCCTGATTATAGACAGGGCTCTTAATAAGGACGACTTTTTAAACAAAAAGAAAATTATATTGGAAAAAGACGGCAGAAATGCGCTTATAAGATATTCCGGAAGCGATGCGCGCATAATGCTGAACGCCCTCGAAATTGCCGTCAGTCTTGCAAAATCTGATGATAATGGAAATATAGTTTTGACCGCAAAAACCATCGAAGATGCTTATTTGAGGAAATCCAGATACGATAAGACCGGGGAAGAGCATTACAATACTATTTCAGCTTTTATAAAAAGTTTAAGGGGGAGCGATCCGGACGGAGCGGTTTTCTGGCTTGCCAAGATGCTGGACTCCGGAGAGGACGTTAAATTTATAGCGAGAAGAATGATAATTTTAGCTTCGGAAGACATAGGAAACGCGGAACCGGAAGCGTTAAATTTAGCGGTAAGCTGTTTTAACGCCGTAAATACCGTAGGTATGCCGGAAGCGCGGATTATTCTGTCGCAGGCGGCAACGTATCTTGCATCCTGCCCGAAATCCAACGCAAGCTATCTTGCAATCGAATCAGCCTTGAACGACGTTAAAAAATTTCCGGGCGCCGCAGTTCCGCTCCACCTGAGAAACGCTCCTACAAAACTCATGAAAGACCTGGATTATCATAAAGGTTATAAATATTCCCACAATTATAAAGACCATTTTACCGAACAGACTTACCTTCCGAAAGAACTTTCGTCAAGCATATACTACCGTCCTGAAAACATCGGTAAAGAAAAAGAAATTAAAATCCGGCTTAAAACATTATGGGGAAAAAACAAAGATTACGGCGAAGACGGGTAATTTATTGTAGAAATATTTTGTTAGAAATACCCCGTCATTTTGCCTTTCTTCGAAAGGCAAAATGCCACCCCTTTTAAAAAAGGGGAATTAGAAGCAAAGACATTACTGCCGTATGACACAGTCCAGTCATTGCGAGGAGCGTTAGCGACGAAGCAATCTCGCTTTTAAAAAAGGGGAATTAAAAAACTAAAACCCCATCATTGCATACATATACAACAGGCAAAATGCCACCCCTTTTAAAAAAGGGGAATTAGAAGCAAAGACATTACTGCCGTATGACACAGTCCAGTCATTGCGAGGAGCGTTAGCTTCCAACATCCTGTCATTGCGAGCGCATCTTTATAAAGCGGGATTGCTTCGTCGTCTTCGACTCCTCGCAATGACTGGACGGTGTCATTGCGAGCGAAGCGAAGCAATCTCGCTTTAAATTTCATCGGACACGTGGTCCGATATGCTTCGCTCGCAATGACAATAAATATTTTATCGTTTTAACCGCAATTTATAAGCGTAAGGAATTTTATCTTATTTAAAATGTCGAATGCTTCGATTAAACTCTTTAAAGGAATTGCTATATCTATCAGTTTTACCCCTTTTTCGTAAAAATTTTCTTCTTTGCCGTGAATATTTATACAGCATACTTCTTTATTATTTTTATCGTTATTTTTAACTCTTGAAATTAAATAATCCAGAAGATATTTTTCATCGTTGAAAATATCATACTGGAGTTCATAATTAACCGCCGCGAGAAGAATATTTAAACAGTTAAGTCCCGAACGGGACATTCTGTTAAAACCGTCTGATATATATTTATAAAACTTATCCGACGTCTTAATAAATTCAAGATGATTTATAAATATCTCTTTTATCGCATTGTCTATTATAGGCTCGTTTTCCGTAAAAAAATAATCTATGCCTTCTTTCTCGAAAAGCATATCTTCGTCTTTGACGTTTATATTTAAAACAGTGAATTTCCTGTTAGAAAGCCTGTTTAAAATAATTTTTATTTCACCTTCGGCAATTTGATGCGCCGCGGTTTTGGCTAAACTCTCAAATTCTTTATAGATTTTTTTTTCTATAATTTCGGCCTTTTCGTAATCCTTTTTATTGATTTTTAGTATAAACGATACGCCATCTTTTTCAAATTCTATGGGGATAGACGCTTTATTATAAAAGGTATATTTATCCGAACCTTCGGAACAAAGGGAGCCTCTGACGTTTTTCGTATAAATTCTCTGCCTTTCGTCGCCCGTCTGCCCCCCGAAAGATTCGTTGTTTAAAAGATATACTTCGTCGCTGAACTCGATATTCCAGAGCACGGTCGGATGTTCCGTATTGCAGTCGTATCCGTAACGCGCATTTATGGGATGCATTGCAAAACTGACGCCGTTGCAAAGATATTCTACTATATTACGGTTTTTAATACCGTCATAATCGGCTTCATATGAAAACATTTTGTTATTTTATCATAATTTAAATTAAAATAGAAATACCCGCCTTTTTAGGGGCGGGTATTAGGGAGGTGCTAGAGAGAAAAGCTCTGAGTTAAGTGTCTAGAATGCAATCCTTGCCTGCAGAAATATCGCGTTGGTATCGCCCATCCACTGACCGTAAGTATAATAGGCCGACGGGTCTGAACCGTACTGCGCATCCATATAGTCCTTTTCATGCAGAAACTGATAGTTCTGGTCGTCCGCCGTCAGAGTTATATGGCTGTTAAGATGATAGGCTATACCGAGAACCGCTCTCTGAAAATCAAAGGGGTTGCCGTAAGGCATAGTGCTAGCCCCAGTCAAGGACGGCGTTTCATAATAAAACCTCTGAATAAGGCCGAATACGCCAAATTTTGAGTCGGGAATATTGTAATACCCAAAGGCATCCGTTCCGTGTTCTATGTTGTGTCCTATGACCCCGTTAGCGCCTGTAATACCAAGGAGTACAGGGGATAAGTTAAAAGGATATGATGCGCCGGCATAATTACAGCCGTACGCCGCAGGACCAGTTGCGGACTCATATCCGCACCAGCTTCCGCCATCCTGGCTTATAGAACCGGCGCCGCTTGCAAAACCGCCGCTTGTAACATTTACGCCGTAATCATACTGTAAGGCTATTAACCCCTGCGGAGTTTTATAATCGAGTATTGCCGATGCCCTTGCGGTAGGAAAATTGTTTTCCACATTACTGTAACCGTCAAAATTATTGGTTTGCTCCGACCATGCATAATAACCGCTTACGCCTAATCCGTCCAAATTGGAATCTGTTCCCATTGGATAAAGCGATACTCTTACCTGAGGAGATTTCTGGTCAACGTTTTCACCCTGATGGAATGTTGCGTTATCAAAAAATCCTGCGTTATAAGCCATATAGATATTGCCGTTTGCCCTGAATTTTCCGGACACCCCGATACCTGCCTGAGTGGATGTTACGCCGAGAAAACCCCAAGGTGTTCTTTCCGCAACATGATATCCGAGCAATCCGTCTTCCCACGCAATCATCGGAGTAGGAAACTGACCTAATTTAAGATTGACGGTAAAACCGTTAGAATCTAAAACATGATTAAACTGAAGGAACGCATACTTTAATCTGAAATATTCGTTGCCAAATGTGGTTCCAGAAGACGAACCCCATGATCCAGGTGTAGATCCTGCACTCCACCATGTGGCTCCGGTATTACTCGGCACACCGGTATAATTGTTAGATTTATTAATGTTCGGCGTAATTTTTAAGAACCAGTTATCCTGATGATACAGGAATATCAAATACGCCCTGTTTACGTTAAAGGCGTTATAGCCGTTGTTTCCGGGTCCGGCAGGATTTTCCTGAAGCTGCAGTGCAGGGGCAAATCCGGTATTGTTATAATAACCGTATCCCATATAAATCAGCGTGCCTAACGTGATATTCTTCGTCCATGCCGGAAGGGTTTCGCCTTTGACGGTTTTTAGCGAAGCCTCGAGTTTCTTTTCCGTAGCTTTCAGATTGCTGATCTGGCTCGCAGTTTTTTGCGTGTTTGGTTTCAAAAGCTGGTTGATGACGCTCTGCCCTACCTTTACTCTTCCCGGTCCGGGCGTTAAAAATATCTCCCCCGTGTTGGGATTTTCGTAAAGAGCGGCGTTCGATGCGCAGGCAGTCCTTACTCCGCCGAACGAAAAGATTAATGCCAGCGCCGCGGCTAAAGTAAAGACAAAAGCCGACATTCTGCTCAGCCGCATAGTCTTTTTTGTCTTGTTAATTTTGTGCATAACTTCCTCCTCTCTTTTAGTTTAACTTAATTTAATTTGTTTCAAAATTTCGTCCTGACATTCTTATTCTAATTCTTATTCTAACAGACGAATGTTACAAAATTATTACAGTATTGTTAAATTTTCGTAACAATGTTTTCATAGTCTCTTTTTTCGCAGGCTATAAAACTCTGCAGAAGTTTAGCCGTTTCCGTATAAAACGGCGAATCCGCTTTTTCTATTACCTCCTCTGCAAATAAGTTGAGCCAGCTTTCTGCGAATTCGTTAAAAAAAGAAAATTCGTTGGCTATTATTTCCTGAAAAGGCAAGGAATTTAATGCCTGCCCGGTTTGATATTTTTCCTCGAGATTAACAAGCGCGCCCATAAAACCTAAAATATATGAAATATGGTCGGGTCTTTTAAGCGCAACCTCTTTTGTATCCTTTAACATAAAATTCAAAGATTTATAAGTAAATTCCAGCCTGTCTATCAGCGTAACGTCCCCCTCGGTCTCGCGCGCCGATTTGTCCCCGCCGCCAAGATTGACCCTCTTTGATTTATCTCCGAGATAATAGCTTATATACGGAGGAATAAATCTAATGTTTACAGGAATTATAAAAAGCTCGTCAAATTCCTCTTCAAGTTTAAAAAACTTGCCGCTATCGAAAAGAACTTTCTTTACCGTATCTTTTAATTTTACGGAAGACTCTTCGTTTTCGCAGACTCCGCTTATAATATCGATAATCTCTTCCGACGCAAGGCTTTCTAAAAATTCCCTATCGGCCTTTCTTGCAAACGCTCTGGAAAAAAAGTTATAAATCAAACCTCTGTATCTCGAAAGTCCGGCAAAATAATCCGGGGCGCTAAACTCTTCTTTCATATATAAATACCTCCGTTTATACTTTTTCTATCTTAACAGGCGCATAAAAGTAAACCATAGAGCCGCCCACAGGATCGGTCAAAACCGTCGTCCATCCGTCTTTGGCGGCAATAGATTTATCCAATAAAAATAGGGCATTTGGATGAACGCCTTGATTTCTGGCGGGGTCACCGACATATTTCTTGCCGTCTATGTACCATTCGCCCGAACCGTAAAGCCATCTTCCGAAAGCGGTAGCCGCGGTAATGACTCCGGGTCTTACGGAAGGCATAATCCTTACCCTGTGGGTAATTCCTTTCTCGTAAGTAGGCGATATTACCCTTATCGTATCCCCGTCCGTTAAACCCAGCTTCATCGCATCCACTTCGTTTAATTCCCAGAAAGCATCGGGAAGCAGTTCGAGCAGCCATGGGTCCGCAATCGTTCTGGACTTAGAATGAATGGGCTGTCTGTGGGTTGAAGCCCTGAAAGGATATTCGCTCTTAGGATACAGCCTGTCTAAAAGTTCGCCTTTCATATTCCTATGCGGAAGCAATACAGTTGTTCCGTTAAATCTTTCACCCGATATCGCATTATGCGTAGTTGCGACATCCTCGTTATAAATATTGACCGGCGCTTTGGGATTCCACAGATGAGTCACCCATTTCGGTTTTCCCCATGGGAGATATCCGACGTCGTAATCCTCATATCTGCCGCCCCTCGCAAAAACATAGGCAACCTTTTTCCACTCATACGGGCGGAGGGATTTCCCAAACTTCGCAACGTAATTCTTAACCGTCTGCATCTCCGCAGGATCCGCATCCGGCACCGGTCCCAAATGAACAAACCCATTTCCTTTCTTTGCAAGATAGTTTTTGCTGTCGTACGCTACATTAGCGGCCATTTTAAGATAATAATCCTCGGCTCTGTTCAGAACCCCGCCTTCAAGAAACGCATTTTCCCCAAACCCCGGAAGCTTGAGCGACTTTGCTACGTCTATTAAGAAATTTTCCATGCATATCGGTCTCCCGTCGGGAGTTTTTTCCGTCATAGGTTCTATGACCGGCTGGCGGACGGAAGTTCTTGCCGTGGGATACGTCGGGAGATTTCCGAGAAAGCCCCAACCCTCGAGATATGTCGTATCGGGAACGATATAATCCGCATATGCCGAGCTTTCGGCAATAATTGCATCGGAGGCGATAAACAGCGGAACCTTTTCCTTATCCTTTATCATGCGTATCCAGGGCTTCGATTCGTCATCCACGCCGCCCATACCCGGCATAGACCACGCAGGATTTGCCATATGCTGGAACAGTATTTTTACCGGATAAGGGTACTGGAAATACGTTCCGCCCCAGATTTCCTGCCACATGCCGAAACTGAACGGAAACCACGGCCTCTGCGCCGGAAACGGCGATTCGCCTCTTGCAACCTTTTCCTTATATTCCATAGATTTTTCATAAAACGAACCTTCTCTTGAAATCTTAACTCCCTTTGCGGGAACGAAACCCGGCCATTTTCCGAGATTATAAGGGAAGCCTTTTCCGCCCATTATATTGGCTCCGCCGCCGCCGTTAATATAGCCTCCCTGCCAGTTGACGTTGCCCACCATAACGTTTAAAAGCTGGATTGCCCTGCCGTGATAAAAACCGTTCGTATGCTTTACCGGACCCCTGTAATAATCTGCAACCGCAGTTTTGCCGTGCGAAGTAAACTCGGACGCAAGTTCAGATATCACTCTCGGCGCAAGCCCTGCTTCCTTTGCATATTCCTCTATTGTATGATTTTTCAGCTCGCTCCAGAGCATCTGCATAGAGGTCATACAGTTGACGCCGTTTACATTGACGGGCGCAAGGGATAAAAATCCCGTAGGCCATAAATCGCCTTTAGCGGCGGCCGATGTTAAGACCGGTTTTCCCGTCGCTTTGTCTATTGCGTAAGAAGCTTTTCCGCTTTTTAAGAACTTTGCAAAATTCTTATTGCTTTCGTCCGCAACCACAAGATAAGACGCATTGGAAAAATTAGGCTCGCCGTTGCTGTTTGCCGAACTGTGGTTCAAGTTGGTCAGGAAATTTTCATCGTATCTTTTGTTCTCTATTATCCACCTGAGCATACCCATAGCAAGGGCCCCGTCTCCGCCGGGAGCTATAGGGATATACCTGTCGGCATGGGATACCTGATTGCCTGCCCTGACATCCACTACGGTAATTTTTAATTTTCCCGATGCGGTAGCATTGGCAGACCTTCTTGCCAGCGTCTGCATCGGAAAATTTGCTTCGTAATAATTGGCTCCGAAAATCAACAGATGAGTGCAGTTGGGCAGGTCCGGCTTAAGCATATTAGTTCCGGGAAATGTCCTGAATGTCGAAACGTGATGCGATAATTCGCAAATCGAAACATGCGGCATTGCATTAACCGAACCAAGCGCATTGGCAAACCTCGTTATAAAATTGGCCTGCCCCGCCTCTGCCCTGCCCCAGTAGCTGACATACTGGTTTGTTTTAGGTCCGAAATCGGGATATCTTGGGTCGGCGGGAACAAATCTGTTTCTGCCTTCGTTCCATAAATGTTTAAATCCTTCCACAAACCTTTTTTCCTCGCCCGGCACATCCTTAAACAGATAGCCGCCGTTTACCACTTCGTTTATTAACTGCTCATATGAAATGACTTTGAATTTTTTTGAACCTCTTTCACCGACTCTTTTTAAAGGCATATATATCCTATACGGGTCGTAAGTGGTCTGCCTTCCCGCCTGACCTCTCGGACACAGGGAGTGCGCTCCGTCCACAAAAGGCTTAGACGTATCGAAATTTGTTCCTACATAAGTTATTGCTTCTTTCATCGGCGTAGCATAGGGAATATTAGGCTCTGTCGTTTGTATATCGTAAGGATTGCCGTCCAATTTAACGACCGTCCCGTTAAATACCCTCGCCATTGCGGCGCAGTCGCTATGGCACTGTTTGCAGGTCGTAAACTTTACATCGACTCCCTTCCAGTTTTCAGTCCTTCCGGGATAAACATATTCGCCTTCATAATGAAACATTCCGCCTGCCCACTGCGTCAAACCCGCTCCGGTAAAAACCGCCGCCGCGCCGAATGTCGTATATTTTAAAAAATCTCTTCTGTTCATTGCCATTACAAATCCTCCTTATTTTAATTATTACCGGTTAATTCAGGTTCATCTTCCCATCCCAATAAATAACCGAAAACGAATATCAAAAAAATGCCTAATGCAAATAATCCTATTCCGGTTATGTATCCGTCATAGCCTAACCACGGAATATCGAAAAGAACCGTACCTTGTCCGATTTTCGTCTGGAGCTGAGCTCCTACGACCGTATTAAATCTCATTGACCATACGCCTATTAACACTAAAAAGCCTATTATCACCGTCCACACTTTAGAATTTCTTACTTTTTTTGAAATAAGCAGAAGCCCCGGTATAAGAAGTCCTTAAGAATAATATAAAGAGTCCATATTATAATAAACATACCCAAAGGCGAGTATGGAAAATGATCCCTGAAATACAGTTCCCAAACCGCTCTCGAAGGCTGGAGGGCGTCAGCCAAAGGCGCTTGCGCCGCAAGTATAAGCATTGCGAAGCTGACTATCGCCGCAAGTTTAGCTAACGGCTTAAATTTCTCCATCCCAAAAAGATGGGATAACGATGCAACTACGAAAGACCCGGCGACAAGTCCCGATAGGAACGG
>Ga0207433_10013284_pt1 | contig 12146 bp, 6 predicted proteins | sample YelNatPaOPGAMG01_FD_187559 | JGI IMG/M metagenome (GOLD analysis project Ga0207433, IMG submission 187559) | Hot spring thermophilic microbial communities from Obsidian Pool, Yellowstone National Park, USA - OP-RAMG-01 (SPAdes) (version 3) | ecosystem: Environmental > Aquatic > Thermal springs >...
GCCAGTGGTTGGTATAATACGGTCAGCCGCGACCTTGCCGACCGCTGTGTAAATAAATGCGTGCAGAAATTCAGCGCGTGGGGATGCGGATATAAGATCGGCACGTTCGCCGACTACCCTTATTATGGCTGGAACCTGTATGTGCTGGCTAATACGAACATGGCGGGCACACTGGTAGAGGGACTCTTCCACGATAACTACAATGATGTTCAGGTTCTGAAGTCGGATGCCGGCAAGGACGCATACGCCCAGGCAATCTTCGAGGCGCTGTGCGACCAGTTCGGCATGCCTTACGCCACAAACTATGTCGGCATAGCCCGCACTCCCAGTAACGGCTACTGGATCGTAGCTCAGGACGGAGCAATTTACAGCTATGGCGGCGCGCAGTATCTGGGTGGCGCGAACAGCTTCAATCATTATCCCATAGTGCAGGTCTGCCCCACATCAGACGGAGCGGGCTATTGGGAAGTCGCCACGGACGGCGGTATTTTCAGCTATGGAAACGCCCCGTTCAAGGGTTCGATGGGCGGCCAGCGCCTGAACGCTCCCATCGTTGGAATGGCTCACACTCCATCTAACCAGGGCTACTGGATGGTAGGCTCCGATGGTGGTATCTTCTGCTTCGGCGATGCTCCGTTCAAGGGTTCTCTGGGCGGCATCAAGCTGAACGCGCCGATTGTAGGCATGTGCGCCACCACCACCGGACAGGGATACTGGCTGGTAGGCTCGGATGGCGGCATTTTCTGCTTCGGCGATGCTCCATTTAAGGGATCGCTGGGTAGTATCAAGCTGAACGCGCCGATTGTCGGGATAGCTTCGACGCCAAGCAATCAGGGTTATTGGCTGGTAGCTGCGGATGGCGGTGTCTTCTGCTTTGGAGATGCTCCATTCAAGGGCTCAATGGGAGGCAAGCAGTTGAATGCGCCGATCGCCGGTATTGCAGCGACGAGCACCGGGCAGGGATACTGGCTTATCGGCAAGGATGCCGGGCTCTTCACATTCGGTGATGCCCCATATTACGGTCATCCGTAGAGAACCTTGTGAATAGAACAATATTCATGCTGAAAGCGTGAAAACTGCAGTAATGACAAAACATCGAAATCTATTGACTTTCGCATAATGATGTGACGTACTGGCAGGTCGGATCGAGCACGAAGCCTTCTGCCAGGTTATCACTACATTACCTGAAACTCAGTAGTGGAGCCCAGTGGAGCTTATATATTCGCTGGGCTCCACTGCATTCACCAGGTCGTTACACACCCTCAATAACCTTTTACTATTGAATTTTAGCACATGTTGCAAACAAAATACCAATTAGATTCGTGTACATGCATGTTATGAAACATGCATCGTTTGAGTATAGGCAAAAAGTTCGTTTGAAAGCGGCTGCTTTGTTTGCGGAAGGCCGTGATTCAAACTCCGAAATATCTCATAAGCTTATGATACGGAGTTCTGGACTCTGGAGCGTGTTGCCGATCTAGTCGAGAAGATGACCGGCGTATCTTTGACCGTGAGAAGCTCAATGTGATAGCATCTATCGATTGCAAGGCAGACGGAACCGATGCTGATGTGATGTTTTATATGCAGCCAGGTTCAATAAGGATCTTGCGAATCTATCGTTCGTCTCGGTGGAGCATATCGCCGGAAAAATAGAAATGGCTGTCGATAGATTAGTTGATAAACAAGCCACAATACAGGGCTTTCTCAAGGCATCATCGCTTTTCGGCTGAAGCTTGCTCATAAAATCAATTCCAAAAGGTCAATATTTCCCAGCCTACTCGCCCGAGCGCGAGGCTGAGCTAACTAAGAAAGATAAAAAGCAGTATAAGTAACAGGAGGCAGTAATGTTCAAACGAATCGATCATGTAGAGCTCGTTCCGAGCGATTACGAAAAGACAATCACTTTCTACACCGATATACTCGGCTTTACGATCAAGGAGAGGATCAAGATCGGTACGCCGCCGCTGCGGGAGATTGTTTATCTCACGCTTGGGGATACGATGATGGAGTTCCTCGATGTCGAAAACCCCGATCCCAAGCCCGCGAACCCATGGACCGTCGGCTATCTCTCCATCGCCCTCGAGGTAGATAACATGGACGAAACCGTCGCATATCTCAAAGAAAAGGGTGTAGATATAGCGTGGGGCCCAACTGACATCGGCGGCCCCATCCGCGCGGAAATCCGCGACCCGGACGGACTGACAATCGAGCTCAGGCAATGGTAGCAGGTTGACAATCTATCGCCGCTGGAATTATAGTTCAGGAAGGGAGTTAGTTCATAATAATTCTTAATTTTGAATTTTGAATACATGTACGGTGGTGGTCCGACCAGCGTTGACAGTCTTCTTTGACGCGAAAAGCCGAAAGATAGAGATAGCGAAAGGAGAATCTACTTCTCTGTCATTGGTGTATCTGGAATAGGCATGGGTGGTAGTCTGTACCTGTTCCCTATTCTCTATCATTTCTATCTTTCGGCCTTTCGCGTCTAAAGAGACTATCAATGCTGATCAGACTCCCGCACCTATGCCTATTCAAAATTATGAATTAAGAACTCAAAATTCCACCCTTCCAGAAAGGCGGCGAAATGGATCGTAGCGCTATAGACAGCATCGCACGAGCGGCGATCGAGGCCTGGGGAATGCCCGGGCTTGCGGTCGCGGTGGTCAGTGGCGATGAGACATATACCCAGGGATACGGAGTGAGAGAGATCGGGAAAGACGATCTCGTCACCCCTGAGACGCTGTTCGCGGTGGGCTCGATTACCAAAAGCTTCACCACTGCCTCAATGGCGATGCTGATCGATGAAGGCAAGATGAGCTGGGACGATCATCCCCGCAGGCATATTCCGCATTTCAAGCTCCTCGATCCGCTTGCGGATGCAAATGTCACCCTGCGGGATATGGTCGCGCATCGAACCGGCCTCGCGCGGCACGATGCGCTTTGGTACCGGTCGCTTTGGAGCACCGATGAGCTGCTGGTGAAAGTCGGGCTGCTGCCGCCTGCGTTCTCGTTCCGGTCGACTTACCAGTATAACAATCTTCTCTACATGGCGGCGGGACGCGCGGTGGAAGCGGCGTCGGGGATTACCTGGGAGCAGTTCGTCAAAACACGCATATTCGAGCCACTGGGTATGAGCCGCTCCATTCTCAGCACAAATGATCTGGAATCCAGCGGCAACTACTGCACCCCCCACGCGAAAAAGGATGAGGAAATAATCGCAATCCCCTGGTGCAACCTCGATAATGTCGGCGCGTGCGGGTCGCTGAACTCCTGCGCATCCGATATCGCCCAGTGGGTCAGATTTCACCTCGGCGACGGAACATGGGAAGGTAAGCAGCTTATCTCCAAACGCAACCTCGACGAAATGCACTCCGCTCAGATGGTAATCCCAATCGATGAAAATATGCGCAAGCTCGCGGGAACGACCATTCAGAGCTACTGCCTGGGCTGGAACCTGCTTAACTACCGCGGTCACACGCTTGTTTTACACGGCGGAGCGATCGACGGATTCAATGCGTCGGTTGTGATAGTCCCTGAGAAGAATGTCGGCATCGCGGTGCTCTCTAATCTATCGAATGATATGGCTGTGTGGTCGGTGAGGAACGGTATCATCGATCATCTACTTGACTTGCAGAGCCTGGATTGGAGCAGAGAGCTTGCGGCTATACAGAAAGAGGCCAGGGATAAAGAAAAAACCGCCGAGGAGGAGCGCAAAGCCAAGCGCGTAGAGGGCACATCACCCTCCAAGGAATTAGCTGACTACGCCGGAATATACGAAGACGCGGCTTACGGGCAGGCAAAGGTCACCATCGAAGACGGCGTGCTCACATTTACCTGGAACAATCACCTCGCGAAGCTGGAACACTTCCACTTCGACACATTCGCCGCGAATCTCGAGCCGCCGGACTGGCCGATTCCTATCCAGGTGACATTCATCCTCGGGCCGGATGCGAGCGTGGAAAAGCTGCGGCTGGTGTGGCCGGAATCGGGGCTCGACAGGGAGTTCCAGAAGGCGAAGGCAGAGCAGTAGAGTTGAAACACGGCAGTATCGGTTTTTCATCGGGAGCGCTCAGGCATGCGGGCGTATTGTTGGTGGTAGGAGTGATAATTTTGGGACTTACAGTAAACGGGAATGCTTCGGCACGGCGTATACCTGATTCGATCTCTGATAATGAACTGATCCAGTTGGTAAAGAGCGCTCAGAGGCCATATCTTCTTATAAATGAAACGGAACTTGACGCGCTCCGAAAAGTGTTGCGCCGCGATGGTCCAAAGAAAGACATATACCTGCAGCCGGTGGGCACAAATATCTGGGATGAGTTCGCTGGGGTCGGCGCGAAGACGATCGCGGACCGGTGGCTGAAGGTCGATATACGCATCCCCGCTTACGGAGGACACGCTCACAACTTCTTCTGCGACTGCGGAGCCCAGCTCGCATATCCTCCCAATATGGAGACGCGCCCATCCTATACTTGCCCCGCCTGCGGGAAGACATATTCCGGTGAAAAATACGATGGAGCCCTGCGGTTGATGCGGCATCACCAGATCGCAAACGCCGCGATGGACCTTGCCGTGGTTTATGGCATAGAAAAAGACCCTCGATATGCTGAAAAGGTCGCCGACATCCTGCGGAAATACGCCGACGTCTACCCCGGTCCGCACACCGATCATTCCCATGGTGGAATCATGATGCAGTCCTTGAACGAGGCGATGTGGGTGATCCCCCTGGCTCAGGCCTACGATCTTATCTACGACTCCGGCCGTCTTTCCCAGTCCGATAAGCGCCATATCGAGGAGCGCTTGTTCAGGCCGGTTGCGAAGGGGCTGATTGCTTGCGGAAACCCTGGAAACTGGGGCTCGTGGCATTTTTCGGCGGTGGGAGTGATCGGATTTGCGATCAAAGACCCGGAAATGGTCGAATATGCGCTAAAATCGCTTCGTTCGCAGCTCAGCAATGACCTCGGAGATGATGGACTGTGGCCGGAGTCGATCCACACCTACCATTTCTTCGCATTGAGCGCATTTATCTACTTCGCGGAAGCCTGCTGGCGAGCGGGGATAGATGTATATAATTGGGAGCCGCGGCCGGGCAAGGGGCTCAAGCTGATGTTTTCCGCTCCGCTGGAATATATGTATCCCACGTTCAAGCTTCCCGCGATCAATGACGGCTGGTATGATTCTTATCTTCCGCTCTACCTTTATGAGATCGCATATAAGCGCTGGAAGGACCCGGCGTTTGCGTGGGCATTCGAGACGGGCGCGCCATTGGAGAAGAAAGGCCTGGAGGCGCTGCTCAGTAAAAGCCTGGACTATGTAAAAGCGGGAATGCATTATCATTTTCTGTTCGGCGATGAACAGCCTTCGAACCCGCCCGCGCCTAGGTTTACAAGCACGAATTTCAGCCATTTCGGCCTGTGCACCCTGCGAATCGGCGACACGATGGCTACGTTCCATTACGGCAGGTTCTGGGGTCATGGCCACCCCGATAAGCTCAGTTTCACCCTCTTTGCAAACGGTTCACCCATGATCGACGACTACGGCACCTCGGGCTACGGATCACCGAGCGTGCGCTGGTATCAGAGCACCGCAAGCCACAATACGGTCGTGGTGGACGGAAAATCGCAGGCGCATTCCAAAGAAAATGACATCACCTCATTCTACTCCGGCTCGCACACCCAGTTCGCGGAGGCTTCGGCGAGCGATATCTACCCCGGCGTCACTCAAACACGGCGGATGATGATGGTGGGTGATATACTGCTCATCGAAGATACGCTCACAAGCGATACGGAGCATAATTATGATTGGCTCGTTCACTGTGAAGGCTCGCCGGAAGTTCAGGGCACACACATCCAATCGGATTTCGACACCGCATGCTACTCATTCGCCGATTTCAAGCGCAAGGAACACATCGGTTCATCTTACCGGCTGGATTGGAGTAACTCGAACGGTAAGCTCGCTTTTTGCATTTGGCCCGACGCAGGCGCCGATGTCGCGCTCGGGACCTGTCCCGGTGAATCAGAGAATCAGCGGGTTTCTTTCCTGGTCTGCCGGCGACATGGCAGGACTGCTCGATTCCTCTCGGTGTTCGTGCCGGCGAAGGTGGGGGAGGAGATTAAAATCGATCGGGCCGGAGATAATGTGAGCATTACCAGGGGTGATGCGGTTCAATCCATTAACATTAAAGATATACGCCCGAATGGCAGCATCGGTGATTCAATTTCAAAGCTGGAGTCTAAATAGAAGCGAAGGCGTAGTTTTTATAGATGTTATGGATTGCATGTTGTAAATATTATAAATAATATCACTTTTCATATTGACAAGCAGCCAATATGATGATATTAATGCATTAGCCTGCATTACTGGGGCAATTAGTTCTCAGGAGCAATAGTATGCGTCGTGCAGCTTTAATTTTCCCCTTTCTAGCCTTTATCTTCCTTTTAACTCCAGCATCCGCTGAACAGGTCTGGCGGTCACGCCCTGGTACAGTAGCACATACTCTTTCCTTACCAGATGGTGTACCTGTCATCCTTGATGCAATGACAGTCGAGAGTGTAAATGGCCATTATCTTTTTGTTAAGGACCCTTGGTCCGCCAATCAGACTCTTCCCATTTATACACATGCGAATATAGATAAATGGTGGAGTATTGAGATAACTGGCACCACATCGACTATAGGGGGTGTGCGAATAGTAGTAGCCGATAGGATAAGGATTTATCTTAGTGCAAATGGGCAACCATTTATCTTTATGCCTAAAGGTGACCAACCTGAAGATTGGCCTTATATGTCAGATGCTAAATCTACAATATCGATGATGAGCACTAATGACGATCCACCTTATCCTTCACCGGCACCTGATGATCCTCCACCCGCATCTTACCCTCCTCCAAGTGGAAGTATAAGCGCAGTTAAGTATAACGGCGGCGCGGCAAATCTTAAGAATAGAATCGTCACTGCTGTATTTTATGTGCCAGGCACCCGTGATGTCAGTTTTTTCTATATAGAGGAATCAGATCGATCTTGTGGCATTAGAGTGGTTCCTGATTCTAATTACCCGGTAAATATAGATATTGGTGATGTTATAAATTTCTCAGGTTCGGTTACTACGAATAACGGAGAAGCATGCTTGAATATAATCGGAGCAGTGACTCCGGTAAATGTTAATACACCGCCAGTCGCCGTGGGTACGAGCCTAAGAACTCTGGCGGCAACTTCATTTCGTAGCCTCAATACTCCCGTTCAACCTGCCCTTTATTCCGATATAAGACTAGCCGACCCAGCAAAAGAAGGCTTAAATATTGTTGGTAAGAAAGTAAGAGTATGGGGCAATATAACTCAAATTATCGACGGTAATTCATGCCGCATTGATGATGGATCTGGCCTCATTACCACTACTGAACAGAATAATGACGAACCAATAAGTGGTGTAAAACTTATTTTCGCCGGTGGCTTACCGAGTGATTATACCCAAGATAGTTTTATCAATGGCATAACTGGTATAGCAGGCGCAGAATTAATTGATAATAAACCTGTTCCTGTTGTCAGAATACCTAATCACCCCGCCCTTAGAGTAAAACCAGGTATAACCCAGTCTCCAGATGGTTTATCTTGGGGCAATGCTTATAATAATATTCAAGATGCAATAAATGCCGCTGCAATTAGCACACCCAAGTGTGAGGTTTGGGTGGCCGCAGGAACCTATTATCTCAGTACCAGCCTTGAAATGAAAGACGGTGTTGCCGTATATGGCGGTTTTATCGGTACTGAAACAAGCCGAGAAGAGCGAAATTGGGTATCTAATCCGACCGTGCTCGACGGTCAGAATCAAGTGGGAGTTATAACGGCATTTGAAGCCGGACCTGCTACTCGTATTGATGGTTTTACAATCACCAATGGCAGGAATTGGTTCGGTGCGGGTATATATTGCGATTCGTCTCCAATTACTATTACTAATAACATAATTACTGGAAACATTGCGACAGAGATAGATATGGGACTTATGACAATCGACCCGCAAATGTATGCCGGTTCGGGAATTTGTTGCAATGAATCGAATTGCCTGATTTCAAATAATACCATTATAAAAAATGGGGCACGCCTGGAAACAAACGGTATCTTGACCGATTATAGTTCATACGGCGCAGGCATTTATCTTCAATCATCAAGCCCAGCAATCCTCAACAATGTTATAGCAATGAATTGTTGCGACTATGAAGGTGGTGGGATTTATTGTGATGTGTATTCTGCGCCAGTCATTGCTCGCAATCTGATATCCAACAATAAAGTACTCGGATCGTCTTATGCTTCTTATCTTGATGGCTATGTCCCTAGCGGATGTGGAGGCGGCATTTATACATGTTCAAATTACATTTCGCCAATATGCAATAATATTATTGTAGCCAATGCTGTCTCAAGGTTTGGTGGTGGTATATGTAATCAAGGAAATTCTACTTTGAGCAATAATACCATTATCGCCAATTCGGCAATTAACGGTGGCGGGGTTTATAGTTTCGGTGCATGTACATTAGCAAACAATATTATCGCATATAATAGCACTGGTATTTCCAAATTTTTCGACACCACGATTACTCTCCATAATAATTGTGTTTATGGCAATGGAGTTGGGTCTGAAGACAATTACCAGGATTTTTCTCCACCCTACGGCAACACAGACATAAATATTGATCCGGGTCTTGTTTCTCATAACTTCGGTAATTTTCACATTCAGGCAGGTTCCGCTTGCATAAATGCCGGTAATAACCAGTATGCTCCTGATTTATGCGATTATGATTTTCAGGAGCGCAAACAAGCATCGCCTAATGACACAAATGAAATCGTTGATATAGGCGCTTATGAAACTAGCACCGCTGGTAAGCAATGGAATACTTCGCCGCTTATTATTTTCGTAAAACCGGATGGCGACGATCTTAATAATGGTCTTTCCTGGCAATCGGCAAAGCGTTCACCTCAAGCCGCAGTTGATGCTTTAAGGTTTATTGGAGGTCAGGTTTGGGTCAAGGCGGGCATATACAATGAAAATTCTACCGACGAAACACGAACGATTGAAGTGCCGTCTTTTGTTTACATGTATGGCGGATTTGCCGGTGATGAAAACAATATCTCCGCCCGACATGGCGGCCAAAGTATTTTAGACGGAAACAATACGCGCACGGTAATAGAAATAGCATCAGGTTGGAGAGCGAATACACTTGATAACTTAACTATTCAGCACGGAAATGGTTCTTATTTTGGTGATGGTAAAAATGGAGGTGGTATATATTGTAGCGGGTCCGCTCCGGTTTTGACTAATGATATATTCCTTAATAATACAGCGGAATATGAAGGTGGAGCATTATTCTGTTCTTTAGGGCCGGATCTTCTTATATCCGGATGTGAATTCACTAATAATTCCGCGGGAAACCATGGTGGAGCAATTGCACTCGAAGTCTGTACAAATGCTCAGGTCAACGGAAGTCGCTTCACATCAAATTCTCAAACAGGAACGGGGGGCGCCGGTGGCGGCGCGATTCAAGGATTGGCAACAGAAATCAGTATTCGAGACTGCATTTTTGACAATAATACCGCTATATGCACAGGATCAGATTATTCATCAGGTGGAGGAGCAATCCTGATCAGATCACATGGTTCATTTGAGGTAGGATTAGGAATTGATGCCCCTCGGCTTGTTCTGGAGCATAATACATTTACAGGTAATAGCATCATCGCGAATGGAGGAGTATGTGACGCGGAAGGTGGAGCCGTATTCTGTAAATACCCTCGCAATGCCACCATTACCCGCAATATATTTATCAACAATGATGGCTATGATCATGGCGGAGCTCTTGCACTGCACGGATCCTCACAGAACCCGGTTAATCCTCTGCTTATCGCGAATAATCTGTTCGTTGGCAACCATGTTATCGGCTATGAAAATCGTGGCGGCGGCGCAATCCACTCATTCATGTGCAAGACGAATATAATTAATAACACGTTCGTAATGAATAGATGCGGTACCGGCACATGGCCCAGCGATTTTATCCCAACAGAATCGCAGCCCTATCCTCCCACTTTCACACCTCTTGAGTTTGGCGGGGCAATTCACATCAGAGGGTGGAGCCTTTCCACTCCGTGGGCCGAGAATACTCTTATAAATAACATATTCTATGGCAATGCTGCGCAATACGGCTCCAGTATTGCCATTACTGAATCCGGTTGGGCCAGTATTAACTATTGCAATGCATACCCGGAGACTCAACCGATATACTCATATTACGTTGAATTAGAAGGAGCGGGCGTACCCTCGCGAATGGACTTGCTTGGTAATTTATACAGCACAGATCCTATATTCTGCGGTCTCAATCAGCAACCTGATCATCCATATTGGTTGCGCGGAGATTCACCTGTCCGCAATATTGGTCTTTCTCCCAATGATTACAATATGGTTCCTACAATCGATCTTGATGGTCGTCCCAGACCTGGAGCTGGATCTGATATATCAACTGATCTCGGCTCTTATGAAGACAATCCACAATGATTATTTGAGGAGGAGTGATATTATCATGAGTAAGGTAAAGAGTATTCACATTTTGAGAGTGACTCTCTGTGCTTTATTACTATTCTCTATAACCTCGGCTGCATTGGCGGAATCCGATACATGGAAGTTAAACCTTGGTGCAGGAGCGGGAGCAATTTCTACCAGCATAGGGATGTGGCCTGCCGCCATAAAAGGCAGCACAGCCAATCGGATAGATGTTCGCCCCAGCGATCGCACAACATATACACTGATGTATCGCGTCCACAGCTCCGACTGGGCTGGGCCTACGGGATTCTATACATTCGATGGCAGGCCGACCGTTCCGATGGGAAGCAGCGAAACTTGGAATGACATATATCTCTGGTCCCAGAACTATACGCCCGATCCTTCCAACTACGTGCACTACACGATATCCTACGAGTATATGAACGACGAACCCAACCCCTGCAAAGGCTACTGGGGCCATTTCGTGCTGGATTATGTCCCGCAAGAGGCTAACTGGACGGGGCCGATGGACTATTGGCTTAATCTGGGAGTGCGCGACACTTTCCTTATTCCCGTGGCAACGGTAACCGATCCACTGCAGGGAACGAGAATGCATTTCACCGTCTATACCCCCGAACCCTCCTCTCTTATGATCCTCCTCTGCGGCCTGGGTGGAATCGGCGGGGTGATGTGGCGAAGGAGAAAGTGATGTGATACTTATCCTTCGATGATCGGTAAAGGCTGGAAGGTTCGCCCCTGCATAACGATGCGGTGGCCGAGGTAGAGGTAATAAATCAAGCCGGTTTATGCACAGGCATAACAGCAAGGAGGTAGAAATGGTTCATACTTGCCCAGTCTGCAAGAGCGATCTTACAGGCAAGATATATGATGGGGTCACATTTTCGGAGTGCCCGCAGTGCGCGGGAGTCTGGTTCTTCGAAGATGACTTAAAGCACCTCGAATCGGAGAATGTCGACGATCTGAAACGCATCGATTTGATGGATGTTCCTGTAAAACCTGCTGTTTCATCCGATGAAATGGCTTGCCCGATGTGCAATCAGCCAATGGCGCGGTTCCACTTTGTAATGGATAATTCGATCCTGCTCGCTCGGTGCTCCACTTGCAGGGGAATCTGGTTCGACCATGGCGAGCTTACGAAGGTGGCGGATGTGATCAGAGCTAAGAGCCGGCCGCTTACGCAGCAGGAGATCGCGCAAACGAGCAAGGCGGAGGCAGACATCATCCTCAAAAGAAACGTGAAACCAGCCGTTCCACGGGTAGAATCGGAAGTCGAGAGGCATTTCGACGCGGAACACGCCGCCACAATGGCTCGCTACCAGGCAATAACGACCGTATGCAAAATGCTCTCCACCCGCATCAATGACTATGGCGGAGGATGGTGGTAGAACCGCTTGACACAGCTCGCTAGTTTCCACCTCCGCGGCAATTACGGCTATGAGATACTAATGAGTTTCGCATAATGATGTGACATACTGGCAGGTCGGATCGAGCACGAAATATTCTGCCAGGTTGTCACTACATTACCTGAAACTCAGTATTGACTTTCAGGCTACGTTGAGACGTTAAGCCTAGAAATTACGTATACATGCATGTTATGAGACATGCATC
>Ga0207433_10013286_pt1 | contig 12145 bp, 15 predicted proteins | sample YelNatPaOPGAMG01_FD_187559 | JGI IMG/M metagenome (GOLD analysis project Ga0207433, IMG submission 187559) | Hot spring thermophilic microbial communities from Obsidian Pool, Yellowstone National Park, USA - OP-RAMG-01 (SPAdes) (version 3) | ecosystem: Environmental > Aquatic > Thermal springs...
AGTAATAACAGAAAGGATTAAAACAAAGAAAAGCATAAGGGCTGTAGTTTCGTGCTACAATAAAAAGGTATTTGTACGATTCGGGAGAAAGCAGTATTCTTTTGAAGGAAGCAAACAAGATGCAGAAAGAGTTGTAGAGTTTTTGAAAGGAGTTGGGTATTCTGTTCTTAACCACTACGAGCCATCATCAAGTTCTTCTGGAGATGATTACTTCTGTGAGCTCAAGAGGGTTGATTTTTCGCTATGGACACCTCCTACTTCTTGAGCCGCATAGCCGATAGAGTTTTTGATAAGCTAGAAGTTTTTTCAAAAAGGTACAACATGTCTGCAAAGAAGTGCTACCTTTTTTCAGCAACTCTAAAAAAAAGAGTGTACTGCTTCTGGGACTTTTCTGGAAGAATTCCAATAAGAAAGTCCTCTAGAATTAGGTTAGTGGAAGTTAGAAAGCAGGCTCCTGGTTTTGAAATAGTTTTTTCAAAGAGTAAAGTTATTTTTAAGCCAGTTGTCCTAAAAAAAGAAGACAAGAAATATGAGACTGTAAAAAGGAAGGATACTGAAGAAGTGATTTACAGAACCCTGCTTTATGTGCATAAGAAGATGGGAGAGTTCTTAACATTTTATGAAACCAAGCCTGGTGTATTAGAAGAAGTTAAGCTTGAGTCTTCTTGATTTCTGTATTATTTTTACTATTTACTGCTACTTGGCATTACTACAGTAACTGAAGGCTTAGAAGTTACTGCTTTTATTAGTATTACGCCTCCAACTACTACTACTCCTGCACCTGCCGCCCAGACGTACCAGGGCACGCTTAGGCTTTTTAAATAGTTCAACAATTGGTCAATTAACCAAATTTGTTCTCCAGTCTTTTTCATAGGCACATTAATTAGGTATCCTTGTCCTGCTTTTAATTCACCAGTATTTCCACTAACAGTTTCATACCCAGAAGCTTCTACTGTGTAGTCATAGCTTTTTGGAGCTAACAGCGTGAAAATGCCCGTCATGCCATTGTCGTCAGTATACTTTGTTTGACCTCCGCAAGTTACCTTAGCATTTGGAATAGGAGCGTTAGTAGCATAGTAGTACACTGAAAACCTTACCATAGCATTTGCTATTGGTCCTCCTGCAGGTTCTAGCCACACCGATATTAAGTCAGAATATCCAGGAGGATAATACGCAGTAAGTTGAGAACCTTTATAGCCATCAGCAGTAACAGTATAAGTGTACGTTCCAGGATTAACTGTAAATGGTCCTGCGTGCCCACTGCTATCCGTTTTTGCTGTAAGTACAGTAGTACTATCTTGAGTTACTACAATTGTAGCATTTGCGACTGGGCTTCCTGTGTATTCTGATTTTACTTCAAATTTCAATGTTGCGGGTCCTGTTTTCTTTTCAAGGTAAACCGTAAAAGTGTAAGTCTGCCCTGCTACTAAGTACCCAAGCTGACCTTCAGCTACATTATAGCCTTCTGCTCCTGCTTGATACCTATAGTTATCTGGGTTCAAAAGGAATGATACTTTTCCATTTGGGTCTGTTGCTCCAGTTGCTACTTGCGAGTTAGTTGTATTAGACCAAACTCCTACTGCTGCTGAAGCTATCGGCGAGTTTGTAGTCTTATCAAAAACTGTGAACGTTACACTAGCCTGAGTAGGTGTAGGTGGAGGAGGCGGAGTTGGAGCTTTAGTCATTTGCACTCCCAAGTAGTAAATTAGTCCCTTAAGACCAGAGTTGTGAGAAGGTGTTGGCGATACGACCCAGTTGTACATGCCTAGCTTATCATAATCTAGCGTAACCGTGCCATTTTCGTCTAAGAAGCCTTCAGCAGATACAGTATAGTTATAAGTACCTGGGTCTAAGTAGAAGGGGTCTGTTTCGCCATCGCTTTGAGTAAGTTTTGTTTGACCTGCACAAGTTACTTTTGCATTTGGTATTAGGTTAAGAGCCGCATCATAAACCTGAAAGATTAGCATTATTTTTGGTTTAACTAAAGGTACTAACTTAAAGTCTACATGAGCAACTTCTCCTGCCACTGCCGTAAACTGCTTAGATTGGGTTTGGTAGCCGCTTGCAGAAACGGTTACCGTGTAAGTACCTGGTAACAATCCAGTTATAAGATAATAACCAGCACTATCTGTAGTTGCTTGGTAAATGTAGTAGCCTATTGAGGCTGTTGCTCCAGCTATAGGAAATCCAGTATAAGAATCAGTAACGAAACCACTAACTGCTGCATACGTAGTTCCTTTAGGTAAAAGCCAATCCAGTAACGAGCTCATTTCTTTTCACCTCTTTTCTTCTTCCATAAATATAAACCTGTTCCTGAAGCAACCGCAACAATAGCGGCTGCTGCTCCATATTTTAAATAATCAGATATAGGAAGTTTCTTAGAGAAGTATGCAATGGCTATAGTATCTTGTTGGTCTAGAGTTATTGTTATCGGGTTTTGTGTGAAAGTTTGGTTGTTTATTAGCCAATGGTCAAGTTTGTAGCCTTCATAAGCCTTTGCAGTTAAAGTAACTTTTGTGCCTTTATCGTAAGTGTAAATTCCAGGAGCAGGGTCTGTAGTTCCTCCCGAAGTGCTTCCTACCGTTAATGTAACCTTTCCTGATGGAGGAGTAGCTGGAATTGGAACCATAGGAACTTCTTCAATGTAAGACTGATTTGCTTGGACGCTAAAATGACCTGCGTACAAGTAGTATCCAGTAGAACTTACGCTGTAGTCGTAGTCTCCAGGGTCTAAAGTAACTATTAATTCTCCATTGGCATCAGTTTCTAAAGACTGGTTAGCAATCTGTACAGTAGCTTTCAGCTTTGCTTTTGTAGTTGAGTCATAAACCACGAACTTTACTGTAGTCTTTCCACTTGGAGGTGGAGGAACTTCTGAAGGAGGTGCCCCAACTGGTAAAACATACATATCTTTGGTTACTGTTTGCCCTGCAACTACTGTAACTGGACTCGATGCATTAAAGTACGCTTCTGTAGTGTCATAAGTTCCTTTTCCATAAACTGCAAGAAGCTGGTTTCCTTCTGGAATCTCACTAAACTCATAATAGCCTTCGCTGTTTGTAGTCGTTTCTTTACCCGCAAGACCAACTTTTACTCCAACTATTGGCTTCTTAGACTTTTCCTCATAAACATGACCCACTACGCTTCCAGTTGGTGGTGTTGGGGGTGGTGGAGGAGGTGGTGGAGTAACTGCAGTTAAGTCAGCGTATGCTTTTGTGCATGCGTCTTTTATCACAGGGTCTCTTGCATTGTCTTTCAAGTATTTTACTAACTCTATTCTTCCTGGGCTGTATGCAACTCTGTAGATATCATCGAAGGAAAGCTTTTCTACAAACAATCCTACTAGCGGTACATTTGCTTTCGACGCTGTATCGGTGTCAATTGCGTTAAGCAGTTCAGCTTCTTTGCTAGCTACTTCGTCAGTTAGCTCAATGTAAGCCCAGTTGTCTCCCTTGTAAACAAACTTTTCTCCAAACTGTGGGTCAATATAAACAACAGGAGTATCACAGTAGCCGTACATTGGTTTTCCTTGATAAGTATATTTAATTTTAACTTGCGATGGAAACATAAAGAAATGGTTCTTAGAAGTTTTTAGCACTTCGGATGAAGGGTTAAAATTAAGAGTTACATCTTTATTCAAAGGAGTTGTGTTGGGGTCAAAGTCGTATGTTACAGTTATCTTTCTTGGACTGAAGTCCCAGTTTATAGAAACTTCGTAAATTCCGCTTCTTGGTATCCAATTAGAATTAGGATACTTTAAGTAAAACTCCTCGAAGTTCAGTGTCCCAGTAGCAGTTTCGTATTTAGTTACGACTATATAGTAGTTACCAGGATGATAGTATCCATTTCCTGACCATACTGTTACATCGTAAGCTTTACGATAGACGTCATATATACCTGTATCTGAAACATCAACAGTATAGCTGTCGTTTGGCGTGTAACCAGTAGACGGAGGCGTAGGGGGTGGAGGAGGTGGAGTAACTGGTGCACTTATAGTAACTGTTGCTGTAGCGGAGCATGATTGATATGTACCAGATAGACCAGGGTATGAAGCTTTTATAGTGTAAGTACCTGCAGTCTTAAACACATAGGTCGTTGAGAATTTTCCTATTCCCTCATCAGTAGTTGTTACGTCTGCAATTTTGGTGCTATCGTAGTATAGAGAAACAGTAGCACCTGCTATTCCGTACCACATGCTTCCACTTAAGTATTCAAGCATCCCGCTAATAGTAACTGTATCTCCTACTAATGCTGAAGATGGGAAAACAGATAACTCTATCCTAGTTTGTTTTTCAGATGGAGTCACACCTACAGAAACTGTTGCTGTAGCAGAACATGACTCATAATAAGTAGAACCAGGATATGAAGCCTTTATCGTGTAAGTTCCTGCTTGAGTAATCGTTAAAGTTGTTTTGAATATTCCTAAGTCTCCAGTCTGCAAATCTGCAATCTTAGTACTATCATAAGATAGAGTAATCCAAGTACCCGATAAGCCATTCCATGAAGAGCCATCGTACCATTCTAAACTTCCATTAATTGTAAACGGCTGGTTTACTGTAACTGAAGAAGGAACAGATAGTAGTATTCTTGTTTTCCTTTTAGTTGGGGCTGGTGCACCTACAGTAACTGTTGCTGTAGCGGAGCATGATTTATATGCACCAGATAGACCAGAGTACGAAGCTTTTATTGTATAAGTTCCTGCCTGATTAATAGTTAAAGTTGCTGAGCACATCCCAACTCCATCAGTCTGTAAGTCCGCAATTTTGGTGCTGTCGTAAGATAGAGAAACCGTCATGCTAGGCAAGGCATACCACGCAGAGCCAGTATAGTACTGAAGAGTAGCTGTAATAGTGAATGACTGACCAGCATTTACTGACGAGGGAGCAGATATGATTATTCTAGTATCTTTCTCAGTAGGAGTTGGGGCTGGAGCACCTCCGCCTATAGTAACTGTTACACTTGCTGAAGAAGAGCCGTATGTTGAATCTCCAGCGAATCTAACAACTATAGTATAAGTACCTGCCACTCCAATGCGAAAGGGTAGAGTGGCTGTTCCACTACTTGACGTGTAAGAAGAACCTGAGTACGCCCCATTAATGTAAGAATCTATAAGTTTACCGCCTAATGGGTTACCTGAAGAGTCTTTTAAAGTAGCATAAACGAAAAACTGTTGGCTTACACCATAGCTTGAAGAATCAGTTCTTGCTGTTAAAGTTGTACCTATTACCATTATCTTCTCACTTTATTTTACCTTTAAGAAAGAAAAATAAGTTAAAAAACTTTTCTATTATTTGCTTTGTTTTTTAAAGTATTTTTTGTAAATGCCATAGCCCATTATAGTTAAAGGAAATGCAAATGCAACAGCATACTGAAGAATCTCGCCTAAGTCTATTTTTATTCCTTCAGCAGTACTCTCTGTACCAAGCCCACTAATGTAAAACTTGCTTGCATTGTAGTTCAGAGCATCTCTTATTTCACTATCTATAAAAGAAACTGTAGAAGCGTTCTTTTTTAGTTCTTCTCTAACTATCGCTGCATCAGAAATATTTCCACTACTAGCAACTGCTAGTGCCCCATCAACAAAAGGCTGGATGAAAAGCTTCAAAACTTCGTCTAGAGAAGGGTCAAGGTTATTGTCAAACACTAGAACAAAATCTTCAACCCAGCCTGCTCCAACCGCACCTAAGCTTTCCATATAAGGAATAAGTTCTTTTCCTAGTCTACATGAGAGGAACATGAACTTCTTTCCGTCAACATCTATATTTTGACCAACGTAGAAAACAGGTTCTAGCTTGTAAGACGTATATAAGTTATAATCACCATGCCCCGTCGCTATCACAACATCAGCAGATGGAAGCATGTTGAATATGTTTTCTTTTGTTGCTTCTTCTCTGTAAAGGTAGTTTGCTTTAGCCTCTCCTAAAGCGTCATAAATAGAACGCATAAAAGGGCTTATTCTCCAAAGTATTCCTTTTTCTTCAGTATCCACTACGGGGTCAATAACTAGCTTCAACCTTGTCCACGAGCAAGGTAGTCAACAACCATAGGCATTCTAGGGTCGGTAGCAACTAATAAGTTTGGTATGTCTTTTCTTTTAACTTGTATGGCACCATAGCTCGTCATAAGAACTAAAGTTAAATTGGCTGTTTCTGGAGGAAGAGTGGAAACATAAGTTTTGTAAAGGTCTGCTAGTTTGCTCAGCTCAGAAGGTAAGTTTGGGCTGTTTGAAAGTATTAGAGTTTTTACGTATGCTGCTTGGGAACGAATTTGGCTTAACATCTAGACTATCACCCTCAGAATAAATGCAGTTATAATGGTCATAACTATTGGAAGTGCTATGTTCCTTAAGAAGAAGTTCATTCCTCTTGTTGTCTGCAAAACTTCGTTTAGTTTATCTCTTATGTCATCGATACCTTTTTCAAGGTCTTGTAGTCTTTGCTCGTGAAACTTTACTGTAGCTTCAAGAGAGGCAACTCTCTCTATTATTGGGTCTCCTTTGTCGTCGTCTTTCTTGCTCATTCTACATCACCCTAAAAGTAGGACTCCCTGAATCCCCGCCTTGGCTCATAGGCTCAGTAAGAATTACGTCTTCAAATATTGCAATTTTGCTGCTGCCATACCAAACCGAAACCGTGGCTGAAGCTTCTGTAACCTTTCCACTGGTATGTCCAGTTGTTCTGCCCCACTTCTCTAGAATGTCGTCTACTACTGGCTCATAAGGTTCAACTAGGTAAGGAGTCCATTTATCTAAAGCATACTTAACTTTGCATATTACTGTAGTCTGGTCGCTACCAGCAAAAAGCCATCCAATGTACTTCCTTCCATCAAGTTTTAGTTCGTTCCAAATTAGGTTGTTGCAGTCTACTTTTCTTATTGCAAACGCAGCGTCAATATGGTTCAGCTCAGCTTCAACAGTTGGTTTAAGCCTTGTTCTAGCTCCAGCAAGCTCTGCCACACTATTGTATACTTTAGCTATCATCTTACCTATTGGGCAGTTGCTCTCACTAACAGCAATCACTTGATAATGAAATAAATACTCATGAGATACCCAGTCTGCAGGATTTTGCCCTCTCTGTTTTAAGTCATACGGCCCAGCTTGGGTTATCCTTCTTTCTACCTGTGCATCAGGTGGTAGAGTAGGGTCTTCTGCAAAAATGTGGGCGTTTGAAGAGTCCACAAGCTCACCTGTGCTGCTATAAAAAGGAATGTTTAACGTTCCTGCGGTTATGTTAAAATTACCAACGCTAACTCCTATTGGTACTGGGCGAAAATTTTGTGTTGGGTCAAGTTGGAGAGCTCTAATCTTACCTCTCTCCACTACGTCAGTAGGTACTCCTTTTATTTCCTGAGGTATTATCTCATTTGGACTTAGACTAACTAGAGGTAGCTTTTTCTCAACAAAAACTCTTATGCATTGAGTATCTGGTACTATCTTTCCATTCTTGATTTTTGGGTGGAGTTCGTTGCTAAAGCCTACGATAATGCCTTTTTTCATTAGTTCAAGAAGTTCTTTCTTTAAGCTCTCATCTATTTGGTTCATACAGCAAAAAGAAGCAATGGAAGTATTTAAATTTTTATCTAAGAATAATAAAACCAAACACAAACCCTAACAAGTAACTTAAAAAGTCCCGTGTTGTCTGAAAAGAAGGCTCTTTTTCAGCGCTTTGGTAAACTAAGTAAATAACAAAAAAAAGAACGCTAAAGACCCAGAAATACTTATAGAAAAAGTACGTCATAAAGCCAAGAAAGTAGTGCCAAAAATCATACCATCTATTGAACATATTTTGTATTCTTTCAAATAAAATATAAAAATGAAAATACGTTAAAACTAAAATACTCCAGAAATAGTAAGGTATGTCAGAAACTCTTTCGATTTTATGGACTTTCGGCTTTACTCTGCTCAACTTCGAGCTTACCTACGTAAAGCCCGCCAGCGTAACCAAGTATTACAAGAGTAATCTTCATCCAATCGTCTGCATTTATCTTACCAAAAAAAGCTAAAACAGAAGCACATACTTCTACTAGTACTGCAACCACTAGAGTATTGTTAATCACAATATCGAATATCTTCATTTTTGTTCACTGTTGTTTTTTCTTCTGTACAAAAGGTAGCTTACCTTTCCAGCCAAGAAGGATTAAAATTATGATTATGATTACAACAACTATGGCTAGAGTGTTGTAGCTTAAAATAAATGTTACTGTTATTACCTTTCCATTTGGGCTAAGGTCTTGTTTTTGGTCTGCTCCTATAACATTATACTCAACTTGCCCAGACTCCAAAGTAGCCATTGGTATTTGACTTAAGAAAACTTCACCTGCATTGTTTGTTACAAATAGTCTTGTTGTACCGTTAAAGAACGTTACAGTAACGTTAGCACCCTGCAAAGGTAGACCTAGAATATCTTTTACTCTAATTATTTGGTCATCTACTTGCACAACTACTTGCTTGTAAGTTGGTTGTGATATATCGAAAACATAACCATTAGTGTAAGGTATTACGTTGTAGTTTTGGTATATAGCAGACATAACTTTATACTTCCCACTTGGTAGCCATGCATTGTAAGGGACAAAAGTTTCTACTGCGCTTCCATTTGGAAGCGTAATGACTATTTTAGTTTTAATGAAAGCATTGTTTAGGTTTACTGTAGTTATTGTTACGTTGTAGAAATAATTGTAAGCGACATCTAGTATAATCTGCTTCGTCATATCGAAGCTAGCACCAGAAATAGTTTCATTTAGAACTAGGTTTTTGTAGTCTGCTTTAAATATAAAATTGCTTTGTCCTACAACCTCATATTTTGTTTGGTTAAACACGTAAGTCTTATTTAGAACTATTACTGAAAAATCTACAAATGGAACGCTTATTTCTGTGTTTGTGTCTGTAACTAAGTTTAGCTCAGGTACTTCCACTTTTGATGGAGCATTGCTTGTAACTTTTAATGTAATAAGCTTAGGAGTTACTGAGAAGCTTTGCTCACTATTTTCTACGTATTTCCCATTATAGAAAACGAAGGACTTTGCGACTACAGGGTATGTTTTGCTGTCATTAAAAATTAAATCAAAAGTAAAAATTTCGGAGGTTGCTGGAGCTAAAGAAACTTCCTTTGTTATGTTTTTGCTGTAAATACTGCCAACGCTTAAATTAACAGTTGCGTTTGCATCAACCGAACTAGAACCAGTATTCTTTAAGTAAACAAAAACTCTTGCTGGTTGTCCTACGTAAATGTTATCTCTTGGGAAATTGTAGTTGTCTCTTGGAACTAGATAAAAGTAGTAGTAATTGTCGGGTATTCTAAGGTCTAGTGGGCTACCTAGAGATACAGGTGCAACTGACAAAACTATTAAGATAAAAACAAGTAGAGAAAAAATGTACTTTTTCATAGCGTCCACCTACTTCGAGAGTAATTCTCTTATTTTTTCAATGTCTGGCGGGTTTGTTATTATGCTCCAGAACGTCCACGCAAGTACGCCTATAGCTATTATTTCTGAAGCCATTAATATTACAGCTATTTGCGGTTGTGATGGGAACAGAAATACTGCAACTACTGATGCACCAATACCAACTATTGTTACAAGTATTGCAAACCTAACCTTCCAGAATCCTAATACTTCAGATACTCCCATTTTTCTCACCTGTACTTTAAGTAGGTTTTACTTATTTAAAAGTCTTTCTCTTCTAGTCCAAAATCAAAATTGCGTACTTACACTTGGAAGCAAGCGGGTTTTCATTTTGTAGTTGGTTAGCCAAAGAAACTCTAACTGGAAAGCCTACTTTTCTTATGTAATCTAAAATACCCTCCTCATCTAGGTCTAGAACGTAGCCTCTCTTGACCCCGCTACTTCTTCGATAGAAAAATACTAACATACCAGCACGTAAACTATTTGGTTTTCTGTACTAGCCTTTAAAAATACTTCATCTAGACTACTATTAACTAGTTCTATTGGAAACGTTGAAGATAGAGGAAAAGTTTGGGTATCTTTGTTTCCAACGAAAACTTTACCAGAATTCCCAGAATCTGCAACCAGAATTATCTTGTTTCTCTTAAGCTTTCCTTCGTAAACGCTTACTAGCTCTGCTGGAGACATCTTTTTTGAACCAACCGTTATTTTTAGCGGCAGAACTGCCATGCTATTTGTTCCACCTATCTAGTTTAAAAGTTTTACTCTTTTCTATCAACCGCAGTTATAAAGCCTCCTACCCCAAACGCCTGCCTAAATGCTTGGTTGTTTTCAGCCAACATGAGGTGCCCCATAGGCAAGAAAACTTCTGTTACTATTCTGTAGTATTCACATATCGTTTTTGGTACGACATGCATGTTTCCAAACATATCAAAGTTTAAAGCTAAGCATGAACCAAAACACCAGGGCTTATAAATGCACGTCTTGCAGCGTTCTGGTTCTTCTGAAACTATTGGAAAGCTTATCCATCTCTTGTAAATTTCCTCTCTTTTCTTGTAGTCTATCCCATTCCATACGTCGCCAATCTTCATTTCATCTCCTTCAGCAAGCGAGTTGCAAAAACGATGACATAAGCTAAGCCAGCCGTTAGGCGTCACGCCAACTTCTCCTTGTCCAAGACCACATCTTGAAAAAATTGTTCCTCCAGCACCTATTATAGGTGCAAGCCCATCTCTTATTGGCATTGCATTGAAAGGAATTCCTTTCCTGTACCATCCTATAGCATACTCTCTAAGTTTTTCCATTTCAGCTCTAAAGTCTCTGTAGTCCTTTTCGCTCCAATCTACCTCAAATACTGCACCAAGTGCAATCGCATAAATCTTGTACTCTTCGACGTACTTCTTAACAGCATCTGCTAAACCAACTATTGTTCCTGGTCCAAAAGTCCACCTAATCTCTATCTTTCTTCCTAGAATTTTTTCCGCAAGTTTTAAGTTGCTGAAAACTTTTTCCCAAGTAGGCTTTCCGTCTGCTGTTACTCTAAACTTATCATGAGTTTCTTTAACACCATCTATGCTGAACAGAATACCAAAGTTTGGGTGGTTTTCTTTTATGTAGTTAAGCTTTTCTTCATCTAGTAAATAGCCGTTTGTTGTCATACCAAGAGTAAACTTCAGGTTCTGCTTTTTTATTTCATCTATAAAAAACTTGATTATGTCCCATCTAACAGTTGGCTCTCCACCAAAGAACCATATGTGACCATTTTCCATAACATTCTTCTTAGCAAACTCTAGCGTTGCCTTTGCAGTCTCTAAGCTCATCTCTCCAAACTTGTACTTATACATCTTTAAGAAACAATAACCACAGGAAAAATTACACGAGTAAGTTGGAAGTACTGTTATGCCCGCAAACTTTTCTGGGAAAGGGCTACTTCTCATACTCAATTTTCTTTTTCCTCTCAGGAGTCCAGCCTAGCTCTATTAGAGCATCTCTTATTCCTTCCCTAACAGCATCTGCTATTACTTTCTTCAGTTGTTCATCAGTTATGTTTATTTCTGGAGCTCTAGGAACAATTGGTTTAGTTGGTAAAGTAGGCTGTTGAGGCTGCCCAACTACTCCTTTTTCGCAGGTTACGCAGATACCGCACATTTTCTCGCATTGTACACAAACTTGGCATGTTGCACAAACGTTTTCCTCGTTCATGGTTTTTGCTTCGTTTACAAGTATTTAAAGTTTTTTTAGCTAGTTAGTTAAGTGGCTTGTCGGGTGACACATAGTTGGCAAGCACTATAGCAAGAGCCCTGGCAAGTATTACACACTTGGCAGGTATTGCAACTGTAGCAGTTAGTATAACACTTTTGGCAAGTATTACACACTTGGCATGAAGTGCATGAGCCTTGAGCTGCGTAGCATCTTTGGCAAGTCGAGAAGCAAGCCTGGCAGCCAATACAACTATAACAACCAGTGTAACACAGCTGACAAGAATAACAGTTTTGGCATGAAGTGCATGAGCCTTGAGCTGCGTAGCATCTTTGGCATGAGCTACATACTTGGGAAGAATAGCAACTGTAGCAACTAGCATTGCATTGCTGGCAAGTATTACAGCTCTGGCAAGTATTGCAGTTTTCGCAAGTACTACAAACTTGAGCGGAGTAACAAGTGTCGCATGACTCACACTCTACGTCTCTCATGTTCGACGTTTTTGTTCCCGTTATTCTAATGTTTATGCTCATTTTTGCACCACCTA
>Ga0207433_10013290_pt1 | contig 12142 bp, 10 predicted proteins | sample YelNatPaOPGAMG01_FD_187559 | JGI IMG/M metagenome (GOLD analysis project Ga0207433, IMG submission 187559) | Hot spring thermophilic microbial communities from Obsidian Pool, Yellowstone National Park, USA - OP-RAMG-01 (SPAdes) (version 3) | ecosystem: Environmental > Aquatic > Thermal springs...
TCAAAGTGCAGGGCAAGATCACCCAGGGCTTCTGGCTGGATACGGGAAAGAAGGAGGACCTGCTTGAGGCCAACCGCCTGCTCCTTGACCTTCAAGCTTGCTTTTCCCTCAAAGGAGAAATCAGGGAAAGCAAAATCACAGGGAGGGTGACCGTGGAGGAGGGGGCGCAAGTGGAAAGGAGTGAGATCCGGGGTCCGGCCATCATCGGCAAAAACGCCAGGATTGAAGATTCCCTGATCGAACCCTTCACCAGCATCGGGGAGGGCGCCCTGGTGAAAAATTCCGGAATCGCCTTCAGCATCCTGATGAAGGAGGCCCAGGTGGTGAACATTCCCCGTTTGGAATCGAGCATCGTGGGGCGCAGGGCGACCATCATCCAGGAGGAAAACGGAATTCCTGGCTTGAGGCTGCACGTGGGGGACGAGACGGAAGTGAGGTTGAACAAACCTTGAATTTGGTCACCGGTGGGATGATAAATCTGCCAACGGCAGGAAGATTGGTAAAAAGATGTTCGACCATGCTTCTCTGTTGCTGGTGGAAAACGCCCCTGTGTGGGCCACCCAATGGCTGGAAGAGAGCGGTGTTTCCTTGGATGTGATCAAGGGATACCTGGTAAATATTAGCCCCGATGGGTAAGAAAGTATCATATGGAAAATTCTCTAAAAGTAAATAGGGGTACTTCAAAGAGAATATATTTTCTAACTCAATATTTTTATCCTGATGTTGCTTCCACGGGGCAACTCTTAACCGAGCTCGCGGAAGACCTGGCTCAATATGGATTTGAAATAAACGTTTTAACTACGCAACCCTCATACGCAAAATATAAGCAATGTCCAAATAAGGAAAACTATCGTGGAATAAACATTTATCGGGTGCGGAGTACCCATTTTTCTAAAAATAGCAAAATGGGAAGAATTCTGAATATGCTCTCTTTCTACTTCTCTATATTTTTTTCCCTTCTTTTTAGGCCATTGAAATCAGGAATATTTCTTATAGTAACTAATCCCCCTTTCCTGCCTTTTATGGGGATACTGCTAAAAAAGCTTAAGAAAAAGCCATACATACTGCTTATTCATGATGTTTACCCAGACATCGCTGTGAAACTTGGATATTTATCCCCAAAGAGCATCATAGTGAGATTGTGGGACAGATTTAATAGAATTGCGTTCAACAATGCCGAAAAAATCATCGTATTGGGAGATTGCATGAAAGAAGTAATTGCAAAGAAGCTTGATAAATCCTCTCAGAGTAAAGACAAGATAGAGGTTATCCCTAACTGGGCTGATGGGAATAAAATACATCCTGTCCCCAAAGCTTCAAATTGGTTCCTCGAGAAAAATGAATTAAAGGATAAATTTGTAGTTCTGTATTCCGGCAATTTGGGCCTATTCCATCCCTTGGAAACGATTATATACGCGGCCGATAATTTAAAAGACAAGGACATGCTTTTTCTTTTTATTGGCGAGGGCGGGAAAAAGAGTGTTCTGGAAAGAATGGTGGCCGAAAGGGAATTAAAGAATGTAATGTTTCTACCTTATCAAGATAAAGAAGTACTTGCCCATTCCCTCTCCTCAGGGGATATTGCCATTATAGCTATGGAAAAAGATATAAAAGGTCTCGGTGTCCCAAGCAAACTTTACAGCCTTTTAGCAGCAGGAAGGCCCATATTGGCACTGGTGGAAGAGGGCTCGGAGGTAGATTTAGTGGTAAAGGAAGCTAAATGCGGGTTTTCAGTTAGACCTGATGATGTAGAAAGAATAACATCGATTCTTGAACAGCTATTTAAGAATACAGCCGTGCTTAATGAACTCTCGATAAACGCAAGAAGATATTTTGATTCTCATTTTAATCGTAGCTACATTACTAAGCAGTATTTTGAGGTTATCAGCTCAATTTTTAAAAGTATCGAAGGTGGCTAAACCTTTATGGCCTAATCCCCAGCCAAATGACTCAATGCAAACCCCTATTTCCAAGTAGATCCCTGGTGGCTTTCCCTAAGGCGCTTGAATATATCCAGGTAAATTTTTGCAATATTTTTGATGCCATATTTCTCAATAAGCAGGTTCTTATCGGATTCTGAAATCGAATATTTGATCTCTCCTAATATTATATTCGACAAAGCCTTATACCACGCTTCCGGATTGAAATAATCAGAAACATAGATGGCTTTGCCTAATGTAATTTCTCGCATAACAGGAATATCGGAAACAACGACCGGGGTTCCATACCACATGGCTTCCACTGCGGGCATCCCAAATCCCTCAAAAATAGAAGGTAATGTGAAACTCAAGCAATTTGCATAAAAAATATCTCGTTCATTATCGGGTATAAAACCAGTTATTACTACATCTTCGCCCAGTCTAAAATCGGAAATCAGCTTAAGCAAATCCTTCAAGGAGGGACCCCCGATTCCTGAAATTAGCAATTTAATTTTATTAAATTTCCGTTTTAGCAATACGAATGCATTTAATAAGGTAATTAAATTTTTATGGGGGAACATTGAGGAAACGGTGTAAATGAATTCCTTTTCTCTTAGGCCCCATTTATCAAGAATAATTCTGGCTGATTCCCGATTCTGAAAAGTGTTAAATACTATCGGATTGTAAATAACGGTTAATTTTGAGGCCAGATCACTTATTTTATCTCCATAATGCTGAATTATATCTTGCTTTACGAAATTGCTAATTGCGATGACCTTATCAGATTTTTTAAGGGAAATGGGGTAGAAAATGTTGAAAATTAATCTCCTAATAAAGGAAAAATTTTTGGGGTAATGCAAATATTGTAAGTCATGAATATTAGAAAGAGAGGCAACTTTCAATTTAGCTAAGGGCCTCATGTAAGTTGGGAAAAGTACGATATCTAAATGTAAATCCTTAAGCATCCGAGGCAAAAACAAATTTGTATACAGGATTCTTAGCGCTTTGTTGTGGTTGTTGATTGCACAAACAATCTTATGAAAATTGGAAGAATGTAAAAAATCAAACGAATCTTCATTAGATTGAGCAACAAAGAGATAGTAGTTATTTTCTTCATCAACTGATTGTAAGCCACTTAAAAGGTTCCTAATGTAGGCTTCAGTTCCTCCCACTTTTCTGGGTCTTAGCCACAGCAAATCTATTCCTATTTTTATTGACTGAATAGGCATTTCTAAATGCCTGCCTCCAAATAATGTTGGAAACCCATAATCAATATTCTAATAGTGAAGGATGATGAAAAATTACCCAGAAATAAAGGGCCGTATAGGGGTCTACCTTCAACCTCAACCTTATTATTGGGTAGATTATTTTGGCAACCCACCATTTTTGATCAATCCTCAAAAACCTCGCAGATTCCTCTAAACATTCGGTAGGCCGCACTTTCAGGAGTAAAACCCGCTATAATTCTTCTGGAGCACTCCCCCATTTCGTATATTTTATTTGGGTTTCTGACAAAGAAAGCCATCTTTTCAAAAAGATCCTTTTCGTTAAAGGGATCAAAAATAAAACCGTTTTCTCCTTCTTTTACTAAATCATATGCGCTGCCTGCCCTGGCCGATACTATTACTGGCAAACCGCATACCATTGCCTCGTTGACAACTAATCCCCACGCCTCAGAAATGCTTGGCAAAATGAATACATCACCTAAGGTGTAATAAATTGGAACTTCTTTCCATGGCTTTCCACCAACAAAATAGACATCTGCCAGATCAAGCTCTTTGATGAGATTTATCAAGTGTTCTTTTCTTTCTCCTTCGCCGATTAACATAAGCCCCCATTCTTTAGAGTCTTCAAGATTAGTCTTTAAAAGTTTGAAGGCTCTTATTAAGGTTTCGAGATTTTTTTCTTTACTCAACCTTCCCACATAAACAAAATTATGCTTTTTTAATCCCTCATTTGAAATTAGATATTCTCTCTTATTTTCATGCTCATTATATATGCCCTCAATTGTCTGATTATCGACAGCTTGACACCCAATTATTGCTCTTTCCGAAGACATTCCAAGCTTTACAATGTATTCCTTCGACTTCGTACCATAACAAAATGCATAGTCACAAAACCTTACAAACAATCTTTTGACTAATTCCTTGTAGCCCTTTTTAGGATTATCATACTCAGTCGAGTCCATGCTTATAATTACCCTACTTTTCAAAATCAATTTTGCAAAGAGGGCTGCAATCCAATATAAGAAATGACTGTAGCCAGGAACTACAATCGCAGAGGGCTTATATGCTCGAATCTCTTTTGTCATTTTCATTATCCCGCCGATTTTGGGTATATCCTCAATGCTTGATTCGAAAAGAAGCTTGTAAGGATATCGATGTATAGACAAATCAATATCTCCCAATTTTTTCCTCCCCTTCTCGTTTAATGCTATTTGAATAACAAAAAACTCAAAATTGTTATTAGAAAGTATTTTATAAAGCTCACTAAAAACTTTTGCCTTGTAATGGCTCCAGAGAATATTGTGGATAATAAGCACTTTTCTTTTTACCATTGAAACCTCTCTCTATTTTAATTTTACAGCAACCAGAACTTTAACAAACGCAGGGGCCGCTTGCGCAAAATAGACTGCTTATAAGATGTATCAAAGTTAAGCTTCCTCATTACCGTCGGTCTTGAACAGAGCGCTCTTGAACGAAAGCATCAACCAAGGGCAGAGAGCCGCGATCTTAGATCGTAAGATATACCTCTCTTGCCTTGCTCGCCATGATTCGCCAATCATTATTTTGAGCATAGTGAATAGCTTTATTAAAAACATCCTTGGTAATTTCTTCTTTTTTATCTAAAAAAGATTGAATTCCGTGGGCTAAAGAGATTGGAGACTCTGGTTCTACTAAAATACCAAGCCCATTTTCTCTTACAATTTGGCCTATTTCGCCAACATTACTGGCAATAACTGGTTTTCCTGCAGACGCTGATAATTGAAGGATGCCACTTGTCCCCTTGTAGGTTTTTCTGTAAGGCAAAACTACAGCATCGGCAGCCGAAAAATAGTATTTTATTTTGCTTTCTGGAATAAAATAGAGATGATTAATTAAAAAGCTGGGATTCTCGATTTTATTTGCATGATTTTCAATTTGCTCCTTGCTAAATGTCTGTGGTTCCCCAGCTAAAACTAAAAACCAATCAGTATGCTTTATCAAAGGAATAGATTCAAGCAATATATCAATACCCTTGTCCCATGTTGCCCCTCCAAAGAAAAGAAGCATAGTTTTATTTTGAGGTAAATTTAAATAGCCTCTAGCAATATCTTGATCTACTATAGGAATCTGCTCAGCTGGATCGGGGATCACAAGAATTTGATTTTCCAGCGCTAGGTCTTTAAAGCATTTTAATACTGCCCGCTTAATATTTTCGCTATGGACAAACAATCCATTTATTTGTCTCTTTTTTAACATGGTTTTTAAAGTTAATAGATTCAACCTGTGATATGAAGCCTTGAATAGTCCGATCTGTTCCTCCTTAGAATGAACGAAATAAGGCCAGAATAACGTTGCGTAAAATTTCCATTTACAATTCCTGCCAGATGTTAATAGAGATAAATAAACAGGGATTTCGCTGCGGTCTAAATAAAGATGGTGCACAATATCTGCCTTCCATTCATTCGCTATCTGGTAACAGTATCTTAGCCCCTGATAAACCCCTTTTTCGTATGCGTATAAGTTCATTTTTGACGAACTAAAACGTGAGCTATCGCAATTACCATGGAGAAAATCAATGGTGAATCTGTTGCTTTCAGATACATTATCAAGGCGTTCCTCAATGTATGTGTTTTTGCACAGTGTAATAAATTTTACTTCATCGCCTTGGTCAATTAGATATCGAATAAGGAATGAGGCATATTTAATGTGGTGACCGGTTGAAAGCAAATCAAAGAGTACAATTTTCATTTAAGCTTGAGACCTCATCATTGTTAAATAATATTACCCTAACCCTCCTTACTTATTTAGATCTGCCTTTTTAATCATCGTGCTTTATTTGGTCCTTATGTGCCTGGACCCTCTCCAGTGGTCTCCTCCTATATGCTGTGTCGGTAGGGCTTCAATGTTCGTAGATAGTTCACTATTCGGTCTTTTTCCAGGGATTTCGCACCTTTTCATGGCCTTTGAAGGGAAAGCTTGGCAAAGGAATTCGGCTGGCAGGGTTCAATTGAACCAAGCCAGAAGCTAAGGGTCTGTAGGTTTTCCGCTTTTCGTTGTTCAGTGATGACATTTTAGAACTTTTAGATCTTGTTGGAATGGGAGACCCTTCTCGGATTCTCCATTTCTTGACCCTGGAATCTGCACATTTACTCCTGGAAGAAGTGCGAGAGGAAGAATAACGCTGAACTGGTTTTGCAAAGAGGGTTCAATTAAAGCCACTAATGGCTTTCCCAATAACGGCTCTCAAGACCTGTTTGAAGAGGTACTTGAAAGAAAAAAGGAATAGGTAGCCCTGAGTCCTTCCTCAAGTGTTGTTTTCGGACTCCAACCTAACTTTTTGATTCGGCCTATATCCAATAATTTCCGGGGCGTTCCGTCTGGCTTGGACGGGTCAAAAACAATCTCTCCATTAAAACCCACGATGCTTTTAATCATTTCCGCTAATTCTTTTATCGTTATGTCTTCGCCGGTGCCAACATTGATTATCTCGGCATGTTGGGCATCGCAATTCTCCATCAGAAACAAGCAGGCGTCAGCTAAATCGTCCACGTACAGGAACTCCCGACGTGGTGTTCCTGTGCCCCAAACAACTACCGATTTTGCTCCATTTATTTTGGCCTCATGGAATTTTCTGATTAGAGCGGGGATCACGTGTGAAGTTTCCAGGTCAAAGTTGTCGTTCGGACCATAGAGGTTAGTGGGCATGGCGCAGATGAAATTGGTCCCGTATTGGCGGTTGTAGGCCTGGCACATCTTTATGCCAGCGATCTTTGCAACCGCGTAAGGCTCATTTGTGGGCTCTAAAGGCCCGGTGAGCAGGTACTCCTCCTTCATCGGTTGGGGAGCAAATTTTGGATAAATGCATGAGCTTCCCAAAAAGAGCAGTTTCTTTACCTCAGTCTTGAAAGCTTGATGAATAACGTTGCTCTGGATCATCAAGTTATCGTAAATGAAATGGGCGGGGTAGGTCATGTTGGCTAAGATTCCGCCTACTCTGGCAGCAGCCAGAAAGACGTATTCCGGTTTTTCCCTTTCAAAAAATTCCTTCACCCTCGCTTGGTCTCTAAGATCGAGCTCCTGGCTAGTGCGAAGAATCAGGTTCCGGAAACCAGCACCTTCAAGACGTCGAACTATTGCCGAACCCACCAGCCCTCTGTGGCCAGCAACATAAATGCGCGCCTCTCGACTAATCATGGCAGGGAGCCTTTGAAATTGAGTTCTTGGTCCACACGATCCCCTTCTGGTCCAAAATCCTTTTCCCTTCCCCAGGAGAGGGGATATTCTCCAATTCCAAATCAAAATCCACCATTATTTTTACCAATTCCTTGAAGGTGATCCTGGGGCTCCACCCGAGAACTTTTCTTGCTTTAGAAGCATCGGCCAATAGCGATTCTACCTCCAGTGGCCTAAAATATTTCGGATCAATGACCACATGTTCTTTCCAATCAAGATTGACGTAAGAGAAAGCCTCTTCCAGAAATTCCCTGACTGCATGACTTTCGCCTGTGCCAATGACAAAATCATCGGGTTTATCCTGCTGGAGCATCATCCACATAGCTTCCACGTAATCAGGTGCAAACCCCCAGTCCCTTTTAGCCTCAAGGTTTCCCAGGTAAATCTTCGGCTGTTTCCCGGAAAGTATTTGGGCCAAGCCCCTGGTGATTTTTCGAGTGACGAAGGTCTCTCCTCTGCGAGGACTTTCATGGTTAAAAAGAATTCCGTTTGAGATAAAAAGGCCGTAACCTTCCCGATAATTTCGGCTCATCCAGTAAGCATAAACTTTAGCTGCAGCATAAGGGCTTCTTGGTTGAAATGGGGTTTGCTCGTTCTGAGGGGGAGGCGCTGCCCCAAACATTTCACTTGATGAGGCCTGATAAAATTTTGTTTTAATACCACTTCTTCTGATTGCCTCAAGGATCCTTGTTGTGCCCAATCCGGTGATATCCCCAGTATATTCAGGCATATCAAAGCTTACGCGCACGTGGCTCTGCGCGCCAAGATGGTAGGTCTCGTCTGGTTGAATATTGTAAATCAGATTAGTAAGCTGTCCGCTGTCTGAGAGGTCACCATAATGCAGAAACAGCTTTGCGCTTGGCATATGCGGGTCAACATAAATATGGTCTATACGAGAGGTGTTGAATGTACTGGCGCGCCGGATAAGGCCATGCACTTCGTATCCCTTGAACAGCAAGAACTCCGCTAAATAGGAGCCATCCTGTCCTGTAATTCCTGTTATTAAAGCCTTCATTCCCATATTTATCTCCGTTTCTTGATCTACATGTTTATTTTAGGTAATTTTCGCTTAAAATGTATACCCACGAAGGACTTTTAGCAAAGAAAGGAGAGGTCTCTCACCGCAGTGGTTTAAGTTTAACTCCATCTCTTTTAAGTTGTGCAGGAAGTGAACCGCAAAACACCCTGGTAATGGCAAAGTCAAGTGCTTAGCGTACGGCCAGAACTTTCCCATTCTGTTGATGTGGTCGCCAAGATGCACAGGGGCAGGCAGGTGCGCTGATTGTTACCGCAGTAGAAGCTATCAGGACGAGTATTGGGCAATAGGAACCTGTGACATCTACGCTCCACCTCGGAAGAAGGGAAGGGCCAGCACTCCGCGGTCCTGTCGGTACAGACCGAACAACATAATCTTACCTGCTGCGCTACAGCTTCGCTTGCTCGGTTGTCTTCTACCGAACATATTTTTCGTCCTCCTCGACGATGTCCTTTAGTTACTGCGGTTTGATAAGAAAGCAGTCGCAGATTGCTTTCCGAATCTGGCGGCAGACGCCAAGCATGGTGTTTGACTCAAGGGAGCCTCAGATCTCAAGCGACAGGCTTGCACACCTCGGGCGGAATGGCGACCCGGCTCCTTAAGTAATTTCTTGGCGCTCTTTAAGTTAGTACCCAGGTGGTGCGAGTCGGAAGGCATCCCAGCGGATGCAAACTGCAACTACGCCATCATACTTGCCTTAGCAATATGGAGGAAATGCTTCAAAAAAACATGACTACCTGAATATCCTTCGCTTTCTCCAGCAGGTTTGTCAGACCTTACGGCCTGATTTTCGATTTTCTTCTCCGCAATCGCTGCCAGACACGGGGAGAGAAAGGTGCCCTCAGGAATGCGAGGGGTGAAAGGGCAAACGCCATGGCTAACAAGGATAAGGGGCTGACAATTCGAAGGGGATCTCTATGCGAAGGTAATAATGCCCTCAGCATCCAAGAATTAGCAACATTTATTTTATGATTCTGGAGCGCGCGGTAAGCAATTTCTCGGATACCCGGGTTATTTCCGAAATCCTCTAAAAAGGATCTGAGAGCGTAATATGTCTCATACGCCACCAGAAATGGATCACGGTCAAAAGTATAAGGGTGCAATAGCCAACGATAAAGGGGCTCGGCGCAATAAGCCACCCGGCCAAGTGTGCATAACTTCCAATGCAGGTGCCGGTCTGCAGCATAGGGAAAACGAATATCAAATCCTCCAACGTCCTCCATGGCTTTCCGTCTCACCAAGGGTTGATTCATAACCCCCATCTTACCAGTATAGTAACCTAGTTGATATCGGAGCTCATTCATTCCATCAAGAACAACGGATTCGGAGTAGCTTCGCAGTACCTCCTCGGGACCCCCGCTACTGGAGACAACGGTTACAGCGCTGTATGCAAAAGCGGCATCTGGGTTCTTATCGAGCAATTTCACTAATATTTCTAAGCGGTGAGGTTCATAGACGTCATCGCTATGTAGAAACGTAATTAGGTCACCGCTTGAAAGACGCCAGGAGATGTTATGGTTAGGGTAGCAACCAACATTAGCTGGGTTTTGGTTGAGCCGAATCCGTGGATCCCGGAATGAACGGATGACATTGACTGTGGCATCAGTTGATGCATTATCCGATACGATTACTTCAAAATCTCCATAAGTTTGGGAAAGAACACTTTCTATGGCTCGTCCGATCGTTCGTTCACTATTCCAACAAGGGAGGCATACGCTTACTCTTGGTTTCAAATGTCAACCTCCTTTCTATGATGACTGGCTATATTTATCCCATGGAATTGTAACTTGAAGATTTTCCGAATGCAGCTAAACAATGGTACTAGACATCCAAAACACATCAAGATATTTTACCTCTTAGTTTTTTATACACGTTCTTAATTGGTTTAACGTTATATATTTGATGAGCAAATTTGTAAAATAAGTGTTTAAATAAACTTACAAAAAGAAATTTGCAAGAATAAATTTTAATGTTAGTATTTTTATAAATATTTCCTAAATAATTAATGTATTTAGCTTGTTTAAACAGAAGGTATTTAGGCGGTTCAGCAAATTTTGCCCTGTGTTTTCTAACCTGAATAATTGATTCATTAAAAACATAGACACTGCCGCCTTCTTTTAATTTTTCCATTATAGCGTACATATGAGCATAATTTGTGGAAATGAAATTATTCGCTCTTTGAATGTCAAAAATCTCTTTTAAAAAAATATTTGCAGTTATTAAAGTATGAGCTAATAAAAAATGAGGATTTATTTTAGACATGTATAATACTAATTCGCTGTAATTTTTAAACAATTTCGAGTGTTCAATCCCGGTAGTATAATTTTCATCTTTTACTATCAATAATGAAATTGAATATTTTTTAATAATATTTAATACCCTAATTATGGCATTTTTTTCCAATAATTCATCATCTCCAAATAGCCAGACATATTGACCATTCGCTCTTTTTACTGATTCAATAAAATTTGCTTCCGCTCCGATATTTTCAGTATTGCGATAATATTTTATTCTCTTATTATCGCTGTAATTTTTTAGTATATATTCAGATGTTGTGTCTGTAGACGCGTTATCGCTAATAATTACTTCTATCTCTGTATAATTTTTATCAGCTTCATAGCATTGTTCTAATAAGTTTGGAACAAGTTCCATTAAATAATTGCATCTATTATATGTGGGAATTGCAATTGAAAGTTTTAAATTTTCATTCTTGCAACTAACCTTCTCAAACATCAATTTTCTCTTACAATTTTGTTAACAATCGTCTCCCGGGAGACCCCAAGGAGTTGAGCAACCTCCTTGACCTTGATTTCCTTGTTCAGGACCCCCTTAATGATCCTCTTTCTTTCCTCTACCAATTGTTGTATCATGTTTTATGTCGTTGGCAGCCCTCCTTTCGTTAGTGGTTCCTCTCACTATAATACGAGAGGAGGTTTCTTTTTCTCTACATTTCCTCTAAGGAATGTAAAAGAATTTGTTGGAACTTCAAGATAAATATATAAACTCTTTAAATTTTCCTATCATATACTCAATTTCCTTTTCGTCTATTCCAGGCCAAACACCTATCCAAAAAGTATCCATCATAATCCTATCTGTATTCTTCAAATCTCCTACTACTCTATAGTTTATATCATTATTCGTAAAAGCAGGCTGCCTAAGCATATTCCCAGCAAACAATAGTCTTGTTCCAATACCATTTTGCTCTAAATATTCTAATAACTCTCTCCTTTTAAAAGGAGCATCCTCTTTTATAGTAAGAATAAAACCAAACCAGCTTGGTTCTGCCCCTTCAAGCCATTGAGGTAATATAGAATACTTATCTAAACCTTCTTTCTTAAATCTCTCAAATAACAAATTGAAATTCTTTTTTCTCTTTTCTATAAACTTAGGAAGCTTTTTCAATTGAGAGAGCCCCAATGCCGCTTGAAAATCTGTTGCCTTTAAATTAAACCCTAAATGAGAATATATATATTTGTGATCATATCCATAAGGTAAGTCTCCGAGTTTCCAACCAAATCTCTTTCCACAGGTGTTATCTTTTCCCGGGGGGCACCAGCAGTCTCTTCCCCAGTCCCTTAAAGATTGGATTATTTTGAATAGTTCGGGATTATCTACTAATATCGCCCCGCCCTCTCCCATAGTCATATGATGGGCGGGATAAAAGCTAACAGTGGAAATATCCCCAAAAGTCCCAGTAAATTTGCCCTTATACTTAGATCCTAAGGCATCACAATTATCCTCAATCAACC
>Ga0207433_10013293_pt1 | contig 12139 bp, 7 predicted proteins | sample YelNatPaOPGAMG01_FD_187559 | JGI IMG/M metagenome (GOLD analysis project Ga0207433, IMG submission 187559) | Hot spring thermophilic microbial communities from Obsidian Pool, Yellowstone National Park, USA - OP-RAMG-01 (SPAdes) (version 3) | ecosystem: Environmental > Aquatic > Thermal springs >...
AGCATCAGAACCTTTAATCTTCTTATCTATTAAGTCTTTTAATATTTTATATCTATTTACATCTGTCATGGTAACTAATACCTTTTTATCCATTTTGACCACCTCCCTACTTACTATTTTACCCTAAAAGGTGGTCAAAAAATTTAACATTTCAAAATGTCAATAACCTTTAACATTTTAAAATACTAACATCATTGATATAATTTCATATAGATTTTTATATGAGGCAACCGTAGTCTTGACGGAAGTAGAATTTTAATGTATAATTTATTTTAGAAGAATTAAATACAAAGATTTTAGAATAGCTAACAATTACATTTCAATTACATTGTGCCTTTAGATAATGATTATTTCCTAAATAGGGGAGGTATATATGATTAAGATAAGAGGTTGTTTAATATTTGCAATTATTTTGGTAATTTTTATTATTGGTCCTATTTATGGAGAAATACCACATTTAATAAATTATCAAGGGAGATTGACAATAAGTGGAGTGGTGCAAACAGGCACACAAATAGTTACAATGACATTTAAAATTTGGGATGCTGAGAGTGGTGGGAATGAGCGTTGGGAGGAAACACAGACAGTATCTGTTATTAATGGAATTTTTAATGTATTATTGGGTAGTGTTAAGCCGATTGAAGCAGGTGCATTTCAAGGAGAACATGCATGGTTAGAGACATTAATAGGTAGTACCTCACTTGGTAGACAGAGAATAGTAAGTGTAGGATATTCTTATATGGCAGAGAAAGCAGAGAGTGCTACAACAGCAGCGACAGCGGTAACTGCAAATACATTAGTGGGCAAAACTCCAAGTCAATTTATTGATACTTCAGATACTGCCCAAACAAAAGTAGGGTCTCTCACTATAAATAGTAATCTAACAGTTGGAGGAACTATTAATGGAATACGAATGGTAAGTGGATATGTGTGGGAAGATGAAGAACCTGTTACACATCATTCTCGGTTTATAATTAATTTAGATAGTTTAGGCATCCCAGGTAAAATAAAAGGTGTTAGTGTTAGTATAGAAATGTGGAGGAGAAATCGTGGGGATTTTTTGTGGGGTTCTCGTGCTGAGGTATCTGAAGTATTAGAGCGACAAGTAATAGGATATCTTTATTCGAGAGATGGATCTGAGGAGCTGTGGGGAGGTTGGGAATATGCTCAGAGAGTATACTATGTAATAACCGTAGAATAATGGAGGACAAGAATGATAATAAATAAAGTTTTTAATACTATAAATATATTTTTGTTATTCTCACTTTTATCAGGTTGTGGTAAAAATCCTTTAGCACCAGGAGGAATATTAGGGACTAAGGTAGAAATACATACTAGCACTACTTCTAGTTCTCCAATTTTATATAAAGGAGGGAGTCTTAATGAACTGACTGTGGAAATATATGTAGTTATAAGCAAGTTAGAAATTAGTATTACAGGTGAAGTATGGCAAGAAATATATACTGGTAATAAAGAAGTAAAAGTTACCAATAAAGATGCCACCGTTATTAGTGATATAACAAAGAGTGTTGCTTCTGGTGAATATCACGGAGTTAGAATATGGTTTGGTGACAAAATTAAAGCAAAAGAGTATATATCAGGATCACTGCTGTATGAGGGAGAGAAGAATAATTTTAGTGTTAATAATCCTTTTGTTTTTAGTACTTTAAATGGGAAGCTAGAGTATCCAATAATAATTGAGAGGGGAAGTGAAACGTTTATTATATTTCAATTTCCTTATGAATTAGCACAATATGCAATAATTACAGATGAATATTGGACACCATATTACTTTGGTGAAGCTTTAAAAAAGATGTCTGTGCGAACTACAAAGTTTAAATTTTGAAAAGGGAGGAGGATAAAAAATAATGAACAAAATTATATTTTTAATAGTGTGTTTAATGTTTTGTCTAAGTGATATATGTTATAGTGGGGTATATCTAGAGGAAATAGTTAAAACTCAATGGGCAAATTTGGGAAACAGAATAATAATTTCGACTAATCAAAATAATAACTACAAGATTGTAATTTTTGACGAAAGTGGAAAACAAATAAATGAGATTCAAATAAAGAATAAAATGAAAGAATTTGCAGTTTCACCAGATGGGAAGAAAATAATTTATTCTACTAATGGAAAGGGAACTTGGCTGATAAATACAGAAAAGACGAATGAAATGCAAATAGACAATAATAATGGAACAAATTTCCAATGGTCTCCAGATAGTAAAAGGGTTGTTTTTACTATAATTGAAAACTTAGATAATAAGATTTACATTAATTGTTATTTGGTATCTGAAGATGAAAAAAATAAAAAGAAGATTTATTCTATACAACTAACACCATAGGAAATAAGGATATAATGCGAATAACAATTTTGTTAATGTTTATTATATTTAATCTATATGCTGAGGAGAATACAAATTTAGTATTGGAGGGTGGTTTCTCTTACGGTGGACTTTCATATATTTCTGGTGAGATCTCAGTAAGATATAACAGATTTGGGATAAGTGGATATTATTTTCAGCAAAAAATAGGTGAAACAATACAATATAGTTATGCTGTTACCTCCTATTATAGAATATGTGATTTAACGAAATTAAATGGGAAAAATTATATTAGTGTAGTTGGCGGAGGAGTAGTATCTCAGTCGTTTATTGAAGCTACAACATCAGGCACAATTATTTCTCTTAATATAGGTTTAATTAGTGATTATAATATCTTTTCAAACATCCAGTTTAGCAGTAAAATGTTTTTCTTTATTTACCAAGATGGTTTTTCAACACCCTATTCTCTAAATCTAATTTACCCGTTAAGTAATAATATTAGTATATCTGGAGGCATACAAGGTATAAGTAGTTTAATAATAGATAAACAAGTTACAATTCCTTTTAAAATCGGTGGAATGATAGGAGTTGGATATGAATTTTAGTAATAAAGTATCCGCTAAATTTTTAAGTATAATCAGTATTTTTTTTATTGGTAATTCATTCGCTGAATATTCACTTACTAATTCAGTAATAGATTCTTTTGGAACACAACTTCAACAAGGTGGTTATGAGTTATTGAGTGGAGGTGGAGAAAGTGTAATTGGAGAAAATACTGTAAGTAATTATACATTAAGCAGAGGGTATATTTACACACTTGATTTTGTTACTCCTACTTCTTTAATAATTGAGCCTAGGAATGGTGGATATTATAATGCTCTTATTACAATTACAGGGATTGCTACTAATGATTTCTCTGGAGTAAATAGAGTTCAGATAAGTATTAGGAATATGACAGATACAAATTTTTATAATGGAACAGATTGGACAGCAGTTTCTGAAGTATGGTTAGACGCAATAGGAACAACTGTTTGGACGTACACAGCGCCGGCTTGGACAGATGGTAAAACTTATTTAATTCGTTCAAGAGCAATAGATAATGCAGGGAATGTGGAGATACCCGGAGCAGGGAATTCATTTACTTTTGATACAACTCCACCGACGATTACAATCACTTCTTATCCTGACCCATATGCATTTAATCCTATTTTAGGTGAAACTATAAATCTTAGCTATAGTATTTCAGAGATAGCAACAGTAAAAATAGAAGTTTGGAATAGAGTACCGAATAATAATAAAATTTATACTTCTTCTGATTTTTCTGACCAACTAGCAGGGACACATGTATTTAAGTACGATGGAACAAATTGGTATTTTATTGGATACGATCCGACAAAATATTTTTTATATAGTTATACTTATATTGTCTATGCTACAGATCGTGCTGGAAATAAGGCTACATTATCCAGCTTTGGAGGTGGTTTATTTTATGATTTTACAGTAAATACAGGTAAACCTGTTTTAAAGCCGATACCACCTTCTACTAGTTATGATAGTCCGGATCCTTTTTATCCACCAAATTATACTTATTTGTCTTATAGTACTAGTAGAACATCAATAGAGTATAATAATTTTTATTTTGAACTTATAACATCACTTACTCCTTATTTTGTGACTAATGGTTCTATAGATGGGATTGTTCCAATATCTGCAGGAAAGTATTACTGGTATGACATACCTGCTGGTAGTTATAGTAACAGAATAGCTTTAAGTGGGATAGGAAAATCTACAGGTATTTATGAATATTATATTCAAGGATGGCAGATGAGTGATTATACATTAAATGGTTTTACGGACCAATACTCTGGTGTAGTTACTATATATCCAACAACACCGACACCAACTTTAATTAGTGATAATGCATTAAATCCTACTGTAAGTTTGTTATATACTTCTGCTACTGATACAGGAGGGAATCCTGTTACAATATCAATAACAGAAAAACCAATTTCTACTCTTTCTAGTGATGTAGTCTATGCCATACAAAGTGCAATTAATGGTGGTCTTTATCTTGTAAGTTCTATTTACGAAGTATCTCCAACAGAAGCGATACTTAATGGAAGTAACTATCCTGGGATTCTTTATTTTAAATATGACTCATCACTTTTAGGTGAGCAATTAGGAATATATAAATATGTAGCTCCATTATGGGTTGAAATTCCAAGTTATGTTGATACAGGGAACAATCAATTAGTAGCAGAGATTAATACAGTATCTTTATATGCTATATTTAGAAAAAAAGACGGAATACCTCCTGTAATTTCAAATTTAGTTTTAGAGTTTCCCATTTTTTCTCCTAACAATGATGGGATAAAGGATAAAGTAGGAATCCAGTATTCATTAGCAGACAATAGTAAACGGCCCGTACAGGTTACAGTTGAGATATTTGATGAAAACAATAAAATCGTTCGTACATTGATTAAAGGGGCAAAGAAGAAGTTGGGATTAAATAGTGAAGTATGGGATGGCAGAGATAACAGTCAGGCAACAGTAATAGATGGAATATATACATGTAAAATAAATGTGCAAGATTTATGGGGTAATAAAGGTGTAGAGCAAACAATTTCAGTAAAAGTTGATAATACTTTACCAATAGTTGAATTATTATCACCTTCTAAGGAAGAAGTTGGGATAGAAAAATGTATTTCAGGAGTTGCTAAGATAATAGGGACAGCAACAGATACAAATTTTGAGAAATACACATTATTTTATGGAGTGGGAGTAAACCCAATAAATTGGGTAGAAATAGTATCATCCGCACAACAAGTTCAAGAAGGGATATTGGGTAGTTGGGATACAACAAGCTTACAGGGAGGGGATTATGTATTAAAATTAGAAGCGATAGATAAAGCAGGAAATAAAGGAGAGGATAAAGTAGGAGTAGTAATAAAGGGGCCAAAGTATTTACTTTCTATTTATGATTATTTGTCACATCCGGATAAGATAGCAATAGATAAAGCTGGATATATTTATGTAGCAGATAGAGAGAATGATTGTATAAAGAAATTTGACCATAAAGGAAATTTCATAAAAATAGGAGAAAATATATTAAACAAACCAGAAGGAGTGGGATTAGACAACGAAGGGAATATTTATGTAGGAAGCAGGAATAAAAGTGTAATAGAGAAATTTGATTCACAAGGAAACTATGTTGCAACAATAGGGATATACTACTTAAATAAAGTTTGTGGAATAAAAGTAGATGAGAACGGAGATATTGTAGTAGCAGATAGGAATGAAGATTTTGTAAGAATATTTAGAGGAGATGGAAGTTTCAAATACACAATAGGGGTAGAAGAATTAAATAAACCAGAGGATATATTTATTTACAAAGATAAACGAGGAGATAAATATTATTATGTAGCGAACAGGAATGCAGATAATATAAAAATATTTAATGAATATGGAGGATTGATTAAGACAATAGATTGTGGCAAAATGCTATTAAAACCTGATGGATTATTAGTAACTCAAAATGGCCAGATAATAGTAGCAGATAGCAATAACAATAGAGTTGTAAAATTAGATAAATATGGTAATATAAATTTGGTTATAACTACTGGTGGAAATGAAGAATTTAATCATCCTAAAGGAGTATGTTTAGATAGTTTAGGGAATTTATATATAGCAGATTCAATGAACAAACGAATTATAATATTTGGAAATGAGTTACCTGATGTTCCTGATTTAAAGGAAGAAGTAAGTGAAGTAGGGAAAGTGAAAAAAGAAAAGACAAATATAGAGGAGTTGGAGGAAGCAATTGCGAATAAAGAAAAGTACTGGGAGGATAAGAAAAAAGAGCGGGAAGAATTCTGGAATAAAAAGAAAAAGGAAAGAGATGATATATTGGATTTGCCAATTAAAAAAAGAGAAGAAGCGAGAGAAAAAGCATTAAAAGAAAGATGGAAGCATTTAGAAGAAGTAAAAGAAGTAAATAAAGTAAAGAAAGAGAAGACAGAAATAACAGGAGTAACAACAGTAATTGATTCAAATACAGGAGAAGTAATATGGGATTCAAGTAAAAGTTTATTGGAATTGCACAAAGGGCTTGAGAAATTAAATGCAGGAATAATAAATCAATTAAACGATAATCAAGGGCAAGGAAAAGATAAGCAAGAGGAGAGAGATAAAAACAGAGGAAAATCAGAAGGTAAGGGTAAGCCGGAGGATAAAGGAAAACCTGATAAAGGGGAAGGCAAAGATAAGGATAAAGGTAAAGACGAAGACAAGGACAAAGACAAGTATAACAATGGAAATGGTAATGGCGGTAATGATAATAGTAAAGGAAAGGGCAAGAAGAGCCAGTTTGCAACACCTGATGATATAGAAACGCCTGAAATTAAAAGTCCAAAGTTTGAAACACAGAAATTCTAATTTGTTTAAAAGTGGAGAGGAAAAATATGTTAAGTAGGAGAAAGACACGAAGAAATAGTATATTTACATTGCTAATAATAGGATATCTCATTTCTTTTTGTTACCCTCTAAATGCTGCTAATTATGTTGCTACAATAGCAGGGGTTGGGACTAATTATGATGGTCCTACTGCTACCACTTCAACTTTTGAATTTGCTGGGAATATATGTGCTGATAATAATGGAAATATATATGTGTGTGAATTTAGGCGTATTCGTAAAATTAGTCCAACAGGCAACGTTTCTACCCTTATTGTGAATGACTTACTTCCTGCTTCTCCACCAGTTGCTACAGATAATTCTAATCTTTACCTGGGGTTGAGTAATAAAATCTATAAATTTAATCTTGCTACAAATGAATTAACTGTATTTGCTGGGTCTGGTATTTCAGGGAATACTGATGGAGTAGGAACAAGTGCAGATTTTTACACAATTACGGATATTACAACTGATGGTACAAATCTTTATGTAGCTGCTACATATACCAGAAAAGTAGTAATTAGTACAGCTCAAGTTACTACTATAGCTAGTACCTTAGAAGGAGGATATGGTTATCCTACTTGGTTAGCTACAGATGGTACAAATCTATATGTTACCTCGGATGGTTCAAATACAATGAACACAAATTTAAAAGTCTATAAAATAGAAATTGCAAGTGGAATTACAACAGTCTTTGCAGGTTCTGGGACATTAGGTACTGTAGATGGAACAGAAACATCTGCAAGGTTTATGATTCCAGGAGATATAGTAATAGATAGTACTAATACCTATCTTTATTTAAAAGATAGTAAAAATATTCGCAGGATAAAAGTGGGTACAGCAGAAGTTACTACTATACCAAATACAAATTTCTCTAACATCTACGGGTTAACAATCTATGGTAATAATCTTTATATTGTAGATAATAATAATGATAATAATAATACTTTATTAAATGGAAATAGGATTTATAAAATGGCACTAGATACATATCAAATTGACACTTTCGCAGGTCGTGCTAATCACTGGGGAGATGGTAATACTATTCCTAATGCTGGGTTTAATGAGGTTAATTGCATATGGAAAGATAGTAATGGTAATCTTTTTATTGGAAGTAGAGGTCTTATTCGCAAAATTGACAGCAATGGAATTGTTTCGACTTTTGCTGGTAATGGAATAATATCAACACAAGATGGTATTAGTACGGAAGCTTCCTTTGCTGGAAGTATATTTGATATGACTAGCGATGGAAATAATCTTTATATACCAGGAGGAAATAGTGGATATATGCGGAAAGTGAATTTATCTACTGCAGAAGTAACTTCTCCCTTTAATATAGTAACTGGTTTATATAGTATTACTACTGATGGTATAAATCTTTATTCAACAAACATATCTTATAACAAAGTTTATAAAATTGAAATATCTTCAGGCACTTATAGTGTTTTAGCAGGTTCTGGAACAACAGGAAGCACAGATGGTATAGGAACCTCAGCAACTTTTAATACTCCTGCTGGTATTTGTATTGATAGTACTAAGAATAACCTTTATGTAGCAGACATGGGGAATAAGAAAATTCGTAAAATAAAGATTAATACAGGAGAAGTAACTACATTAGCTACTTTTGCTTCTTCTTTTGGTCCTGATGGTATTGCTATTGATGATACTGATACAAATTTATATGTGAGTTCGTCTTATAAAATATATAAAGTTGAAATTTCTACCGGTACGATAACAGATTTTGCTGGGACCGGTTCTGTAGGTGAAAATGATGGAGTATCTACAGAGGCAAGATTTAGAAAACCAACAGGTCTCTTTTTCAAAAATAATACTCTTTATGTGGCAGATTATTATAAAATTCGTAAAATTACAGTAGAACCATTAATATCTCAAATTACATTACCGTCTAATGGTTTAGTTTATATTAGTCTTCCAGTAATTTCTGGGACTGCTTTAGCAGATAATGGAATAAATAAAGTAGAGATAAGTATAAAGAATATAACAGATAACACTTATTGGAATGGGAGTATGTGGGATACTTTTGAAACATGGGTATCTGCAACAGGTACAAGTAATTGGAGTTATACAAGCCCTTCTTGGACAGTAGGAAAGTGTTATTTAGTAAAATCAAGGGTAACAGATAATTTAGGTACTTTAGAAACAGTAGGAACAGGTAATAGTTTTAAGTTTGATACAGATACAGTACCACCTTCTTCAGTTATATATACACCAGAAAATGGAAGGAGTTATAACAACACACTTACTAACATAAATGGAACAGCAACTGATGCTTTGTCTGGAATAAATAGGGTAGAAATAAGTATAAAGGATATTTTGAATACAACATGGTGGAATGGTAGTAGTTGGGTAAACAGTGAAATTTGGCTTACAGTAGGGAGTAATAAAGATTGGAATTATCCTGTTCCAACTTTGATAGATGGTAAAAGTTATTTAGTAAGATCCAGAGCAACGGATAATATGAATAATGTAGAAACACCTGGAATTGGAAATAGTTTCTTTTATGATTCTCTACCCCCTTCTTCAACTATTACTTATCCTGCTAATAATATGTTATTCAAGAGTTTTCCGATTATAAGTGGAACTGCTACTGATACTGGTTCAGGAGTAGCGTGGGTATATTTGTTAATAAAAAATGTTACAGATGGACTTTATTGGAATGGTACTTGGTGGATACCTGATGAAGTATATGATTGTCCTGCAGATGGAAAAGAGAATTGGTATTATTCTTATACTCAGTATTTTCCTAAAAACAAGATATATTTAATAAAGTCTCAAGCAAGAGATAATGCAGGGAATAAAGAAGTGCCTAGTGTAGAAATAACTTTTGAAGTAACAAGTTTAGCAAATCCAGTAAGTGATTTTACAGCAACACCAATAGAAGGAGGAAAAATTAAATTAGATTGGACTCCTTCTACTTCTTTAGATGCAGTAAAATATCATATTTACTGGGATAATGCGAGTGGGACAATAGATTACAGTTCACCCCTTGTTACATTAGCTCATCCTGCTAATAGTTGGACAACAGATAGTTTAACAATAGGAAATGTTTATAAATTTGGAATTAGAGTGGAGAATAATATTGGAAAAACGGAGACTAATACAAGTGTAGTAGCATCAGCAGTTGCAATAAGTAGTTTAACAGGAGTAAAAGCACAGATAAAAGTGCCACAGACAGGGAAGAAAATATCGGGGAATTCAGTAACAGTAATTGCAGAGATTATTTATGGTAATATTAGTGATGTTTCTTATGTAAGGTTTGAGTATAAACCATCTAATTTAAGTGAATGGCAAAATATTATATCTTCAAATTCGAATCATCCAAATCCAGATACAACTTATCCATATTTTATCCAGTGGGATGTAAATAATTTGACAGATGGAAATTATGATATAAGGGCAGTGGCAGTAAATAAATTAAATAATATTGATGATACTCCTTCATTTATTACGATAACAATAGATAAAATTGACCCAGACATTGAAGAGAAGAAAGAAGGGAAGAGTATTGAGAAGAAAGAAAGAATAGATACTGGTAAAGATAATGTTTTGAAGATAGGGAGTGAAGATAAGAATGCATTAACACAAATAAATTTACCTAATGGTGTAGTAAATAAAGAAGAGATTAAATTAAGTGCAATAGTTAATCCTACTGATTTGCCGACTATACAGGAGAGAGATATTTTATCAACAAATGAGTATCTTAAAGTTTCAATAGATAATTCAGAAAGTACTTTACTCAATAAAGAAGCAATAATAATTATGCCATATAAAGATAGTAATAATGATGGGAAAGTAGATGGTCTGAATATTCCGGAAAAATATTTATCTATATTTTATTATAACTTATCAAGTGGTAAATGGGAAAAGGTTACTACAGAGATAGATAAAGAAAAGAGATGTTGTATAGCAAAAGTTGCTCATTTTTCATTATTTGGAATATTTCATGCACCAGCGAATGACTTAGGAAATGTAAGAGTATATCCGAATCCATTTAAGCCATCTTTAGGACATAGTTGGATAACATTTGATAATTTAACATTAGGAAGTAATATAAAGATTTATGAGATAAGCGGAGATTTAGTATGGGAAAAGGATGATATAAATACAGGAGAAGAGAGATGGTATGCTGTAAATAAATCAGAGAATAAATTAGGCAGTGGAATATATATTTATGTAATTACAAATACTAAAGGAGAAAAAACAATAGGAAAGATAGGAATAATAAGGTGAGTGATATGGGTTATAAAAAGTTCAACATAATTTTGGTAATGTTTGTTATCCTGCTAATAGGAATAGAACCTATTTATGCATTAGATATTGATTCCCAAGCAGGGACAAGCGGAGCAAAGTTTTTAAAAATTGGATTAGGTGCAAGGTCTATAGGTTTAGGAGGAGCATTTGTTTCTGTAGCAGATAATTTGGATAGTATTTACTATAATCCAGCAGGACTCATTAATATAACTTTACCAACAATAAGTTTATCACATACTGAATGGCTTACAGATATAAGTATACAGAATATAAGTTATTTACAGCCGACAGAAATAGGAAATTTTGCAGGGAGTATTTTATATTTACATATGGGAGATATAGTAGCAAGAGATACTAGTGGAGAGCCGATAGGTATATTTAGTTCATATGTTATAGTTGGTAATATAGCATATTCTAAAGAGATAGTAGAAAGAATAAAAGCAGGGATAAATTTTAAAATGTTTTATGAGACAATAGAACAAGAGAAAGAAATAGGTTTTGCATTTGATATAGGAGGACTTTATTCTAATTTATTAATATCCAATCTAAATTTAGGGTTATGTTTGCAGAATATTGGACCGCAAGTAAAATTTATTAAAGAGAGTGCTCCATTGCCATTAAATCTAAAAAGTGGCATATCTTATAGTTTATTTGAGAACAGTTTGTTATTATCAACAGAGTTTAATATACCAAGAGATAATAAGCCATATTTTAATGTTGGGATTGAGTATAATTTAAAGAAGAGATTATCTTTTAGAGTAGGATATACCGGTAGGAATGATTTTGCTCAAGGAATAACAGCGGGATTAGGGATAAACATAGTAAACTGGAATATAGATTATGCATATGTTCCATATGGAAATTTAGATAGTACCCATAGAATTACAATATCAACAAGTTTTGGAGAATGAGATTACACCTGTGAAAGATAGCAAGTTATATAATCAACCTTTATAAACTTTACGAACCTTAATTACCCCATCCAAAAATGTAAAAAGAGTCAGTTTCAATTAGTGAAACCGTTAGATGCCAGATGTTTGATCCTTTTGAAGTCTGAAGAGGATTTTGCATTAAAGATTTCTTTGCATGCTA
>Ga0207433_10013299_pt1 | contig 12136 bp, 8 predicted proteins | sample YelNatPaOPGAMG01_FD_187559 | JGI IMG/M metagenome (GOLD analysis project Ga0207433, IMG submission 187559) | Hot spring thermophilic microbial communities from Obsidian Pool, Yellowstone National Park, USA - OP-RAMG-01 (SPAdes) (version 3) | ecosystem: Environmental > Aquatic > Thermal springs >...
AGCTGAAATGGGTGTCATTTCTTCTATATTTAAATTTTTAATTTTTTCAATTATGGGATTTGTCATTTCGAATATAGACAATTGTAAAACCTTTTTAGGAGCTAAGGTTAATTCTTTAGTTTCTTTTAAACTTTTACTTTCTAATTTATAAAGTATTTCTTTTGCTCTGTCAACAACTTCTTGAGGAATTCCTGCTAATTTGGCAACTTCTATTCCGTAAGATTGATTGGCAACCCCTGGTAAAACCTTATATAAAAATATTACTTCTCCATTCCATTCTTTTACAGTTACATGATAATTTTTAATCCCTGAATAGAGCTTAGCAAGTTCTGTAAGTTCAAGGTAGTGAGTAGCAAGAAGAGTAAAAACTCTTTTTTTATATAAATTTTCAGCTATAGCCCAAGCAAGAGACATACCATCAAAGGTGCTTGTTCCTCTCCCAACTTCATCAAGAATAACTAAACTTTTAGAGGTTGCATTTTTTAAAATGTATGCACATTCGCTCATTTCAACCATAAAGGTACTTCTTCCTTTTATGAGTTCATCTCCTGCTCCTATACGACTAAAAATCTTGTCAAAAATACCTACTTTTGCTGATTTTGCAGGAACAAAACTTCCCATTTGTGCCATTATAGCTATTAGGGCATTTTGTCTTAAAAATGTAGATTTCCCACCCATATTTGGTCCGGTAACGATTAAAACTGTAGCATCCTCTTTATTCATTTCTAAAGAATTAGGAACAAATTTTTCCTTACCTTGGATTTTTTCTAAAACAGGATGTCTTCCCTCTTCTACTATAAATATTGGTTCTTCTGTTATTTCTGGCATAGTATAATCATTTTCTATAGCAACGGATGCTAAAGAAAGAAAAACATCAAGTTCTGCTAATGCCTTAGCTGTAGTTTTAAGTTTTTCTTTATATAAAGCCACCTTTTCTCTTAATTCCAAAAATAACTCATATTCCAAATTTCTTATTTTTTCTTCTGAAGAAAGAATTTTATTTTCAAGTTCCTTTAATTCAGGAGTAACAAATCTTTCTACATTAGTTAAAGTTTGTTTTCTTTCAAAATATGCAGGAACTCTTTTTAGATAACTTTTAGAAACTTCAAAATAATATCCAAAAACTTTGTTATAACCTATTCTTAAATTAGGAATCCCTGTTTTTTCTTTTTCCCTTTTTTCTAACTCAGAAAGATAATAAACTGCATTTTCTTTTAAATCTAAAAGTTCATCAAGTTCTTGGCTAACCCCTTTTTTTATTATTCCTCCTTCCTTTAAAGTTGTAGGTGGATCTTCAACAAGCCAAGCATTTAAAAGCTCGTAAAGTTCTGAAAAATCTTCTATAGCTTTTAAAAGTTCCTCAAGTTTTTTAGGAAAAAATAAGGGGTTTTCCTTTTCTAAAATATCTTTTATTTCAGGAAGATATTTTAAACTTTCTCTTAGCAATCCCATTTCTTTGGGATTAGCTAATTTTAGTGCGCATCTTGTACTTAATCTTTCAAGATCAGAAATCTTTCTTAAAACTTTTTTTAATTCCTCTCTTAAAGTCTTATTTTCCATAAAAAATTTTACCACTTCTTGCCTTTCTTGAATTTTTTTAATATCCTTTAAAGGGTATAGTATCCACTCTTTTAGAAGTCTTGCTCCCATTGGAGTTTGGGTTTTGTCAAGAACCCAGAATAAGGAGTATTTTTCGCTTCCATCCCAAAGATTTCTTATAAGCTCTAAGTTCCTTTTAGTAGATTCATCCAAAAATAGGAATTCTTCTGGATAATAAAACTGAGGCGCAGAAATTTTATCTACCAAATAGGGTTGGTAGATTTTTAAGTATTCTAAAATTGCATTAGCTGCTTTTAAACCTTCTTCATATTTTTCAAATTCAAAAATTTCTAAATTAAAATTTTTTAACCCCTCTTTTTTGAAAAAAATTTCTTCTACAAAACTTAAATGGGTTTTAGGAATATTCTGTTTAATTATTTTTACTAATTCTGAATTTTCTAATTTTTTACTTAATATTATTTCCTTAGGTTCTCTTTTTAAAATTTCAGAAAGTATTTCATCTTTTTTAAGTTCTGTAAAAATGTATTCTCCACAAGAAAGTTCTAAAAAACTTAGACCTGCTTTTTTTTCTATAAATAAACTTGCCAAATAATTTTTCTCTTTTTCTGATAAAGCAGAAAGATCTGTAAGAAGTCCTGGAGTATATATTTTCACTACTTCTCTTTTAAATAATCCTTTTGTGGTTGTCTCCTCTATTTGTTCACAAATAGCTACTTTAAATCCCATATCAACCAATTTCTGTATGTAAATTGAACTTTTATCTGCAGGGACACCGCACATAGGTGCTATCAAATCTTTGCCTGCTTCCCTTTTTGTAAGAACAAGCCCTAAGAGTGGAGCAACTGTTTCTGCATCTTCAAAAAACATCTCATAAAAATCACCTAATCTAAAAAAGAGAATAGTATCAGGATATTTACTTTTGATTTCAAAATACTGCTTAAACATAGGAGTTATTTCTACTTTTACGCTTCCTCTCATTACCTATAAAGCCCCTTTTCTTTGATATACCAATATACCTTTTCAGGAACTAAATATCTAATCGATCTTTTTTGACTTACCAATTTTCTTATTAAAGTACTTGAAATATCAAATAATGTGGTTTTACCAAAAAATACTTTCTTAAGCGCTTTGTCGTTATCTTTCCAAAGTTCTCTAATTTTATTACGGAAGTATCCTAAAGCTGAGTCCCAGTCTTTTATCCCTCTTGGTACAACTATAATATTTGTATAATCTAAAAATTTCTCATAATTCCACCAAGTTTCAAATTCACAAAAACTATCCCACCCAATAATTAGATACTTCTCACTTTCTGGATAGATTTCTTTTAATCTTTGAAGAGTTTTTAAGGTATAAGAAGGAATAATAGCCCTTTCTATGTCAAGAACTTCAAAATAGGGATTTCCCTCAATCGCAAGTTTAACCATTTGTAATCTATCTTCAAAAGAGGAAAAAGACCCCTCTTTTTTATGAGGAGGAATCCCTGCAGGGATGAAAAAAACTTTATCAAGTTCCCAATTTTCTCTTACTTCTTCAGCTATTCTTAAATGAGCTAAATGGGGTGGATCAAAAGTTCCTCCTAATATTCCAAATTTTTTAAGTTCGGATTTGTCCATTACCAAATACAATAAATTTAGTAGTAGTTAATTCCTCAAGCCCCATAGGACCGTAAGCATGAATTTTAGTTGTAGAAATACCAATTTCAGCTCCAAGTCCTAATTCTCCACCATCATTAAACCTTGTTGAGGCATTCACTAAAACTACACTTGCATCAACCTCTTTTAAAAATTTCATAGCCTTTGAATAGTTTTCTGTAACTATTGCTTCTGTATGATTGCTTCCATATTTAGAAATATGCTCTATTGCTTCTTCTAAAGAATTAACCACTTTTATAGATAAGATTAAATCTAAATATTCTGCATACCAGTCTTCCTCAGTTGCTTCCTTTGCCCAAGGTATATATTTTAAAGTTTCTGGACATCCTCTTAACTCTACTCCATATTTTTTATATTCCTCTGCTAAATCTGGTAAAAACTTTTCTGCAATATCTTTATGAACAAGCAAGGTTTCCATGGCATTACAAACTCCTGGTCTTTGACACTTAGCATTTATAGCTATAATTTTAGCCATCTCCAAATTAGCTTCATTATCCACATATACATGACATACACCTTTATAGTGCTTTATAACTGGCATTCTTGCTTTTTCAGTAACAAATCTTATAAGACCTTCTCCACCTCTTGGAATTACAAGATCTATATATTCTTCAAGTTCTAACATGTATTCCATTAATTTTCTTTCTGGAGTAGGAATAACTTGTACTGCATCTTCTGGAATATTAAATTCTTTTAAAGTTTCTCTAAAGATTTCACCGAGAGCTATATTTGAATTTAGGGCTTCTTTTCCTCCTCTTAAAATCACTGCATTTCCGCTTTTAAAACAAAGTCCTGCTGCATCAATAGTCACGTTGGGTCTACTCTCATAAATTATAGCTATTACTCCTAAGGGTATTCTCATCCTTCCTACCCAAAGTCCATTAGGTCTTTTCCACATTTTAACTACTTCTCCAACTGGATCAGGTAAAGCTGCGACTTCTTCCAATCCTTTAGCCATTCCTTCTATTATTTTATCTGTTAAGGTTAAGCGATCAATGAAAGCTTTGGTATGTCCTTGAATTAGGGCTTGATTCACATCCTTTTCATTTATCCTTTTTAATTCTTCTTTTCTTTCTCTCAATTTTTGAGCAACTCTTTTTAAAACTTCATTTTTGGTATTAGAAGAAAGAGTTGCTAAATTTTTTGAGGCTATTTTAGCCTTTTTTGCTATTTCTAAGATCATCTCCTTAAACCTTTCCTCTCCCATTTTACCCTCCTAATTAAAAATATTCGAAAATTAACACCTTTCCAAAATAAAAAACTCCTGCTAATATTAACTCAATATTTTAACTTAAACAAGAAAAAATGGGAGAGTTAGATAGACTCATAAAACTTTCTTCAAGAAATTTAGTTCCTTTACCAAAAGTAGGTAAAGATATTTTAGAAACTCTTCTGTTAAAAAGTGATAGAGAATTTATAGAACTTATTACTAATAATAAGGAGATTTCCTCACTTATTATTTCTGTAGCTAATCACCCAAGATATAGAAAAGATAATCCCCCTGTCCAAGATGTAAGATTAGCTTTGCTAATTCTTGGAGAAGACTTAGTAAAAATTTTGGTCTTAAGTTTTATTTCTACAAAACTTTGTAAAGTTACTTTTAATGAGTTTAATTTTCATTATTTTTGGGCAAGAGCCATCGCTAACTTATGCTTCTCCTTTATTTGTGCTTCCTATTTAGAAACCTTTCCTCCTCATTTACCTATATCTTCTTATCTCATGGATTTTGGTATCATTATTCTATATTCTCTTTTTCCTGAAGGGTATTTAAAAGTTTTAAAACTTAAAAATTTAGGTTTGTCTACTTGTCAGGCTGAAAGAGAAGTTTTTGGAGTTGATCATGCAGTTATAGGTGGAGAATATTTTGAAACTTACAATTTTCCTCGTAGATTTATTCTTAATATTCAACATCACCACCAATTTCCGGATTTACCTGAAGATATTCCTCCTCAAGTTTTTGAAGATATTAAAATTTTAAATCTTATAGATCTTGGAGTGGGATGCTACTTTAGTACAGAAAAAGAGATAAAATTTAAAGAATTTAAAACTGTAGCAAAACTTTATTTTAATTTAGAAGAGCCCCAAGTAGAATCTATGTTAGATACTCTTCCCCAGTATACAAATCCTCTTTATGAATTTTTAAACTACCAAAACTATTCTCTTACTCCCTATAGCCAAAGTGTTAAAACTCATGAAGAGAAACTAAAAGAAACCTTAAAAACCCTTGAAGAAAAAGAAGAAAAAGAAGAAAAAGAAGAAAAAGAAGAAACTCTTATAGAAATATATAAAAATGAGTTGATAAAAGTTATAAGGGAAAAAGAAGCTCTTATTGAGGAGATAGAAGTTTTAAAGAAAAAGCTAAAAGAAAGTTCTATTTTAGATCCCTTAACTGGACTTTATAATGAAGATTATTTTTTAAAAAGATTAAAGGAAGAACTTTTAAGAGCTAAAAGATACAAAAGAATTTTAAGTATTCTTTTAATGGAAATAAATAACTTTTCACAAATAGTAGAGCTTTATGGTTTAGAAGAGGAAGAAAAGCTTCTCTATTTTTTAGCTCAAGAACTTCATAAAAACTTAAGAAGGGTTGATATATTGGCTAAGCTTTCTAAATCAGAACATTTTGCTATCATATTACCTGAAACATCCTTATCTGGAGCTATAGTTGTTGCAAGAAGAATTTTAAAAATTATAGAAAAATTCTTTTATAAACAATATAAAAAAACACCTTCTTCTTATGTAAGTATTGTGTCTTACGATCCATCAAAAATAGACCCCAAAATAGAACCAAAAATAGAAAGTATTTTAACTATCCTTAAAAAAGGGCTTGAACTTTTAAAATTGCGAGGACAAAAAAGAATTTTACCTGTTTTAATAGACAAAGACTTAGATCTCAGCAAGAATAATTTCTTTTAATAAGACTTAATATCTTGACTTTTAGTAGGTTTTCTTTACATTGAATAATGGATTCAAACTTTTTATGAGGGGGTAAAGATATGAAAAATTTTTTAATTATTTTATTTATTAATTTTTTGATTATTTCATTTGCTTTTGCTCAAGAAAAGCCAAAAGTTGAAGTAGTAACTCCTCAGGCAGAAGAAGTTAAATCGCAAGAAAAAAAAGATTTAACCTATTTCCCAGTTCCTTTTATTCCTGTATTAAAAGATTTAGATTATCAATCAGAAAAAAGTGCTCTTTTGCGCACAGGTAATGTTCTTACAGGAATGCTTGTTTTTAGAGGAAATTATAGTCCTAAATCCCTGGTAGAATTTTATAAGGTCCAAATGGTGAATCAAGGATGGGAAGAAATAGGGTCTTTTTCCTCAAAAATTACCTTTTTAGCTTACAAAAGACCTGAAGGAACAGCTTTTATAAGCATTTCTGAAGGATGGTATTATACTGAATTAAGAATTGTGGTAATGTTATCTCAAATAAAAATTTAAAAGTGCCTTATGTCTGTTACAAAGGCTTTAAAAAATAAAAAAATACTTATAGGTGTTTGTGGAGGTATAGCGCTTTATAAAGTTTGTGAATTGATAAGGGGTCTTAAAAAAGAAGAAGCAGAGGTAAAAGTTGTTTTAACCACTGGAGCAGAAAAGTTTATAAATCCCTTACTTTTCTCTTCTTTAAGTGAAAATAAAACTTATACTAATGAAGATTTTTTTAAATCTGAAGGAAGCATTCTTCATATTGAACTTAGTAAATATCCTGATTTAATTTTAATTATCCCAGCAACTGCTTCTTTTATTTCTAAATTAGCAGTTGGATCAGCAAGTGAACTATTACTTGCTATTTTACTCTCAACCAAAGCCCCTGTTTATATTTTTCCTTCTATGAATGCTTCTATGTGGGAACATCCTGCAACTAAAGAAAATGTTGAGAAATTAAGGAAATACGGATACCTTATTTATGAGCCAGCTGAAGGAACTCTTGCCTGCGGAGAATTTGGTAAAGGAAGACTTCCTGAAGTTGAAGAAATTTTAGAAGTAATTAAGGCTCATTTTACAGAAAAAAATCTTTTAGGAAAAAGAGTTTTAATAACAGGGGGACCAACAAGAGAATACATAGATGAGGTTAGATTTATTACTAATGCCTCTTCTGGAAAAACAGCCTTCTTTCTTGCTAAAGAGGCTTATTATAGAGGGGCTGAAGTTCATCTTATATGGGGATTAGATGCTTTTCCTTATGTACTCCCTAAGTTAAATTATTTTTCCAATATTCCCTTTCCTAACATTTATTTTGTAAAAACCACAAAAGAGATGTTCGAAACTGCTAAAGCCCTTTTCCCTCAATGTGAAATTTCTATTTTTGCAGGAGCTCCATGTGATTTTAGACCAAAAGCACCTTTTAAAGGAAAACTTAAGAAAAAGGAAGAATTAACTATAGAGTTAGAACTTACAGAGGATATTGCTAAAACATTGAATTCTTACAAATCTGAATGGCAATTTACCATAGGTTTTGCTTTAGAAGAAAAAGAAAAGCTTTTAAATTATGGAAAAGCAAAGAAAAAGGAAAAATTTTTTGATATTTTAATTGCTAACCCTTTAAGTTCTGCAGGTAAAGATCTAAGTGATTATATAATTTTTACTCCTAAGGAAGTACTTGAATTTGAAAATCTACCAAAAGCTCAATTGGCAAAGATTATTTTTGATCTTATTGGTTCATAAAGACAGAGTGGCTCTTCTTCCAAATAGTCTCCAGTTGCTTCATAAGCCCTTGCTCTACAACCACCACAAATTCTTATATATTCACATTTTCCACATTTTCCTTTATATTTTGTAAAATCTCTTAAATTATTAAATATCTCTGAACTTTCCCAAACTTCTTTAAAAGTTTGTTTCCTTAAATCTCCGCAAGATATTTCTAAATACCCGCAAGGTTGAACTATACCAATATGGGAAATAAAACAAAATCCTGTACCAGCAAGACACCCTCTTGTTATAGCATCAAGCCCAAAAGTTTCAAAGGTAACTTTTTTCCCTTCTGCCTTTGCTTTTTCTCTTAAAATTCTATAATAAGTGGGAGCACAGGTAGCTTTTAGCTGAAGATGGGATTTTTCTCTTCTTTCATAAAACCAGGTAAGAATTTCTTCATATTTTTCTGGGGTTATGCTTTCTTTACTTATCTCTTTTCCTCTTCCTACAGGAACAAGAACAAAAATATGATGGGCAATCGCACCTAAATTAATCACCAGTTCATGAATTTTAGGAAGTTCTTCAACATTTATCCCTGTGATAGTGGTATTAATTTGAAAGGGAATACCCTGTTTTTTTAATATTTCTATACCTCTTATAGCCCCTTCAAAAGCACCTGGCATTTTTCTAAAATTATCATGAGTTTCTTTGGTTGCCCCATCAAGACTTATACTCACCCTTGCTATCCCAGAATCTTTAATTTTTTGAGTTAACTTTTCAGTAATAAGGGTTCCATTTGTTGCTAAAACTGGCTTTAATTCCAGTTCTACACATTTTTTTGCTATATCAAAAATATCTTCTCTTAAAAGCGGTTCTCCTCCTGTTAATATTATTATAGGTTGGGAGACTTCTCTTATTTCTTCAAGTATTCTAAATATTTCTTCAGTTGTAAGTTCCCCTTCATAAGGTCCTTTTGATGCTGCAGCTCTACAATGAATACAATCGAGATTACAAGTTCTTGTTACTTCAAAAGCTATTAACCTTGGCAAAAATTTATTTTCTTTAATATTCATTTCTTTTAACCCCATTTCTTAAAACTCCTATTTTCTCAATAAAAATTTCAACTACGTCTCCTTCTTTTAATATTCCTACTCCTGGTGGGGTTCCTGTTGCTATAACATCTCCCGGAAAAAGAGTCATTATATTGGAAACAAATTTTACAAGTTCAAAAACATTAAAAATCAATTCTTTAGTTGAACTACTTTGTCTTATTTCACCATTAACCTTAGTTTCTATTTTCAAATCACTTGGATCAATTTCAGTTTCAATAAATGGACCTAAAGGTGCAAAAGTATTAAAACTTTTACTTCTTGTCCACTGTCCATCTTTTCTTTGTAAATCTCTTGCTGTAACATCATTAAAACATGTATAGCCTAATATAGCAGATTCTATGTCTTTAAAATTTTTAGGTCGATAAATGGTTTTCCCTATAACTACTGCTAATTCTCCTTCGTAGTGTACTTCTTTACTTTCAGGAGGCAATACTATATTCTCTTCAGGTCCTATAACTGCAGTAGGAGGCTTTAAAAAAATAATAGGCTCCTCTGGTATTTTCATATTAAGTTCTTTTGCATGATCTCTATAATTAAGCCCAACAGCTATAATTTTTGAAGGTAGACAAGGGGGAAGAATTTTTACTTCATCTAATTTATATTCCTTCCCAGTGAGTCTTTCTAAGTTAAACGGATTTTCTATTTCTAAAATTTTATCCTCTTTAAGAATTCCAAAAAAGGTTTTTTTCTTGTAAAAAAACCTTCCAATTTTCATAAGTTTTTATTCTACCCTATTTTCATAATTTTTACAATTTATCAGTTCTATTATAGCTACATCTGGAGGAATCAAAAATCTCATTGATACATAATAAAAGCACCTAAGGGCTTATAAAGCCCACCGTGAGTATGTCCAGAAAGCATAATATCAAAAAGTCCAATAGCTTCTTTTTTAATCTCTGGTTGATGCTTTAAAAGTAAAATAAATTTGTCTTGCATCCCAAATTAAACTAAAAAAGACTAAATAAATTAAAATCCCCATCCAAAATAAAACAAATAGAGCAACTAAATAAGAAACTTGTGAAGAGGCATATTTATCAGCATACCTCAAAAAGATTGGAAAGAAAATTAAAATTGGGAACTAATTTTTATATCAAAAGGATAGATTTTCTCTACCTATGATTATTTGTCCTAAAGCTATCCCACCATCATTTAAAGGGGTTTTTTGAGGTAAAAATACTTCAAAACCTGCTTTTTCAAGTTTTTCCCAGAGACCTTTTAAAAGGATTCTATTTTGAAAGGCACCGCCATTTAAAATTACTTTTTTAATACCACTTTTTTCTTTTATTCTTTCTACAACTTTAAAACTCGCCTCTATGATTGCCCAATGAAAAGAAAGAGCTATTTCTGGAATGGGTACTTTTTTTTCTTTTAATTCTATAATTTTTCTTATAAGATCTTCTGTTGAAACAATAATTTGGTTTTCTCTTTCTTCAATTTCTAATTCTATTTTATGAAATTTCTCTGTTTTTAATGCTTTCTCTTCAAGTTTTTGTGCTGCCTCTGCTTCTGTACTAATAGTTTCACAAATACCTAAAAGAGCTGAAACACCGTCAAAAATTCTTCCTATGCTACAAGCAAAAGGACAATTAAGCTTTTTTTCTAACATTTGCAAAATAATATTTAAAGGTTTGCCTTCTTTAAAAGGTAAATAATCTATAGAAAGTTCTGCTTGATAAAGAAGGGAAAGCCCTATACGCCAAACTTCTTTTATAGCTTTTTCTCCTCCAGGAAGCATAAAATAAGAAAAATGCCCCATTCTTTTAAATTCTTTTCTATCTGCAATTAAAAACTCACTTCCCCAAATTTTATGATCTGTCCCAAATCCTGTTCCATCAAAGGAAACTCCAATTACTGGCTCTTCAATTTCATACTCAGCCATAACAGCTACAATATGAGCATGGTGATGCTGAACCTTAATTCTTGGTTTCCCTCCTGCAAGTTTATCTGTTATTGCTGTAGTAAAATAATGAGGGTGCATGTCAGATATATATACTTCTGGATGAACATCGAAAACTTTTAAAAAGTGTTCTACAGTGGATTGATAAACCCTCTGGGTAATAGGTGATTCTAAATCTCCCAAATACTGGCTCAAGATAACCACTTTATCTTTAGCAATGGCAAAAGAATTTTTTAAGTCTCCCCCTGAAGCAAAAAGATGAACTGGAAAAGTTTTTTTAAGAAGAAACGGAGCTGGAACAAACCCCTTGGATCTTCTTATAAAAAAGGGGGTTTCCTTAATAACAAACATTACACTATCATCACTGTGAGCAATTATTTCTCGGTTATAAGTTACAAAATAATCTGCAATATGAGAAAGACGTTCAAAAGCTTCATCATCTTTAAAACAGATAGGTTCTTCGGATAGATTCCCACTTGTCATTACAAGAATTAAATCCCTGTCCAAAGAAAAAAGAAGATATTGAAAGGGTGTATAAGGAAGCATTATGCCAATATAAGAAAGATGAGGAGCTACATATTTACTAATTATAGATTTTTTTTCTTTTAAAATTAATATAGGTCTTTCTTTTGAAAGAAGAATCTCTTTTTCTTTCGGAGATAAATATAAAAATTCTTCTACTTTTTCTATAGAGCCTGCCATTAAAGCAAAAGGTTTAAAGGGTCTTTTTTTTCTTTCTCTTAACTTTAAAACAGGTTCATCCTTTGTTGCATCACACGCTAAATGATATCCGCCAACTCCTTTTATAGCAACAATATGCCCCTCTTTTAAATATTGATAAACTTTTTCTACTATCTCATTTATATTTTCAGAAATAAGAGTTTTGTCATTTTTATATAAAAAGAGCTTTGGACCACACACTGGACAAGCTGTAGGTTGTGTATGAAATCTTCTATCAAGGGGATCTTCATATTCTTTCTTACAATCTTCACACATAGGAAATTCGGCCATAGAAGTATTGTGCCTATCATAGGGAATATCTTTAACTATACTAAATCTTGGTCCACAATGAGTGCAAACTATAAATGGATAATGATAACGTCTATCTTTGGGATCAAAAAACTCCTTCAAACAATCTTTACATATATTTGTATCTGGAGGGATAAAGGTTATCTTTTTTTCTGTTTTTCTGCTTTTTTCTATCCAAAAACTTTTAAAATTATTTACTTCTTTTTCTTCTATTTTTATTTCTTGAACAATAGCAAGTGGGGGAAAGTTTTC
>Ga0207433_10013309_pt1 | contig 12131 bp, 9 predicted proteins | sample YelNatPaOPGAMG01_FD_187559 | JGI IMG/M metagenome (GOLD analysis project Ga0207433, IMG submission 187559) | Hot spring thermophilic microbial communities from Obsidian Pool, Yellowstone National Park, USA - OP-RAMG-01 (SPAdes) (version 3) | ecosystem: Environmental > Aquatic > Thermal springs >...
TTCAGCTCCAAAATATGCAGGTCAGTATAAAGTAAATCCGATTGCAACAATTCTCGCAGCAAAGATGATGCTTGAATGGTTAGGGGAGAAGGATAAGGCAGATGCTATTGAAAATGCTGTTGCAAAGGTTATAAAGGAAGGGAAAGTTAGAACCTATGATATGGGTGGAACAAATTCAACAATTGAGATGGCTGAAGCAATTGCCTCAAAGCTTTAAAAATGAGAAAAGATATAATTATCCATGAAGTTGGTCTTAGGGATGGGCTCCAATCGGAGAAAACAATAGTTCCTACAGAGAAAAAAATTGAATGGGCAGTAAAGTTGATGGAGACAGGTATTGACATTATCCAGCTCGGCTCCTTTGTAAATCCTGAAAAAGTTCCCCAGATGGCAGACACAGATTCCCTCTTCAATTCTCTTAAAGATAGAAAACCTTCCAATGTTATCCTTTCAGGACTTGTCCTCAATGAAAAAGGATTTGAAAGGGGGCTTTCTTGCGGAGTAGAAATGTTCTGTATGGGAGTTTCAGCCAGTGAGACCCATAGCATGAAAAATACTGGAATGAGCATAGATGAAGCTCTGAACAGAATTGTCAAGATTGCCAAGATGGCAATGGAAAGTGGGAAAAGAGTTCAAGCCTCTGTTCAGTCTGCCTTTGGCTGTGGATATGAAGGTCCTGTTGATGAAGAAAGGGTCTTAAGAATTGTTGAAAAATATCTTGAGGCAGGAATAAAAAATATATCCCTTGCTGATACAGCAGGTCATGCTACTCCTTTGCAGGTTGAAAGATTATTTTCAAAAATCTTAGAACTTGAAAAGAATATAGAGCTTGCTTGCCATTTTCACAACACCTATGGTCTCGGGCTTGCCAATTGTTACTCCGCATGGAAAGTTGGTGTAAAATATTTTGAAGCCTCCTTCGGAGGTCTTGGAGGTTGCCCCTTCACAAAGGTTCCTGCGGGAAATGTCAGCACAGAGGACCTTGTTCATTCCTTCCAGAGAATGGGGGTAAGGGAAGACATAAACCTTGAGAAACTTATTGAAATTGCAAAGGATGTAAGCTCGTTTTTCGGAAGGGAACTTCCAGGATACATAATAAAATCTGGTTCAATATTAAAACTTTACAGAAAGGAGTAATAGTATGAAGATTCTTGAAGGGATAAGAGTTTTGGATTTGACCAATGTTCTTGCAGGTCCCTTTGCCACCCTCCAGCTTGCCCTTATGGGAGCTGAAGTTATAAAGATTGAGAACCCCCAGGGAGGGGACCTTGCAAGAAAATTGGGGAATGTTCCAGAATACAGCAAAATGGGAATGGGAACATCCTTCTTAGCTCAGAACTCCAATAAGAAGTCTATGACTCTGAATCTAAAATCAGAGGAAGGGAAGGAGATTTTTAGAAAGCTTCTCAAAACTGGAGATGTTGTTGTTGAAAATTTTAAGGCAGGAGTGATGGATAAACTTGGTTTTTCCTATGAGAAAATGAGAGAAATAAATCCTCGGATAATATATTGTGCAATATCAGGATTTGGACAGACAGGACCCTTAGCTGACAGGCCTGCCTATGACCAGATAATTCAGGGGATGAGTGGGGTTATGGCTGTTAATGGAGATGAGAGGCTAAACCCTCTAAGATGTGGATTCCCTGTTTGTGATACTGTTGGAGGATTGACAGCAGCCTTTGCAATTGTTTCTGCACTATTTTACAGGGAAAAAACTGGAGAAGGACAGTTCATAGATGTTGCTCTTCTTGATTCCATAATGCCCCTTCTTGGATGGACTGCTTCAAATTTAATGATTGGTGGACAGGATCCAATTCCTATGGGTAATGAGAATTTCACAGCAGCGCCCTCAGGAACATTCAGGACAAAGGACGGCTATATAAATATTGCTGCCAATGAGCAGAAACAGTGGGAGGCACTTGCTGATACCCTTGGACTATCAGAACTTAAGACTGACCCTCGCTTCCAGGATAGGGAAGCAAGGAAGAAGAACAGGTATATTTTAAAGGATATTATAGAGCAAAAGTTGATTGAGAATACAACCTCTTACTGGGTGAAGGTTTTGATTGAAAAGGATGTTCCCTGTGGAGAAATACTGAGTCTGAGAGAGGCATTAGAATCGCCTCAGGTAAAGCACAGAGGGACAATTTCTGAAGTCGAAGTTGAAGGGATAGGGAAAGTTAAATTGTTCAATCTACCACCTAAATTCTCAAAGGTTGATTGTAAGATAGAGACCCCTCCTCCAAAGTTCTCCCAGCATACAGGAGAAATATTAAAGGAACTTGGTTATAGTGATGAGGATATAAAAAACTTTAAAGAAAAGGGAGTAATTTAAAGGAGTAAAAAATGGGAATGACAATTGTCCAAAAAATTCTTGCAAAGAAAACAGGTCAAAGGGAAGTTAATATTGGTGATGTTGTTGAGCCAGCTGTTGATCTTGCCATGTCCCATGAGAATGCTGCTCTTGTAATAAATCAGTTTTACGAAATATTTAAGGATACTGGTCTTGAGCCAAAAGTCTGGGATCCTGATAAAATAACCATAATATTTGACCACAGAGTTCCTGCTGAAAGCTCAAAAACAGCAACAAATCAGAAGAAAATAAGGGAGTTTGTGGCAAAACAGGGAATTAAAAAATTCCATGACATTAGAGGAGATGAGGGAGGAATATGCCATCAGGTTGTTCCTGAGATGGGTTATGTGAGACCAGGTTATTTTGCGATTGGAACAGATAGCCATACAACAACCTATGGAGCTCTTGGAGCCCTTTCCTTCGGAATTGGAGCTACTGAAATGGCTTCTGTCTGGGCTCTTGGTGTTCTTTTGAATGTTGAGGTTCCTCCAACCATTAAAGTTGTTGCAAAGGGTAAATTCAATGAGTATGTGGGTGCTAAGGATTTAATCCTTCACCTGATTGGTAGAATTGGTGCAGAAGGTGCTAACTTCAAAGTTCTTGAGTTTCATGGAGAGGCAATTGAGAGAATGCCTGTTTCTGGAAGACTTGTCCTCTCCAATATGTCCGTTGAAGCAGGTGCAACAGCTGGAATTGTTCCTCCTGATGAGGAGACAATTAGATATTTGAGGGAAGAAGCTGGGGTGAAAGATGATATTGAGCTTGTCCTTCCTGATAAAGATGCAATCTATGAAAGTACAATAGAGATAGATGTTTCAGAGCTTTCTCCCCAGATCGCATGCCCCCATTCTGTTGATAATGTAAAGCCTGTTTCTGAGGTTGAGGGAATAAAAGTAAATCAGATTGTTGTTGGTTCATGCACCAATGGAAGACTTGAAGACATTGAAGTGGTGGCAAAAATTCTTAAAGGGAAGAAAGTTCACAGAAATGTTAGACTTCTTGTTTTCCCAGCCTCCTGGAGAATTTACAGGAAGGCTCTTGAGCGAGGTTACATAAAAGACCTTGTTGAGGCGGGAGCAGTGATTATGAATCCTGGATGTGGATGCTGTCTTGGGGTTCATCAGGGAGCTCTTGGAGATGGAGAGATAGCCCTCTCAACCACCAACAGGAATTTCAAGGGAAGAATGGGAAATCCCAATTCAGAGGTTTATCTATGTTCTCCTGCTGTTGCTGGAGCATCCGCAATAAATGGTGTAATAAGTGATCCAAGGAAGATAGGAGGTTAAAAATGGCAAGGGTAGTATTAAAACTTGGAGATGATATATCAACAGACATAATCTATCCAGGGAGATTTATGGCTACTGTTCTTCCAACTGAAACCCCTCAGTATGCCTTTGCTGATTTCAAGGAATTCAATGAAAAGCTAAAGAGGAAAGAGATTCCAGAAGGCTCAATAATTGTGGCTGGAGAAAATTTTGGGTGTGGTTCCTCAAGGGAGCAAGCAGCATCGTGCCTTAAAGGGCATGAGCTTGTAATAATTGCAAAGGGATTTGCAAGAATATTTCTTCAGAATGCAATCAATCTTGGTTTAAAGGTTTTTGTCTGCCCTGAGATTGATGCGGATGAAGGAGATGAGATTGAGATTAAAGGGGATGAAGTAATAAATAAAACAAAGGGTAAGAGCTTCAGATTGATTCCCCTTCCAAAATCAAGACAGGCAATAATAGATGCAGGAGGGCTCATTCCCTATACAAGGAAAAGACTCCTTGAGAGAAAATCCTGAATAATCGATTTAAACCAGAAAAATTTGACTTGAACGGAAAAGTGGAATATTATTCATTATATGAATAATTTTCATTCAAATTATGAATGGATTTACAGAAAAAGGTGGATTTCTCATCAAGTAAGATCTGCCATAAATACCTTTCCTGTTGTTGTAATTTCAGGTGCAAGGCAGGTAGGTAAAAGCACTTTTCTGCTCAATGAGTTTCCAGATTTTAAATATGTCAGCCTTGACAATTTTTCCATTCTTGAACAGGCAAAGATTGATCCATTATCTCTCTGGGCAGATAAGCATAAAATAGTTATTGATGAGGCACAAAAAGTCCCTGAAATTTTTAGCGCCATAAAATTATCAGTGGATAGAGAAAAGAAAAGATATTGTTGAAAGTTTACGATAAGGTCATAGTAAGGAGTTATTTACTGAGAAGTGGGTTATATTTGATTTCTTATGAAATTCTTAAGTTCTTAATCATTGAGGAATTAAAATCTTTCTATTGTCGCGGTTATTTATCAAAATATTCAAATAAAATAAATAAGAAGTCATGTGAATTATACAAAACTGAAGTGCTAGGATTAGATAAAGATCCTTTCATAGCTTCTTTGCGGTGGTATAATAACATGAATGTCCTCTCGGAAAGTGATATTAACTTAATAAAAGAAATTAGAGAATATCGAAACAGAATTGCCCATGAGCTCATTAATTTTCTTTTAGAAGAAAATTCTGAGATTCCACTTGGTCATATTTCACTTATGAGAAAGCTCATTTACAAGATTAAAATGTGGTGGATTATGGAAGTCGAATCACAGATAAATCCTGAATTTGAAAATATTAGGCCGGATGATATACAACTTCCTGTTTTGCAAATTCTAGATCAAATTATTGAAATAGTGTCAGAATACTGCTCCAATGTTTATTAAAATTTAAAAAGAAAATCTCTTCTAATGCATATTAAATTAAAATTTATCATCAATTAGGAGGAAGTTAGGAATATATTTACTCATAGTGAATTTCCTTTATCAAGTCTAACTGAAAGATAATTAACAAAAAGGATAAAGTGAAATCCATTTTTTAAAAATTTTCCCTGTTCATCGAAATTATTCTCAGATGCTCCATTGAGAATCAATTCGAAAATTTGACAAGATTATTTTTTGTGAAATAAAATAAGGGAAGAAATTTCCAAGAAGAAAATAATATTTTTTTATAAATTCGAGAAATGGGTGGAACTCTTGATGAAAAAAATTGTCTAAATAATTTGGATGATGAGAGTCTTGTTGATAGGTGTTTATCGGGAGAGAAAGAGGCTTGTGATAAATTGTGTGTTAGATATGTAAAGGAGATTTTTAGGATGAGCTATCGATTTTTGTATTTTCCTCAATTATCGAAAGAAGAGAATTTAGAAAATGCTAAGGATGCCACCCAAACTATTTTCCAAAAGGTCTTTGAAAATATAAAAAATTTCAGAAAGAAATCTCGTTTCAAAACCTGGTTATACAGAATTGCCATAAACTGTCTTAAAGAGATAAGGAAGAAAATAGAAGACGAATTAAAGAAGAGAGGAAAATTAACAGAGGAAGGAGGAAAAATAAATCATATTATCACACCTTCTTTAAATGATAAATTAATAGATGAGGAAGAAAAAATGTGTATTAGGAAGGCAATTGCTACCCTTCCTGATAAGTATAAAATACTTTTGATTTTACGGTTTTACGAAGATAAGAGTTACAAAGAGATGGCTGAGATTTTTAATATACCTGAAGGAACTGTTAAGTCAAGATTAAATAGAGCTATTGAAAAACTTAAAGAGGAGCTTAAAAAATGCCATTGCATTTAAATTATAGAAGACAAAGCAAAATTCAATATCTAATTGCTACTATCCTTTTAAGTTCATTTCTTTCCTTTGCCGACAGAGGAATGATTATATTAAGTTCTAAAAAGGTAGATCTTCAGGAATCAGGGCAAAATGCTATTATAGCCTGGAATGGAAAGGAAGAAGTTTTAATTCTTTCAACGAATATTCAGAGCTCAGAATCTTCATCGATTCTTGAGATATTACCACTTCCTTCAGCTCCTTTAAAGGTGGAAGAAGGAAGCTTTGATTCATTCGTGAAGCTTAAAGATATGATTAACAGAAAAATTAGAAATATGGAGGGAAGAGGATTAACAAAGGGACTTAAAAAACCTGGGATAGAGCTAACATTCCATAAAAAGATAGGACCTCATGACATAACGGTTGTAAAGGTAAATGAGCTAAATTATTTCATTAACTGGGTAGAGGAATTTGCGAAAAGAAAGGGCTTAAAATTTAGGGAAATTTCAGAGGAATTTAAAAATACTATAGCAAGCTATCTGAATAGGGGGATGATATTCTTTGTCTTTGATGTAATTGAGACAGATAGAGAGAAACAAAGTATTAAACCTCTAATTTACAGATTTAAGACAAATTATCTTTACTATCCTTTCAAAATAACATCTTCTTCTGATGCGGGGAATTCCGTATCCTCAGTTAGCATATTTCTAATTTCAAAAGGGATTGTGGACAAAGATATTATAGAGAGTTTAATGCTTGAAACTGGAGCAGGTTTTGACAGGGAAATTGCTCTCAGCAGGACTGAGTTGAAAGAAATCAGTCCAGAGCTTGAAGATATTTTCAGGTCAGATGCCTTTGTCGCCCATGCCTTCTTTAGTGGTTTCCTTAAGAGACTAAAAAATGACCTTGTAGTTTCTCAGGTCTTTGCGAAAACTGAAAGAATAAAAGAGGCGAGAGAATTTTTCAAAAAGGCACTTATGGCAAAAGACCTTTCTGAAAAAGAATCCCTTTACATTAAGGCAATAGAGATATTCCCCTCTTATCCAGCAGCTCATAATAATTTAGGGGATGTTTATGAAAGACAGGGAAGGTTCGAAGAAGCGATAAAGGAATATAAGATTGCCTCTGCCCTTGCACCTAATACCCCTTATCCTTACTTTGGGCTCGGAGATGTCTATTTCAAACTTGGGAAATATGAACAAGCTATCAAGAATTATGAAAAGGGGCTTGAGATAGAGTCAGATGATAAAGAAGCCCGGGAGAATCTTAAGATTGTAAAAACCTTGAATATGAAAATTCTATTTCCCTTTGGCTCTGATAAACTAACTGATACCGCAATTGAACAACTCAAAGAGATAGCCAAAGTCTTGTCCTCTCAAAAATTAAAAGATTCTTTCTTTGAAATCCAGGGGCATACCGATAGTACTGGACCAGAAGACTATAACCTTCTACTTTCCCAAAGAAGGGCAGAAGCGGTTAAAAAATATCTTGTGGAGAAATGTGGGATAGACGAAAGAAAGTTGAGGGCTAAAGGCTATGGAGAGGACAGACCGGTTGCAACTAATGAGACAAAAGAAGGAAAACGGAAGAATAGGAGGGTAGAATTAGTGAATATCTTTAGTGAAAGCTTAAAATCACAGAAGAGGTGAGAGCAATGGAAGAACTTTCCTTTAGAATAAACTGGATAATAATATCGATCTGCGGCTCGCTTTTGGTTTTAAAGTTTCTTTTATTTCCATTAATTGAGAGATATATTGAAGAAGAACACTCTGATGAAGCCCTTTTTCAGTTTAGGTTTTGGAGCACCCTTTTGTCTTGGGTTCCAGTTATATTACTATGGTTATATGTATTCGGGCAAAGATTCTCTTTCTCATTGGGAGGGTTGATATGGTGCTTAATTGGAATAGGTGGAGCAAGTCTTCTTGGATTTTTCAATTCTTCTTCCCCCGAACAAAAAGTTACAAAGGGATTTATCCCCCAAAGTAACTTACTTTATGTTTTATCAGCTCAGTTATGTATTTTTATAACTTTTTATCTTTCTTTACGATTTTTGGGGGTAATTCCCTACATTTACGGTTCTGTTTATCTTATATTCTTGGCCGTTATGCTTATTTTTTTACTATCTCCTGCTGAAATTTCTATCAAGGTAGAGGAGAAATCCGAAGAAAAAGAAAAAGCTTTACATAGAAAGTTTGTGTCTTCCAGCCATATTGAAAAAGCTATATTTAGTGCTGCAACAAGCATGGGAGTAGCTTCTTCACCATTAGGCAGATATCCATCTTCTGGGATGCCCTATTGGGTTTCGAGAGGAGGTGGATATTCATCTTCTGAGATGGAGGATTTGGGGTGTCTTATAGTTCCAGTTCTATTTGTTTTAGGGCTTGTTGGTCTTCTGCTTCTTATTAGTATAAATGTTATCTTTCTTGTTCCGTATATCCTTTTTCAAACCCTTATAATTATAGGTATAATTCTAATTGCTCTTTTATCCATTTTTAGACCGATTGACATTTTAATCGGAAAATTTGGAAGTTATCTAAAAGGTGCAATAAGTTTAGCTTTTATTTTATTTCTTCCCAATCTTCTTGCTGAGGAAAACATTTTTGCCATTGCAGAATGGTTTGGAGTACCAATGCTTTTTGGTTTACCTCTTTTTATTGTATGGGGAATAGTAAGCAAATCCAAAAGTAAAGGCCTATTCAAAATAGCTGGTATTCTATGGGGATTTTTGATAGCAATTACTTTTCTTATTTTCATAGGAGGTATTAGCAATTTCTGGCTTGTTCTCAGCGTAGCTATGGCATTCTTAATTATATTGTTTTTAGTAGTGGCTAAAAATAAATTGGGGATTGGAATCTTGTTGATTTCTCTTATTTTCTTAGTTCTTACCGCAATTGAGGGAACACAAAGACTTAAAGTGAAAAGATATTTAAGAGGAACAGAAAGTGAACTTTCGAGAGGAGACTACATGGAAGCCACAAAAGAACTGCAGAAAACCAAAAATTTAATAGAAAGTTATAAAAAGTTTGTCCCTGGCTTTCTTGAGATTGTCCCTTGGTTTCAAGAGTTAAAATATAATCTTCAAATAGTTAAAATTACAATAGCAACTGGTGAGTATTCAAGGGGTATTGAAATCTTGGAAGTATTCGAAAAAGATAAATTTTTTGTATCTAAAGCTACGAAAATTCAGACAACCCTACTAAAGGCTGAACTTTTTGATATTCTTACAGATTATACTAAAAGAGACGAAATGGTTAAAAATGCATTGAAAATTGCCTACAGAACCTTTAATCGTCCTTACTGGACCGCTCATGTCAATCGCTACAGGGCAAGAATTGAGATGGACAAGGGAAACTATGATGGGGCGATAAATATTTTTAAAAATGTAGAGAAGGTGGGAAAGAGGATTGGCTCATACAGACTCTTTATAAGTGGAATTGGTGGGATGGGGGATGTCTATTACAAGCAGGGCAAATATCCTGATGCTGAAAAGTTCTATGCCGAAGCCTTGAGGTTGAGCCGTAAATTTAAAGCAAAAGGTGACGAAGCCCAGTATCTTTTAAAACTTGCTATGGCACAGAAAGAGATTGGTAAGACTGAGGTTGCTTCAAATAACCTTTCTCAAGCCATTACTCTTGCCCGAGAGATTTCTGCCCATGAAACCTTATGGCAGGGACTTTATCAGATTGGTTTGCTCTTAGAAGGGCAAGGGAAGAAAGAAGAGGCATTCAAGAATTACGCTGATGCCATTAATGTCATTGAGACAATACGTGGCTCGTTGGCAAAAGAAGAACAAAGGTTGGGATATGTAGCAGGCAAGATGCCTGTTTATGAAAAGATAGTTTCACTATTGTATCAGATGGGAAGAGAGAATGAAACATTCTCTTATATTCAGAAAGCCAAATCAAGAACCCTTCTTGACCTTTTAGGAACAAGAATGGTTGCTTATCGTGATGAAGATAGAAAACTTGCTGAAAGGGAGCATCTCCTTCAGGTTAAGATAAATACCCTCATGGAAAGGGTAAGTGAGGAGGAGTCAAAACCAAAAAGACTTCAAAGTAGAAAACTTAAAGAATGGAAAAAGGAATTACAAAAAGCCATTGAAGAACATAATGATGTCTTAGAAGAAATCAAACACACCAATCCAAGACTTGCCTCTCTTACAACAGCCCCCACTGTTAATATTTCTGATGTTCAGAATGCCCTTCATCCTGACGAACTATTTTTAGAATACTTTGTCACCGATGAAAAGATTCTACTTTATGCCATCACAAGAGAGGAATTTGAGATAATTGAGATTCTTCTAAATAGAAAGGAACTTAATGAATTGGTTTTCCAGATTTATGGTTCCGTATCATCAGGGACTGCTCCAAGTATCTCTCTTTTAAATAGGGCTTATCTTAGAATCCTTGAACCTGCTATAAGGCAATTTGGCAGTAAGTCCCATATCATTATTGCCCCCCATGACAAACTTTTTTTGCTACCTTTTGAAACACTTGTTACCTCTACAGCAGCCCAAACATTTGTCGTTGACAGATACATTTTGAGCTACTATCCTTCTGGCTCTATTTTGGTACTTAACAGGAAATATCAGGAAAGAAAGCCTTTCCCCCCAAAACCACTTTTTGCTGTGGGAGACCCTATCTTCGATCATAATGATGATAGGTATCCAAAAGCTTCTTTTCAGATGGCAATTAGAGAAAGAGGTGCTCTTTTTAGAAGAGTGATGATGGATGAGACTATTAAACCTGATAAAGAAACATCAGAAGTTATTTTCCCACGGCTAAAAGCAACTGCTGAAGAGGTAAAAAGAATAAGCTCTATCTTAGGAGTATCTGAAGAAAGTGGAGATGTAAAAATAGGACTGGAGGCATCGGAGAGAGAAGTTAAAAGGGCAGACCATGCCAAATATAGATACGAACATTATGCAACCCACGGGGTTTTAAAAGGGGATGTTCCGGGGCTTAAAGAACCTGCCCTTATATTCAGCCTCCCCAATCCTGATGACCCTCAGACAGATGAAGGATTTCTCACAATGAGTGAGATATTCGGGCTAAGGATGAATGCAGATATGGTTGTGTTGAGCGCCTGTAAAACGGCTTTAGGGGAAGAAGTCCCTGGAGAGGGGCTGATTGGTTTGACGAGAGCATTTATGTATGCTGGAACACCTTCAGTGGTGGCGAGTTTGTGGAGTGTAGCTGATGAATCTACAGCAAAGCTTATGACTTCTTATTACAAATATTTAAAACAGGGGATGGACAAAGCAGAAGCTCTAACCCTGGCGAAAAGGAAGCTTAGAGAGGAAGGGTATTACAATCCCTTCTTCTGGTCCCCATTTATTCTGGTAGGAGAAAGATGAAAGGTATCAGAGAGAAAAGTTATGGCTTTGATAGAACTATTTTAGATGAGAATTGTCTAATATAAAAGGAAAGGAAATTTTTATGGGTTGAGAAATAAAATTTTTTGAAGGAGGAAAGGAAGATGGACTGGATACAAAATTTAAAAATTAGTATTCCAGAAATATTAAGTTTTCTTCTCACCCTTTTAATTCTGCTTCCAATTTTAGCATGGTCTATCTGGATAATAGGAAGAATCTTTAGAAAATATTGGTATTTTCCCCAATCTCGAGTTTGTCTTTATTTTCACAACAATCTTCCTTCTTGGTGGAAAAATGCAGGGAAGCTCCTTTTTTATAAGCCTGAAAATCTCAATGTTCTTGGTTTCATCCTTACACTCCTTTGGCCCTTGATTGTTGGTATGAACTTGACCCTTTTAGCTCAGATTTTTGAGCTAATAACTCCTGGCGGAAAGCGAATCGTTCTTTCTTTAGTTGGAACTTATTCAACTTTACCATTAATAATGGGAATTTTATGGGCAGTTTCTCAGGCTGTTCTTGGAATACTTTTTGAGCATGTCAAATCAAAAGGTGCAAAAATAGGGATTTTTGTTATTGCCTCTCTCACGGTAGTAGCAGAGACAGGGCTTGCTATATGGAGAGCTTGGATAATATCAACAGGTCAAGAGATGATTTCTCCTACTATTTGGGACAAGGCAATGTTCATAGGAGGACCATTATTAGCTGGTATTTTAGGGTTTATAATTCCTGTTGTAGAAATTGTTAGTAGCAGTATAGCTTTTCCCCATTTTATTGAGCCGATGGTAAAGGGCATTCTTCGCTGGATTGCTGGTTT
>Ga0207433_10013318_pt1 | contig 12127 bp, 9 predicted proteins | sample YelNatPaOPGAMG01_FD_187559 | JGI IMG/M metagenome (GOLD analysis project Ga0207433, IMG submission 187559) | Hot spring thermophilic microbial communities from Obsidian Pool, Yellowstone National Park, USA - OP-RAMG-01 (SPAdes) (version 3) | ecosystem: Environmental > Aquatic > Thermal springs >...
GCCTGGGGAAGACGGTGATCTTCACGCTGCTGGCGGTCCGCCTCCTCCACCTCCACCGCACGGGGAGGGTGCTGGTGATGGCCCCCACCCGCCCCCTGGTGATCCAGCACGCCAGGAGCTTCGTCTCTTCCGTCCGCCTCCTTCCGGAGGAGCTCAGGGTGCTGACGGGGAGGGTGGATCCCGAGGAGAGGGAGAGGGCCTGGAGGGAGGGGAGGGTCTTCTTCGCCACCCCCGAGGTGGTGAGGAACGACCTGGAGGGGGGGAGGCTGAGCCTGGGGGACTTCCTCCTGCTGGTCTTCGACGAGTGCCACAGGGCGGTGAAGGACTACGCCTACACGCTGGTGGCCCAGCGGTACCTGGCGGAGTGCCCCCATCCCCTGGTGCTGGGCCTCACCGCCTCCCCCGGTTCCTCCCCCGAGAGGATGGAGGCCATCGGCAGGGCGCTGGGGATAGAGCACGTGGAGTACCGCACCGAGCTGGACGCGGACGTGAACCCCTACGTCTACCCCGTGGAGGTGAGCTGGTGCAGGGTTCCCCTCCCCCCCGAGTACTCCCCCCTCTCCTCCCTGCTCGGGGAGATGAGGGAGGAGAAGGTCAGGTGGCTCTGGGAGCACGGGTACCTGAGGGTCCCCCCCAGCAGGGTGACCAGGAGGGTTCTGCTGGGGCTGGGGGAGGAGCTGAGGAGGAGGCTGGGGAGGGAGAGGGGGGGAGCCCTCTTCACCGCCTTCCGCTACTACTCCCTCTCCCTCACCCTCTCCCACGCCCTGGAGCTGCTGGAGTCCCAGGGACCCTCCGTCCTCCGCTCCTTCCTGGAGAGGGTGGAGGAGAAGAGCGGGGAGAGAAGGACTTACGCCCTCCTCCTGAGGGATCCCAGGTACCCGAGGCTGAAGGCCCTGCTGGACTCCCCCCTCCCCGAGCACCCCAAGAGGAGGAGGTTGCTGGAGGAGGTGAGGGCCCAGCTGGAGGCCTCCCCCACCTCCAGGGTGCTGGTCTTCGCCCAGTACCGTGACACGGCCTCCGAGCTGGTGGAGTACCTCTCCCGTTCCCTGGGGGTGAGGGTGGAGAGGTTCGTGGGGCAGTCCACCAGGGCGAGGGATGCGGGGCTCAGGCAGAGGGAGCAGCTGGAGGTGCTGGACAGGTTCAGGAGGGGGGAGACGCGCGTGCTGGTGGGGACCTCCATAGCGGAGGAGGGACTGGACATCCCCTCCGTGGATCTGGTGGTCTTCTACGAGCCCGTCCCCTCCGAGATAAGGTACATCCAGCGCAGGGGTAGGACGGGACGCTTCTCCTTCGGGAGGGTGATGATCCTCCTCTCCGAGTCCAGGTTCGACCTGGCCTCCCACTTCTCCTCCCGCAGGAAGATCAAACGCATGCTGGCCCTGGCCAGGGAGCTGGACCGGAGGCTGCAGCCTCTCCTCCGCCTCTCCTCGCCCTCCCCCGATCCCATGGGGGAGGGGGAGCTCTCCGATCCTCGCAGGGATCGGCCCTTCGAGGTGAGGGAGGGTTAGATTCTCCTGGCCCCCCTTATCACATCCTCCGCGGCGGCCCTCCAGTCCCTGGCCTTCACCACGCTGGAGGCCAGGAGCACCCCCTCCGCCCCCAGCTCCAGCGCCATCCTCACATCCTCCCCCGTGGAGATGCCGGCGCCGCACAGGACCCTCACGGAGGGTTCCACCCCCTTCACCAGCCTAACGGCCTCGCTCACCACCTCCGGCCTCACCTTGGAGACGGCCCTTCCCGTCCCTATGAGCTCGGGGGGCTCCACGGCCACGAAGTCCGGGCGGAAGGAGGCCACCCTCCGGCACAGCTCCGGATCCCCGGCGCAGACCACGCTCGCCAGCCCCACCTCCCTCAGGCGCCCCACGCACCTCTCGATCTCCTCCGGCTTCAGGGGGTGCTCGGAGTGGTTGACCAGGGAGCCCACCGCCCCCGCCTCCCTAAGGGCCTCGGGGAGGATCCATCCCGTGTGCGCCCCGGGCGTCAGGGGATCCACGTGCTGGGCCAGGACGGGGAGCCCCACCCCCGCCACCTCCCTCAGGTCCGGGGCCTGGGGTGCCACGGCCACGCACACCCCCGTTCCCTCGGAGGCGGAGGAGAGGGCCCTGGCCAGCTCCACCGCCCTCCTCCCCGTGGCCTCCGCGTAGGCCTTGAAGTTCACGATCACCAGCGGGGTCCTCAGCATCGGCTACCTTACTCGGGAGGGTAAAAAAGCTCAAGGGTGGAGGGGAAGGGACTTGGGATCCGCCCGAGCTTTTTCCGGATCAGAGGTCGCTGCGGAGGAACTGCCCCAGCACCTGCACCTTGGGGGAGAGCCTGTAGAGCTTGATGTTCTTCCCGCTGTACACGGTCTCTATCATCCCCTTCTGGAGGAGCAGGTTCAGGTGCCGGGTGAGGTTCTTGGGGGCGATGTTGATCTTCCTGGCGATCTCCCTGATGGAAGCCACCTCTTTCCTGGCCAGGAACTTGAGGGTCTTGAACTTCAGCTCCTCCCCGAAGACCTCCCTTATGATGGCGAAGAGCTCCTCCCTCACCTGGGGGGTCTCGGGGGGTCTGCTCCCCAGCTCGGAGAGGGAGCCTGGGGTGGAGACGAAGCAGCAGCTCTTATCCCCCTTCGCCAGGCACTTCACCTCCTCCATGATCACCTCCTTCCCCAGCAGGCCCGAAACCACCCCCGAGAGGTAGCCCCTGAAGAACTGGCTCCTGCTCTCCTTCCCCTTTCCCTTGAAGGGGAGGCACTCGAAGAGGTCCTGCATCTCCACCTCCACCGAGTCCCCGTTGAACTTCCTGATGGTGGGGACGCCCCAGCCCTTGGCTATCCTCTCCGTTAGCACCAGGTCCAGGGCCTGCGGCGGGCTCAGCCCCAGCTGGGAGACCTTCCTGGCCTTCTTGAGCCCCGTCTTGACCCCCATCCTGAAGAAGGTGAGCTTGTGGCTCTCCGCCTGGTTGAAGCTCTGCAGGAGGTCCCCGAAGGTCTCCACCCTGAGGGTGATGGCCCTCTCCTCCATCACCATCAGGGGGAAGTGGAGCCTGTCCACCAGCAGGCCCTCGGAGCTCCCCGGCTGGGAGAAGACCTCCTTCACCCCCTCCACCTTAAACAGCTCCTTCTCGAACTCTTCGGGCGTGATCTCGGAGTGGGTGAGGTCGGCGAAGAAGGAGAAGTGCCTGAGGGGGGAGCGGGGCTCGGTGGTGAGGTTCCCCGCCACGATCTCCACTCCTTTTTCCTTGGCCCTCCAGGTGATCTCGGCCAGGGTGCTCACCAGGTCATCGGTGAGAACGAGGTACTCGATGAGCTTTCTCCCCGGGAGATAGGTGCCTATGGGTAGATACTTGGGACCCCCCACCTTCATCCCCGCCCCCTGCTTGTACCTTTCTCGTTCCCATATTTAAACAATTTGGTGACACACAAAACTGAGGAGTGAAGGGAGAAGGGAAAAGGGGAGGGGTGGGAACAAAAAAGGTCCTGATGTGTCGAAATTTACCCACGTGTGGTCCCTAGAGGGAGAAGGTCGACGGTCCTTTTTTAGGGGGAAGAGGGGAGGAAACGGAAAGCGGATGAAGGGAAGAAGGAACAGACTGGAGATCATGGGGGAAATCCTGGAGCTGGCGTGCGTGGGGGAGACGACCAAGACGGGAATAGCCTACCGCACCAACCTGGGCTTCGGGCTGGCCCAGAAGTACATAGACGAGCTGGTGGGGCGGGGACTGCTGGGGGTGAAGGCAGACGGCGTGGACGGGGGGGAGAGCCCCCGGAGGGTCTACCAGATCACGGAGGAAGGAATGAAGGTGCTGAAGAAGCTGAGGGAGCTCAGGAAGGTCTTCTGCTGAGCTAGCCCTGGTTTCCCAGCATCCTTTTCCCGAACCCCGTCAACCGGTACTCCCTCTCCACGAAGCCCATCTCCTCCAGGAGCTGCAGCACGTCCTTTATGCTCTCCTTGGAGGATCGCGTGAGCTCCGCCAGCTCCGTGAGGGAGTGGGAGGTCCCGTCGCTCAGGATCCCGAGGATCTCCTCCGCCAGCTCCTCCCCCCACTTCCCCCCCAGCCTCCTCTTGACCTCCTCGAAGGAGTCCTCGAGCCCCAACACGCGGAGGCTGGGAGGGGGAGCTCTTAAAAGAGAACTGAACTGAAAGCCAGAAATGAAAAACAGAACTATTTTCAGTGGTCGCCTTTATCCACAGTTTCTGGTCTCCTCTTGGCATGTACGGAAGAACCGTGGAGGCCCGGGGGACTAAAAGGGGAGCCCCCGTTAAAGGGAGGTCCCTTCGGGGACCGACCGATGATAGCCCCAAACAAAGGAGGGAAGAAAGATGAAAGCGAATGGAAAGCTGGCAGCAGCCTTGTCCCTAGCATTGGTAATGGCGACCCTAGGAATGATGGCACCGGCAGTTGCCGCCAACGGGACCCAGGTTAGCACCTATGTCGTCATCGCTCCGGGAGGAGGTCAGCCTCCCGTGGTGAAGTGCAAGTGGGAGCAGGACCTCAGCCCGTGCCTGGAGGACGGTGATTGCAACCATCTGACACCCGGGGGACAGTTCCTCCCGCCCTGCGAATACCAGGGCAAGAAGACCATCCAGTACTGGGCGGTGGTGACGGACGAGGAGGACAGGGGCAACGTGTACACGGTTTACGTGGATGTCTACCACCCCAACGGGAGCTTCAAGTACGAGGTGATCATGACCAAGCAGCCCAAGGAGTGCGCCATCGAGGCCTTCCAGGATGCTTACGAGGCGGGTCTGATCACCTTCGCGGAAGGTTACACCTACGAGGAGGTCCTGGATGAGCTCAATGAGTGCCTGGCCCAAGTCTGGATGGGAGAGGCCGACCTTGACTACCACCAGATGGCCGGAGACTACAGGGTGGAGGCCTACGCCATCGACACGAACAACAACCGCTCCGCCCCGCTGATCAACACGTTCCTGTACGTGCCCTGCGCCTGCTGTGAGTTCGACTTCACAACGGTCAACTACGGCAGCGTGAACGTGTGCACGTTCAAGTGGATAGGTGGGGACAACGTCTTCGGTACCTCCGACAAGCCCACCGTGAGGAACATCGGGAACGTGCCCTGCCAGATCGTGGTGGAGCAGGATGACATGGGCTTCGGTAAGGACGTCAGCGGGAACTGGAACGTGGAGTTCGGTGCCAGGCTGGGATGGGACGGCGTGTCGGTCTACTACGACCCCTACGAGGAGGTCGTGCTGCCCGACGTGCTGCCCAACTGCAACACCCAGAAGCTCGACTTCGGCATCCACGTGAAGAAGGCCGGAGCCGGTGACTACCACTCCGGGACGATGTGGCTCAGCTGCCAGGAAGTTGCGAAGTAGAGGGTTGGACATGCAGACCGAATACCCAATCCATACACCCTCTGGGGGCGTATGGGTTGGGGCCCTCTTTTTATATTTCATGCTCGGGCGGGGGGTAAGATCATCGGCGAGAGAGCAGTAGGAATAGCGGTTTTCAGTTTACTGGCATTTCTGCTCTGTGCCTGCTTTCTGCCTCCTGTTCGCGCGGCCAAGCTGGGTTTGGCGCCAAATCTGCTGGAGATAAAGGATGCTCTCAGAGGGGGTGAATACGAAAGAACGGTGACGGTGATTGCCGACGAGAATACCAGAGTTTCCCTCAGGACAGAGGGTGCGGCCGCGGAATGGATCAGCGTGTATGAGCTTGAGAACCGGACAGTTCCAGTGGAGGAGGTGGTCGTTGGTGAGGATGGAAGGAAGGTTCTCCTGGTCAGGATTAAAATTCCCCCGGAGGCCAGCAACGGCACCTACATGGCGTCTCTCATCGCGGAGACCGTTCTCTCCGGGGGAGAAAACTCAGGAATAGGGGTGGGGCTCAGGGCATCGGCCGAGATCACCGTTGAAGTCACCGGTACCCAGGTCCTGAGCGGGGTGGTGGAGTACATAGTGGTGGAAGACACAGAGGTAGGTTATCCCCTGAAGATAAGCGTGAGGTTCCGGAACACCGGGAACGTGGTCGCAAGACCCGAGATCAGAGCCGCCATAAGCAGGGACGGGTCCCACGTGGACAATCTCGGCAGCGCCGAGGTAGGGGTGTGTCCCGAGAGTGCCGAGACCATCCAGGTGGAGTGGGATACCACGGGGAGGGAGGCCGGGGAGTACGAGGTGAGGGTGGAGGTCCTGCTGGGGGGGGAGGTCCTGGCTGCCGAGAACTTGGAGTTCGAGTTGCTTCCCCTGGGAACGCTGAGCAGGAGGGGTGAGCTGGTGGAGTTGAAGTACGACGGCAGCCCTTCGGTGGGAGGGAAGATAAGAATCCTGGCCACCTTCAGGAACACGGGTGAGATCGATACGAGGGCGAGGTTCTTGGGCGAGGTTTACGTCAACGGTGTTTTCACCGAAAATCTATCCAGCGACGAGAGGTGGGTGGCGCGGGGGGAGACGATAACGCTTAGGGCCTACTTGGAAATCGAGGAGACCGGCCGTTACTTGCTGGAAGGTTGGGTGGAATACGATGGTAAGGTGACCGAAGCAAAGGAGCTCTCTTTCAGGGTGGGGGGAGAGTCAGGCTCCACCCTTCCCGTGGGAGCGTTGGTTTTCGTAGGATTGCTGGTGGGGGGTGGACTGATTGGGGGGAGCCTCTTCAGAAAGTTTTCAAAAGTTCATGAGAAGAGGAAGTAGAGAAAGGAAAAAAGTCCTGTTGGCTTTGTGGGTCTCAGCGACCCTAGGGATGGTGGCACCAGGGGTCTTTGCTAACGGGACCCAGGTTAGCACCTATGTCGTCATCGCTCCGGGAGGAGGTCAGCCTCCCGTGGTGAAGTGCAAGTGGGAGCAGGACCTCAGCCCGTGCCTGGAGGACGGTGATTGCAACCATCTGACACCCGGGGGACAGTTCCTCCCGCCCTGCGAATACCAGGGCAAGAAGACCATCCAGTACTGGGCGGTGGTGACGGACGAGGAGGACAGGGGCAACGTGTACACGGTTTACGTGGATGTCTACCACCCCAACGGGAGCTTCAAGTACGAGGTGATCATGACCAAGCAGCCCAAGGAGTGCGCCATCGAGGCCTTCCAGGATGCTTACGAGGCGGGTCTGATCACCTTCGCGGAAGGTTACACCTACGAGGAGGTCCTGGATGAGCTCAATGAGTGCCTGGCCCAAGTCTGGATGGGAGAGGCCGACCTTGACTACCACCAGATGGCCGGAGACTACAGGGTGGAGGCCTACGCCATCGACACGAACAACAACCGCTCCGCCCCGCTGATCAACACGTTCCTGTACGTGCCCTGCGCCTGCTGTGAGTTCGACTTCACAACGGTCAACTACGGCAGCGTGAACGTGTGCACGTTCAAGTGGATAGGTGGGGACAACGTCTTCGGTACCTCCGACAAGCCCACCGTGAGGAACATCGGGAACGTGCCCTGCCAGATCGTGGTGGAGCAGGATGACATGGGCTTCGGTAAGGACGTCAGCGGGAACTGGAACGTGGAGTTCGGTGCCAGGCTGGGATGGGACGGCGTGTCGGTCTACTACGACCCCTACGAGGAGGTCGTGCTGCCCGACGTGCTGCCCAACTGCAACACCCAGAAGCTCGACTTCGGCATCCACGTGAAGAAGGCCGGAGGGGGCGAGCAGTATACAGGCAAGATGTGGCTTGGTTGTTGGCCGGATTCGGCGGGGAAGTGTGGGGGCACGACTTGGAGACCCCCCGATTGGCAGTGTTTAGAGGCATGGGCAGGGGGCGCCTCAGCTTGTCTCCCAGAGAACCCTGATATCCCCAGTACATCGGTGGGATGGTGTCTGCTGGAGATCTGGACAGAGAATACCTTTTCTCGAGTCCTTTGGAGGCTTCTGGAACTCTCGGCGATTGCTACCGGAGATACTGATCTTCCCGGTGCGTCGATGGAATGGCGTCAGACGGACGCATGGGGAGGCGGAGTTCAAGTCATAACCGAGGTCGTGTCTCCGGGAAGCTACGGGGCTCCGGTGACTCAGAGCTTCGGAAGTGGGATGACCGAGCCCCAGACCACTCTGGTCGTGGAGACCCTCCCCATAAGAGCTGGGGTCTACGTGGACAACATATACTGGGGGGAGTCTCCCCAGACGAGGGAGGTGGAAGAAGGCGCTCACACGGTTATCTTTGGAGATTATCCCGGCTACCTGAACCCACCACCGCAAACTTTAGCCATAACCAGGGGCGAGGTCAGAACCGTCACCGGGATTTACACCGAGATACAGGAAGAGTTGATCGAAAGCGAGTCATCCCCCATCCTTCTCCCCTTCCTAAGCGCTGATGAGAGCGTGAACATAGAACTGGAGGGCACGGCTGTCACCCAGATAACGATAGGGGTGAGGAGAGGGGTCGAGAATGTGAGGCTGATGGTACAGCAGCTGACGGGTTCACCCGCTGGTTTGGTCTTGGGACCCCCAGGTGTAGTCTACAGGTACCTGAACATAGTGGCTGAAAATCTGATTGAGCCGTACATCGAAACCGTGCTGATAACTTTCAGGGTGGAGAAGTCCTGGGCAGAGGGGGCAAACATAGACCCCACCACCGTGACCCTCTGGAGGTGGGATCCCTCCGGTGGGAGTTGGGAGCCCACGCTTACCGTGATGACGGGGGAGGATAGCGCCTGGTATTTCTACCGTGCGGAGTCCTCCTGGCTTTCGCTGTTCCTGATCTTGGGATTCTCCACGGATCTCACTTCTCTGGCAATGCCAGAGTCCCCCGGGATAATCGTGGTAGTACTGCTGGCGGGGACCTTCGCCACGGCGCTGGTGGCAGTGTCTATTATGGGGGGTCTGGTCAGGAGGGGAATCTTAGCCCACTGGATCCGTGGTACAAAAGCGAGGGGGCGTAGCCCCGTCCAGAGGATGCGGCGGTGGATTCTCGCTTGGATGGTATACTTTGTCCGGAGAATGAGAACCAGGGGTCTTCTTGCCCCTATCACGGGCGTCTCTCGATACTGAACTTAACGCCAGAAGAAGGCGCCAGAACTATTTTCAGTGGTCGCCTTTATCCACAGTTTCTGGTCTCCTCTTGGCATGTACGGAAGAACCGTGGAGGCCCGGGGGACTAAAAGGGGAGCCCCCGTTAAAGGGAGGTCCCTTCGGGGACCGACCGATGATAGCCCCATGGAAAAAGGGGGTGAAAGAGGATGAAAAAAGCGACGGTCGCGTTTGGAGCGCTCATGCTGGCTCTCGCCCTGACCGGTGTGGCTTTCGCCCATTGGACCGATTCCCTGTACATAAGTGGCACGGTCAACACGGGAACCTTTGGGGCCGAACTCAGCGTGGGTGTAGGTCATGATACAGAACCACCTGCTAAAAATGTCAGCTCCATCTCTGGTGTCCTCTCGAATGATAAGAAGACCCTGACGGTGACCATTACCAACGCCTACCCATGCATTGACTACTATCTACCCATAGACGTGCATTGTACGGGTACCGTGCCCCTGATCATCGAGAACATACTGATAAACAGGGGAACCCTGCCTGAGAACACCACGCTAGAGATCCTCCCCGCAGCGGTGGGTTCGCCCCTGCAGGTTGGTACACAGCTGCACTACTGTGAGGAGGCCAAGGGAGAGTTGCACGTACACTTGGATGAGGACGCAGTGGAGAACAGGACCTACACCTTCAGCATAACCATAAACGTGGTGCAGTGGAACTGCTACTCCTGAAATCCTTCCGGAGAGCTTAAGGGGGAATGAGGATGAGGGACAGAAGGCTAGCGGTGCTGCCGATGCTACTGCTGGCTCTCGCCCTGACCGGTGTGGCTTTCGCCCATTGGTCGGAGCCCCTCCTGCTCGAGGGGAGCGTGGCCACGGGTCTGCTGGACTGGAGGTTCACGGCCGTGGGTCATTTGGATCCCGGTCCACCCGACAGCGTGAGGGATTATCACTGCCGGGACAACTTCGAGGGGCCTGAACCCTATTATTGGCAAGGAGACAAGGACGTGGGCTACACCACGGCGGTGATAACGGCGGACCCACATGTCATCGAGGTGACCCTGAACAACGTCTACCCCAGCTACTTCAACTCGATAAGCGTGTATGCGAAGAACACCGGAACGATTCCTCTGATCATCGAAGAAGCCATCATCGACGGGCATGTGGTGATGGACTTTGACACGAAGGTCAGGCTGGATCTCAACGGAGATGGGAAGGACGACCTGGAGATATGGTGGAAGGCCAACATCTTTGGTGTTCAGCTTGAGCCGGGAAAAGACGGACCGCAGACGAGCTTCTGGGTTCACGTTCTGCAGGATGCACCCAAGGGCGGCTCCCTGCACTTCACCATAGAGCTTGTGGCAGTGCAGTGGAACTACTCCGAGCATCCTCCCGCACCAAGGCCCACCATAGGACTTTCGCCGCCGATTCTGACCTTCAGCGCCGTCCTGGGGGGACCCGACCCGCTGCCGCAGGTCTTCACCGTTTCCAACCTAGGTCCCGCCGAGAGCACGCTCAACTGGACGGCTACGGACGACGCTGCTTGGCTTTCGCTCTTCCCGACGAGCGGGTCCTTGCCGGGAGGAGCTTCTGAGCCCATGACCGCGAACGTGAGCATCTCAGGGCTGGGGGTGGGAACCTACTATGCCACGGTCACGGTTTCGGACCCCAACGCCACGAACGATCCGCAGACGGCCGCCGTGGTGCTGGTAATCTCTGCACCCAGCCTAATAGCGGAGAACTTGAAGGTCAACGGCGGTCTAGACACCTCGGGAGGATACTGGTGTGGGAATCAGTGGTGTGGTAACCCACACCCCATAACATCCTTCGATTTGGGAAAGCTGGAGAACAGCGACGACGTTAGGTACCAGAGCTATGGGGTGTGGAGTGAGGACTATTCGGACAACGAGTACCTCGACCTCGAGTTCGAAAACATCCCTTGCGGAGCTACGGTGAACAGCGTTACGCTCAAGTTCGAGTGGCAGAGAACCAACAATCAGGTGGACAATGCCAGGCTGAGGATATGGAACGGCTCCAGTTGGAGTTCTTACCACTACCTTTCACTGTCAGCCCCAAACAACGACACCCTCGTGACGCTCAATCTGAAGGGGCTCCACGGCATAGACACCTGCTTTGAGGTCAATAATCTGAAGATCAGATTCCAGGCTTCAAGCCTACAGTTCACGAATGCTTACACCAAGCACGACTGGGTCCAAGTTCAGGTGACCTACACGGTGTGAACGGAAACCCAACCATTTTGTTTTTTTCATTTCCGTAAAAGCGGGTCAAAATCGTGATGGAATGAGGGAAGGCGGAAGGGAGGCGGGAAAGAAGGCGGCGGTCATCCTAGCCTTTACTCTCTTCAACTATCTCTTCCTGAATCTCCCCCGCCCCGGGGGATGGATGGCCTACCTCCTACCCTCCCTATGCTGGGGCTCCCTAGCCCTCCTCGCCCTGAAGCTTTGCGGTCTGGGGAGAATAAGGTCATGGTTCAACACTAGGGTTTCCTTCGCCGCGGCCTTCGTTTCAATCCTCTACGTGCTGGTCCTCCTCAACCTGGGTTTCTTCACGGGCTTCGGGAGGAGCCCCTATTCCTTCGCCCTTCCCTCCCTCCTCACCAACTTCCTCCTGGTCTTCTCTACCCTCTTGGGCATGGAGCTCTCCAGGGCTTACCTCGTGAAGAGCCTCGGCAGGAGGAGGCCCTTCCTCGTCCTGGGGCTGATCACCCTCCTCTACGCCTTCCTGGGCATACCCATGGCCAAGCTCCTGGGGCTCGGGAACCCCCTGGCGGTCACCAAGTTCTTCGGGACCGGGTTCCTCCCCCTTCTGGCGGAGAGCCTCCTCTCCACCTACCTGGTTTTCCTGGGGGGACCGGTGGCCTCCTTGGCCTACCGCCTTCCCCTCACCGCCTTCTGGTGGTTCTGTCCCATCCTCCCCCGCCTTTCCTGGGGTGTGGAAGCCCTCCTGGGGGTGATGCTCCCCACGGCAGGGTTCTTCTCCATCAACCTCTACACCTCCCCCTTCACCCTGCGCAGGCTGGGCTTCACCTCCGAGGTGGGGGGCTTCGGCCGGGCCAGGAGGTCCCAGGCCAAGGGTCTGATCCTCACCTCGGTCCTCTGCGTTCTGGTGGTCTGGGCCTCCACGGGACTTCTGGGCCTCCGGGCCACCACCATCCTCAGCGGAAGCATGAGCCCCAGCCTGAAGGTGGGGGACATGGTGCTGGT
>Ga0207433_10013325_pt1 | contig 12123 bp, 15 predicted proteins | sample YelNatPaOPGAMG01_FD_187559 | JGI IMG/M metagenome (GOLD analysis project Ga0207433, IMG submission 187559) | Hot spring thermophilic microbial communities from Obsidian Pool, Yellowstone National Park, USA - OP-RAMG-01 (SPAdes) (version 3) | ecosystem: Environmental > Aquatic > Thermal springs...
GTTGACGAGGCCTTTGACCGCCACGCCCCAATCGTACTGATCAGCAGTCACCGTGAGGCCCAGCGCGATCGGGTTGTGCCCGTCCAGACTGATGTTCCCGCCACCGTACGGCGCAGGAACGTGCTCCGCTTTCACCATGTTACTGCTCCCTGCCGGCCTGTGATGCCGGCGCCTCTTCCAGTTTGCCCTTGAGGTACGTTGCGGCTCCCAGCACGCCGCCCCAGAGCGCGGTTCGCCAGTTCGGCGTCACGGCCCACGTCGCGCCTGCGGCAAGAATGCCGTAGCAGATTGTGAGCATTGCCACTTTCGTGATCATTTCCTCTTCGCCTCCCCTGCCGGCACCAGCCACCATGACCGGCCCTTCTCCGCCTCCACCGCCGCGCTGAGCAGGAGCCACGGGTAACCCTGAGGGTCGACCTTGCGCCCGGGCGGTACGGCCACCGCGGCGTGCGAGAGTACGGGCAGATAGTTGTGTTTCAGACGTAGCGCGCAGACGAGCCGGGCGACGGTCGTGAGCTGGGCCTCCGGCCAATCGTCCTGCCCGTCGATGTGCTCCTGCTCGATCCCGATCGTCCGGCCATTGCTGTGCTCCGGCCGATCCGCCTGTCCGACGTGAAACGCCGTGTCACTGTCCTGCACGAGGTGATACAGGGCTCCGTCACGCGTCACGTAGTAGTGCGCCGAGACCTCCGGCCCGGTGAGGGTCTCCAGATCACCCTGCTTGCGCCCATCGGAGGAGTGCAGGATGATCGCATTGATCGGTCCGGGCCGGCCCGGTTTGAACGCCCTCGCAGGCCGCCAGATGAACGGCAGGTCCGGCATTAGAGGTCTCCATCAAACCTGTAGTGCACGGGCGCGCCGGTCGGCAACGTGCCACGGAACTCGCAGACGACGCGCGCATACCAGTGCAGACCCTCCAATCCCTCGCGGTGCCCGATCACGCAGTCCCCGCCAGAGAGCTGCACGCCATTGACGGTCACGACGTCAGCGCCGCCTCGAATGCCGACCTGGTCCCATCGCATGGTCGCCGCCACTTCCTGAGGCGTCCCGCCATCTGTGAACCGGAAGCGGATCGTGACGGTCTTCGCGGCGATGTCCGCCGACGCGTCGGCCTGAATGCTCCCGGCGTCGAAATGATGCGGGTCAGGCGGGCAGTTGCCCTTCCAGTGATGTGGCGCAATGTTCGCGAGCGTCTTCACGATCTGATCGACCTTCGCCGCGAGCTGAGTGATGTCGAGCTGAGTGGTGCCCATCATTTGCCTCCTGTCGCGAGCCAATGGCTCTCGCGCATGGCCAAACCGAGTATCCCTGTCACGAACCCCATGACGGCGGCAAACATGGCCGAGATGAGGAACCGGCGCGAATCCTCCTGTTGTTTCTCCAGCGAGCTGATGCGCGCCTCGGCCCCGCGCAGGTGCTCCTCTAGCGCCGCTAAACGCTGCGCCGCCTCGTACTGCCCGCGAGCGATCTCCGGGAGCGCGCTGACCTTCTCCTCGATCCGCGCCAGCGTCAGGCCCATTCCGTTGACTGTTTCGACGAGCCCCGGCACTGCCTTGCCGAGCATGATCACCTGATCACACAGTTCACTATCTGCCAATGGACACATTCCTCCAATGGTCATCCTGCGCCTCCCCCGTCGCGGGAGTTCTGGACGTTCGCGCTGTCAGGTCCAATGTCGCCGGTGCACTCACGGCGGGTATCACAGGCGACAGAAGCCCGCCCCGGATCGTCTGAGCCGGAAACGGGCTTCGCAAAGCCGCCTGTATGCTGTTGCAGTCATTGTACGCCGTACGCGCGTCTATGTCAAGACCGAATCCGCGCTGAGTCTGAGCCAGTTCGTGCCATCACAGACGACGGAGGCCGCGCGCGCCGTCGCGATCGTCGGGCCCGTCCCTGTCGCGCCTTTGACGACGACCGACTGCCCGCACGTGTTGACGATCCACCGGCGCATACCCGCCGCGAGGGGCATGAGCAGATTGTGTGTCGCTGTCCAGCCCGTGTGCGCCACCAGGATCACCTCTCCGGCGTACTGTGCCGGCAGGACCGTGTAATCGGCATTCGGGAGGGCCCCGGTGATCGACGACAGGCCGCCCGGCACCGCGACAATCGAGCTGCCCATCGCCCACTGTTTGTAGGCCGCAACGGTCGCCACGCCGCCCGAGGCCGAGACCTGCGCGACAATCGCCGCGGTGTAGGCCGAGTAGCCCGTCGGCGGAGTGGTCGTTGACGTCTGTCGGATCACGCCGTCCGAGCAGCCCCAGAGGTAGGTCGTCGCATTGTCCGGCACCGTTACCACGGTATCCGTCGTTACAAGCCATACCTGTCGCGCATACCAGACAGACCCCGCCGGGATCGTTACGCCGAGCCCGGTCGCGGTGCACGCGAACCCGAGAACGACCCCAGCAGGCAGGCAGTACATGGCCGGAGCATAGGCATCGCCGAGGTCCGCCTGCAGTCCCGCCGCCGAGACCGCATCGCCTGTCGTGTAGTTCCTCACCCCAGCCGCCGTTACCGAGGACGGCAGGGTACCACTAAGCGTTGTGATTGCCATGCCCTACACCAGCCTTTCCGTCCAGGTTTCGCCCGAGTCGCTAGAACTGTATAGCCTTGTCGTGCCGCTTGAGGTCGTGACTACAACCATGCGCGCGTACCTGCGGTCGTAGGCACTATCAAGCAGCGTCCCCGATATCGCCAGGGCCGTCGGCGACGACCAGGAGCTCATGTCCGATGCGTCGCTGCACGTGCGCCGCTGGATCGCCCCACCCGACTCGTAGAGGAGCACCCACAGGCCCCGGGCAAGGTCATGTTCAATCAATGCCGAGTTCGCCGTCATGCTAAACAACTCCTGATTGGATAGACCCCCGTCTCTGCTGTAACAGACATGGTACGTGTACGGCGGCTGGGACGCCGGCGTGATCCCCAGCATGAGCAGCGAGCCGCCGCGCGGGTTCGCGCGAAGCCGTCTCCACGTGTACGCGAAGTCTGTGCTTTTCATTAGTGCCAAGAAGTCGTAGGCGTGGGCCGTCTTGATCTTCTTTGCGTCCGATGCATGCAACCAGTTGCGCGGGTAGTCGTACTCGACGCAACGGTAGACCGCGGCCGCCGCCGTCGATAGGACGACCCGCTGCCGCTTGCGATTGTGCCAGGTCGTGTAGGCGAACTGTGCCCCCGCCGCGGTCTTGATCTGCCGCTCGCCGCGCCCGTATGGGGACCCGCTCTGCCACCACCCGAGTGAGTTCGTCGTGCCCGTGCCTGCGGTACCGTTCGTCACTGTATCCGTGCACGTTACCGTCTGATTGTTCACGGGTAGCCGCGGGTCGCCTCCGTAGACGAGCCCGTGCCCGCCGCCGCGCAGGACCGCCGCCGCGGCACAATAGAGCGTGGGCCCATACGCGCCCGTGTTCGTCGAGCTGAACGAGAACGCGTCGCCGCAGCCTGGGTAGAACGATATGCTGTCCACGCAGACCTGCCCGTATAGGTCCGCGTACCCGCTGTTGTGATAGTCCGCGTTGAGGTCTGTGCCTGGCACCCATCCTGTGCCGGGAACGTAGGCCCAGCCGCCGCCCCGTAGCCAGCCGATACTGCGGTTCGTGTTGAGCCAATCGCGGAGCAGGCCGCCGTCTGCCGGATCGGTAACGATTGTGCCGGTCATGGTCCAGCCAGGGTAGGCAGGCCACGGCTCAAGCGTTGGGTTGTTATCCTGACTAAGCAGGGTTTTTATCGGAACCTCGCTAAGCGTTGTGCTATCACCGGCCGAGCTGTGTACGACGGTCTTGACGGCGCGCGCGGTCTCAAACGATTGCCGGCCGTCCGACATGCCCAGAACGCCGCGTACCACGAACGTGTCGCTGTTTACGGTCTCGCTGATCTGCGCCGATTGCTCCAGCACCCAGCCGGCGCGCGACGCCATGCAGGTAACGCTTGTCTTCGACCACCAGGTGACCTCTAGGTTGACTAAACGGTAGGTTTGCGAGTTCTGCAGGCCTGTTATTTCTATCTGGTTGCAGCACGTGACGCCCGAGTAGTCGGAGTCTACCGTAGGCAAGGGCCAGCGCGTGTCCCACGTGTCAACGGCCGTAGTGGCGCTGTCGGGGTTGCAGGTATCGAGATAGATGGTACCGTTGGCCAGGTCGATCGGCCTGCCTGCCCGGTCGCGGGTCCAAGTTTTTACGGCCCCTGTAGGCGAGTAGACCGTGACGGCGATGCCCGGCCCAGACGGGCCGGTCATGCTGATCTCAAAGATGCCCTGCGAGAGGTTTGCCCAGCGGTTCGTAAACGTCCGGCGCACGCCCTGCGCCCCGGCCGCCGTCGTGTCGATCCTGATCTGGTTGTTCTCGATCGACAGGGTCGCCCCGCCTATGCCGGTCCACTGCCCCGCCAGGTTGCCGCCTGGGGTAAGCGACGAGCAGTTATCGAAGCTAAGCCAATAGTTTTTCACGGCGACCCCGCTGAACGTAGGCCAGCAGCGGAACGGGACGTAGACGTCCGCCGTATCCTCGCCAAGGGTTGCCAAACTATAGGTACTGCCCGATGCGCGCATACGGACCCTAATCGGGTGGAAGGTGCTGTCTGCCGTGGGCATATTGTGCGTAACGTTATTTATCGTGACCGCGGCGGCCGCGTACTCGTGCTGCGAGCCGCCTTCCGTCCACGACGCCCCGACAGTTACCGGCGTCTGCGTGTTAGCCGAGTCGCGGTCGACGAGCAGGTCGAGGTTGCCCGGATAGTCCGCGTCGTAAGCCTTCGTGATCCCGTTCACGCTCCAGCCGCATTGCCCCGCCATTGTGCCCGCGGCGGTCACGACGCCGGTACTAGAGGTGGTTGCGCTGACGGAGCCTGCGGATATTGTGCCTGTGCAGCCACTTTCGCTGTACGTGTAACCAGGATGCCACAGCACGAGGCCGTCAACGCTGCCTGATATCGACGTGGTTGAGCCGGACTGGCTCGTATCCATCGTGGCCTCAAGCTCCGGGCCGTACGCCCCGATGCGGGTCGCGTCTGTGATCGAGCCGGACGCGCTGATGCTGAGCCCGCCTGCCGTGATCGAGGCGGTAACCGTCCCCCCAACCTGCGTGCGCTCGTACAGGTCCATCGTCCAGATCGGATACCCTACGTCCGCGTCCCACGAGGCTATCGTTAGCTCCACTACCTCCTCGACGGGTACCGATATCGTGTAGGTGCCGGCAATCGACCGCGTGTAGGGTGCCACAACCTGCACGATGTCGTCGGTCTGGTTCGTCGCCATGCCCACCGTCGCCTTGACGATGATGCCCGAGCGCGGCCCCGGGACGCCCTGCGCCCAAACAGAGGCGTTGGCTGCCGGGAAGGACGCAGAGACCGTGGGCCGCCGCAACGTGCCTTGGGCAGGAGGCGGAGGCGGCAACGTGTAGTACAGGGACCCGTCGAAGGCCCCCGTCAGCGTCAACGTCCGCGTCCGGCCCGTTCGTAGGATCATTTGACGATATCCGGCCCGCCAAGCATAGAGTAACCCATCAGGAAGTAAAACTGCCCGGTCGTCGGGTCCTGCAATCGCGAGGTATCGGCCGTAACGGTCAGGCTCGCCAGGCCGCTTGCCTGCCGCTCGAACACCTGATCCGCGGCAGTATGAAACACCGACGGGAGCCGGCCCGCCGCCTTTTCCACGATCCGCTGGTTGGCGCGCCGCATTGCCCGGCGTGCAGCAGCAGACGCAATCATTGCAACGCCTCCCACACTGAGTTTAGCTCCAGCACCTCTGTCTCGGCGTTGTTCCGGTCGATGGTTACTGTCCTGCGTTTCACCCACAGGATATCGGCCTCGGCAGGCCTGCCGTTCGGCGGGTCGACCTTGAGCGGCGTCCCCGTCGTATCGAGGAGCTTGACCGGAGTGCCCGGCGTCAGGAGGGGCTGGTATACGGGCACAGAGACCGTAGCTACAAGCATGCGATGCATGATCATATCGTAAAGCCGGCGCGCCATCACGTCAAGCTGGCGCTGATCGTCGATCGGATACATGGGGATCATAACGGGTATGTTCCGCCCGGCGTAGTCAAGGCTGGCTGGGTCGCCCGCAGCTGGGTTCTGCAGTTTGGATGTGATCGCCACGGCGTTCGATCCGCCTTCCGAGACCCCCGGCGTGTTCGTTACCGGCATGGCGGTGGATCGCCCGATGAGCAGGAGCGTAGTCCCCTCTGGCGGCTCCGGCCGCAGCGTCGTATCGTCCCCGTACTGCCACACCCGCGTGTACGGGTTAGCCGTGCCGGGCCGCGGGTCAAGCGTCCAATAGGCCGATACGTCGCGCGACCGCTGAACGATGCTCCACTGCCCCGTATCCCAGTTGTAGGGCATTTTCCAATCGACGAACTGCGCCCGCAGGAACAGGAGCAGCGTCTCTAGCATTTGTTCCAAACTATCGCCTTCTCTTGGCGCAAACTGCCACGGCAGGTCCGGCGTCATGATCCTCGGCAGCGTTACGGCGTTGACGGCGTCCGGCATAGGCGTTATCGGCGCGAACCCAACCGTTGACAGTATCTGGTTGATGGCGTCCCCCAGCGGCATGTTATCCTGTCTAGGTGCCCACAGGACGTGCACCTCCTCGAACCGGCTCCAGATATCCTGCAGGGTCCATTCGGCGATGTAGGCCCACGGCCCCGGCCCCGGCATGGGTTTTAGGGTAGGTTTGCGCGCGATGCCGCCGAACAACGTCGACCACGTGACGCCGTCCGGGCTCTGCTCGACCTTGAACACAGTATCGGCGCGTTCGGCAACGTGCCGCGCCGCAGGCGTCTGCAGCAGGGTAACGGCCCGCCCCTCGAAGCGGTCCCGGTCGTCCTGCGACCATTCGAGGCGCAGGAGGCGGTCCGCCGTGCCGTCGCTGCCGTCGGTAGCCAGCACGATCGGCGTCGTGTTCCGCATGGTCTGTACGGAGGGTTTGTACGCCGTGTAGCCAGTGACGAACGGCGTGAGCCAGCTGTTAGTGGTCATCAAGGTAAGCTGCGCACGATACCGGTGGTTGCCCGGCTCGTAGGGCGTCCCGTCCACGTTGTTTGCCGCTCCGGCAACGCTTGTGCCCGGAGGCTTGATGTAGTACGGCGTGATCGTGATGGGTTGCGTCGGGACGGGTATGCCGAGGTCGCGCGGCTGGTCCACGTAGATGCCGCTCGTGCCGTAGCTCACCCGCCCGAGCGCGATCCTGGTCGGCGCCCACGGGTTCAACGCGACGTGGATCGTGCTCTCCTGCGTGATGTGCGGAACCCCTGCCGCGTCGTACGTGGTGGGTAGCCGGACCAGGTGGCCCTTGTAGGTCCAGAGCTCCGCTCGTGCCGCCCGTGCCGGCGCGCCCGGCGCGACACGCTTAGCGTGAAAAAGTAGTCCCACGCCCGGTACCGGAATAAAGGATATGATGCCGTGTTCGACTAGGTCCTCGGGCCGCCCGTAGCTGAACTCCTCTACCAGAACTGGTGCCTTTTTCATGTCGCTACGGTCGTACAGTACAACCCTGCACCTGCCGCCCTGCCCGACGTGAATACCGATGTTATCCCATTGCAGCAGGAACCAGTCCTGTTTGCGCTGGAACTCGTCGGTAAGGGGTTTGAAGTAAAACGTAAACCCCTCATCCGCGCGCAGCGTCTGTGTCGTATGAACGGCCCAATAGAGCCGATCCTTGAGGGCCTGCTGCCCCATGATCATGTATATGGCAATGTCTACCAGCAGCTCGATAAGGGTCTCGCTGCCCCCAGCGGGTAGAATAGGAGACAGGGACGGCCGCCCGTCCGAGTCAAACGATGCGCGCCAATACCCCTGCTGGTAGGTGTAGGATGATACGGGCAGGGTATCGGACGATGCGCCCGTCGTGTCGTAGTTGGGCCGGAGCATGACCAGGTGGGTGATCGGGTCCTGGTACACAGTGGGCGTGGTTTCGCCCTGTCGCAGGAAATCCGTGCAATGAAACGAGGCCAGGTAGCCGGCCTCGGTAGGCCAGACGTACGGCTGGTCTAGCGTCAATCGCCAGTACATGGAGGCTCCTATGCCGCGTTATACGCTTGAAGACCTGTTTATCGACGTTCGCCTGCTCGGTATCTGCTGGGGTGGCCTGCTGCTGCTGAACGTGTTCTGCGCGCAGACCGCCTATATCGCATTCTCCGCCGTGGTCGCGGGGTCGTACCTGCGCCGCGTGTTCCGCGACCACGGCGGGAACACCCAGCCGCACTAGCCGGCGACCAGAAGCACGTCAAGGGCCTGCGAGCCCGTGCCCGTAAGGGCGATGTTCTTGACCGTCGAGCTAACGGTAGGGGTGTTTGCCGCGATTGCCGCCTGAGGGCCGAACAGAATCTCCTGTCCGGGCTGCAGGGTAACCGAGAACGTCGTCCCCAGCAGGCCGTACGGGTTCGTCCCGCCCTGCGCGATGGTGATCGCGTTCGCGTTCGTCGACGGATTGCGGAACTTCGCGGCCACGACCTTTTTCCCGCTAAACGACTGCGACGCGCCACCAAACGCCGGCAGGTTCGTCAGGTCGATCGTTGCCGCCCCGGACGTGAGGGCCTGCTGAAAGTCGGCCACCGCGTTACATGCCGGCGTCGTGGTAGGCCCGTAAACGTCGTCGCGCCCGACGGTAACGCCGCCCGAGAACAACGTATGGTTCACGACCGAGGTCGGCGCGATGCCCGCACCAGACGGCACTTCAACGACGTCAAGCTTGCCACGGTAAGTTACGCTTTGGATTGCCATTGTATCCCTCCTAGACCCCGGATAGGGTCGCCATCGCCCTGCTTAGGTTGATTTGGGCCTCGATATCCGATGCGCCCCGGCGCGTCCGGATACCGCCGCCGATGACCTGCATTCGTAGTTGCTCCAGCGCGTCAGCGGTTCGTTTCGTATTCTCGGCCGTTTGTTTCGCGGCCTCCGACTCGGGCTTGGGCTGGTAGTTCTCCCATATGCCGTAGCCGCCGCCTACGAGTGCCCCAATGATCGCGCCTATCGGCCCGCCGCCGACCATGAACCCCAAGGCCCCTGCCTCGACCGCGCGGCCGAGGATATTGAGCGCGCTCCACCCCTTGCCTGGGTTGTCGTTGACCATGGCACCACCGCCGAGCATGATCCCGATCGGTAGGATCGCCCGGGCCGCGCCCATAGCGATGCCGCGCAGGCCGCCGCTCAACGCGCCCTTGAGGCCGTTCCACGCGCCGGCCCCGAGGCCGCCCCAGGTCATGGCGTTGCCTGCCGTTGCCATCGTGGCGGCCCCGGTCGTCTTTGCCGCCGCCGCGGACGTCGCCGCCAGCATTTGGAGCTGGGCATTGAGCCGCATGAGCCCGACGTACGCGCCCTGCAGGCTCGTAATCAGCGTCGGCCCGAACCGGGCGATGCCCATCAGGATCACTGCCAGGCCCCCAGCGCCGCCGAGGAACTCGTTGAGGACGCGGAGCCTCTGCGCGACCCACGTGACGGCCTTGGCCAGCGCGCCTAGGATGGGTATGAGCGCCTGCCCGGTCGGGAGCATGATCTGCGCAAGCGACTCGCCTAGGTTCTGCAGGACGCCTAGGAACGACATCGTCGCAGGGTATATGCGCTCCATGCCCTTCACCAGCAGCTCAAGTGCTCGCGGCCCCGGTATCGCGCCGAACGCCATAGCCGCCTTTGCGGTCGCCCACGGGCCTGTGCCGAAGTCGCCTACACCTGCCGCCTTTGCGACTCGTGCAATATCTATCCCCTTGCTTGTCAGGGACATGATGGTCTGCGCCCCCACCGGGTTGGGCGTCGACCCCAGGGCTGCCAGCGTCCTCGCTACGTCACCGATGTCGCCCTCGCCCCATCCCTGCGCCGAGCCGACGGCGGCAAGCGTGCGCAGCATTTTCACGGCCTTGTCGCCGTCGTGCGTCACTGCAGCGAGCTGGCGCGCGTAGCCGATAAGGGCTTCGGTCCGGTACGGCGTCTCCGTCCCCATCTGCCTCAGCTCTCTCATGATCTTGTGAGCCGCCTGCGCGGAGCCCAGGATTGACTTGAACCCGATCTCGATTCGTTCGTACTGGGCCGCCAGCCGTACGCCCGCAAACGAGGCCGCCGCCGCGCCGAGCATGCCTATACTCGACGCGAGCGTGTTCACGACCCCCAGCGCCTGAACGGCCGGGAGCCTGATGGTGCTAATAGCCGCCGAAAAGTCGCGCGCCGATTGGGCCGCAGGGTCAGACTGCTTCTTTACCCCAGACGCCGCCCGCGCGACGTCATCGAGGGTCTTGCCGGCGTCGTCGTCCCTGATGGCCACGTCGATCAGTAGCCGCCCCAGCTGTTCGTCGCCCATGTGCTTACTCTTCAGGTTGCTCGATCCGCGCCACGGCGGCGAGCGTTATCAGTTCCCGGGCCGGTATGCCCTGCAGCTCGCATGGCAGCCGGTGCAGGTATCTTAGGCACAGTAACGTCCAGGCCCCTTCCGTACTGTGCCTCAGCTGTTTACCCGTTCGTCCAGCACGGTCTCGTCGCCGGCCAGGAATGGGAACGCCTCACTCCACGCCTGCCGGAGCCGCAGGTAGGCCCGAGGTTTGGCCAGCGCCAGGCGCATGAACAGGTCGCCCGCCGTCAACGGAGACGGATCCCCAGTGAACGTAAGCGCGAGCAATGCAACTTCCATGCACCCGCCCTTCGGCATTTGCGGGTAGGCGCGCCGCAGGCGTTTGGCGTCCTCCTGCACTGCGGCCAATCGCGGCACGTCTGGCTCCTGAAACGTGAACACCGCCGGCTGCCCGTCGAAAAACTCGCTCAGGTCCACGGAACAGGTAGCCAGCGCGTCCGGCTGCGTAGACTGCAGGAGCGCGCCGAGGCCGGTAGCCGTAGTCGTCGTTGCGTCACTCATTACCAGTAGACCCCCGTGTACACCCAGCCCTCAATGCCAACCTTGACCTCGACTGTCTCGATGGTCTCGCCGTCCTCGATGGTCTCATTCGATCGCAGGATCATCCCGACGTAGACCCTGTGTTGCATCATCGAGGAGACCTCTTGGACCTCGATCTTGATCGCAAGCCCGGCGCACGATGCGAACTGTGGGCCGGCGTCGCTCACCTGCAGTTTGAGCCTCACGGTCGCGGAGCTACGCTTGTACCGCGATTTCTCCAGGCCGTCCCCCAGGCTCGTAACGTCCGCGTCGATCGCCGATTCGTCCAGCTCGATGCTCTTCGCAAGCCATTTCTGCGATTGCGCCGCGTTGAAACTGATGGGCTGCCCATTGACGACACCGCCGAGGCTCGTCTGTACCAGGCAGTCCTGTCCGATCAATCTGTATGCCATGATGACCTCCTCACCCGACCGGGCGGTACCTGACCCGGTAGATCGCGCCTAACTCCGAATGTCGCGTTGTGCCAAGCAGGACATCCGCCTGCTCGAACACACTGTCTGTAGCTACGTTCAATCGGTAGCCGGTCCCTGAAACCGCCTGCTTGTTGAGCAATGAGTGCACGCGGTCCATGATGGGCTGCAGGGCCGCCGTGCCCCCTCCCTCGCCGATCACCGTCACCCTGTAGCGCATCTCGACCATTGCCAGCCCGTCGTCGATCGCGCGTACCGCCCGTGGCAGTCCCTCCGGCGCGTAGACGATCATGGGAGCCGGAGCCTCGGGGATCGCCTTCATGCTCCAGACGCCCTGCACCATCGCCATGAGCGTGACGTCGCCCGTCAGCGTTGCGTATAGCCAGGCGTCCACCTCGGCAGTCGGGCTCATTGCTCTAAATGCCTCCGCAGAATGTCAATGATCGTCTGCTGGTTGTTTTCGACCGCGGCCCTCATCCAGGCATATTTGCCGTGAAACTTCGAGGCCAGCTCCAGCGGCGCGGCGTACGGCATGTCGGCATGAAGGCATATCGTGACGAGCTGCTCAGATACGTCGACGACGTCACCGTGGATCGACGCCTCCAGCATCCCGGTCGGCGTGTAGCCCTCGCTGTACGGGTTGCCCCACCTATGGTTCGCCTTCGCGTAGGTCTCCAGGTAGGCGGCAATCTCCTGCGCGGCGTCCATTTTCGCCTGCAGAATCCTGCGCTTCTTGGCCTCGATGTTCGCCAGCAGTTCCTCCAGCCCCCGCACGCTCATAGCACCCGCTCCACGCTCAGTTGCACGGTCGCCGCGTACTCGTTGCAGTCGATCACCCGGTAGAGGTCGCCCG
>Ga0207433_10013326_pt1 | contig 12123 bp, 17 predicted proteins | sample YelNatPaOPGAMG01_FD_187559 | JGI IMG/M metagenome (GOLD analysis project Ga0207433, IMG submission 187559) | Hot spring thermophilic microbial communities from Obsidian Pool, Yellowstone National Park, USA - OP-RAMG-01 (SPAdes) (version 3) | ecosystem: Environmental > Aquatic > Thermal springs...
AAGGCGACTGGCTTTCAGTTTTGCCAAACCCATCCAACCTTGACGTTGCCCTATCCACAAGGGCTTCAGAATCCACTTTGTCAGCCCTCAAAAACGCCTTGGCAAGCGTCGGAACAGACAAGGTTAGGGTAAGCCTCATCGACGCCCTACCGGCGGGAACCAACAAGATTGGAAGCGTGGACATCGGTAACTTTCCAACGGACTATGCGAAAGACGCCACACTCTCATCTGAGCTTACACGTAAAATCAAGGGCGACCAAGGCTTATTGAAACAGGTCAGCAGCACAGACCTGCGTCTGGATGTTTACGCAAGCTACGTGGCTAACCCGCCCAACCTTGACGTGGCGCTTTCAACGCGCGCGAGCGAGTCAACGTTAAGCGGTATAAAAGCCCAAACAGACAAGCTGACATTTGACTCCTCAAACAGGCTCAAGGTTTTACTCGAAAGCTTGCCCAACCCGTCAAACCTGGATGTCGCATTGTCAACAAGGGCTTCTGAAGCCACATTATCGGCGATTAAGAACGCTTTGGCAAGCGTTGGCACTGATAAGATGCGTGTTAGCGTTGTTGACGCTTTACCGGCGGGCTCAAACACGATAGGCAACGTTTACGCCATCAAAAGCGGCACGTGGAACATTGACAACCTCTTGAACCCGCATCCCGTCAAGTTCACGCCTGAGGAAAAGATGCAGGACGCCAACCAGTTCACTGGGACATATGCGCCGACCGCTGCCGGAAGCACGACGATAATAAGCGCCGTAACAGGCAAGGTTATCCGGGTTTACGATTTCAGCCTCTGGAACAGCGGAACAGCTGATGTTACTGTTGAGTTGTATTTTGGCACAAGTGGTAAAAGGCTGTTTAAAGGGCTATTGGCAGCTAAAACTGGCGTTTTGAAAAGTTACGTTAGACCATGGGAAAGCAACGCAGGCGACAGCCTTGTTTTGGCTTTGAGCGCTGCTGGAACATGCGATTATTGCATAGGAGCTGTTCAAGCGTGATGAGTTATGCCTGTTGAAACTCGCTATTTTAGAAGTGACACAGCTACAGTTAACGGTTTAACAACTTATCTGCTTGGTGCAAGTCAAACAGCTGCAAGCAAATATACTTATGGAACGCTTGTTTCGTGCAGTAGTGCTTATCTTTACCCTACGGGTGATGCTTACGCTGGTTTCCCGTACATTTATCCAACATCGCCAACCACACATTATGACAAGGTTGACGAGGCAACTGCTGATGATGATGCCACCTACGTTTATGGTGCATACGGTGTAACCTATACAGACCGCTATTATAAGACAACTTTAAACATTGGCACAAGCAAGATTGCAGCAGTTAACATAATCATACGGTATAAAGGTTCTGGTCTACGAGTTGGATTTTATATTGGAGGCACACTTTACCTTTCAAGTGCTTTGACAGGCAAAACCACATGGACAACGACAAGCGTTAGATGGTTGAAGAATCCAGCAACTAATCAAGATTGGACACAAGATGATGTCAACAATGCCCAACTTGTGGTTCAAGCAATGACAGCAGCTGGGCAAACTGCTGCTGCTTTCACCCAAGTTTACATTAGAGTTTACTATTACACAGACAACACAGTTTATTTCCAATTCCGTGCCTTCAAAAGGGATGCAAGCGGAACTGAAACAGCAGTAACGGATTACATAACGTTTTATTCTGCTTTGATTAGCGTGTTCAAGGATGATGCTGGAACTTTGAGAAGCACAACTGCAAACATTCCGCAAACTGCTTTGGCAAGCACGGACAGCATAGTGGTTAGGGTTTACGCTAAAATAGGCACGGGTTCACCAAGCCTGCAAAACGTTTACACAACAGAACAGCTGGGAGCTCAAAGCTTGGACGCTTCAACGTGGACTTTCTACTTTTACCTTAAAGGTGCAAATGTTGGTTCAACAATTTATGACTATTGGTATTGGGACACAAGCACATACCCAAGCAGAATAGAAAACTTCACATGGACACCTTATGCGCCGCCTGCTGGCGTTCCACACTTCATAGGCGACGGCTTAGCTGGAGCGGTCGTGATTGTCTAAAATGGATTTCACAAATAATGACAGCTTATTACCCGGTAATAAAACTACGCCAAGCTGCGCAAAATTTTTAAGCATACAACAAAGGACTAATATTCTTTTTAGATTATGTATACATGGCATTCCCCATGCGTTATGCAAGGCATGTTGCCAGAGCTTATAAAAGCATCCTTGAAAGATATGGATTTGGATTGATGGCTGTTGACGGAAATATCGAGATTCTCGTCGCACCTCAAAGATCTACGGTGTTGAATGAGAACTATAAAGGTTATGTCATGAATTTGATTGAAAGATGTTTTAAAAAGATACGCTGAGAGCTACTATGGCTTAGTTCTAGAGGCACATATCATCGAGCTTTACTCTGACTCGACAGGCCATGTATGAGTTTTTCCGCATCAACCTAAAAAAGAAGTAAAGAAAAATTTTATAGTTTCTAATTTTTAGGTTTGTGTTTTGGTTTGGGTTGTTGCCGGCTTTTTTCTACGTTTAACAAGCACCACAGCCAACATTATCACAACCACAATTACGATTATGATAACCGCTATACCCAACGAGTTTCCGCCTTCAGCCCCCTTTGGAATAGTGTCTGTGTCCTGTTCAACTGTGATGGTATAGCCGTCAACGTTTGCTGCTCCAATTTTCAAATAGTATTCTTTGCCGCCTTGGTGAACGTATAGGGTTCCGCTCGTCTCGTTTCGTCCAGTTTTCAAAATGAAGTCGACATAATGCACCGTTTCACCTTTAGGATAAATGAAGACGCTGAAACCTGCAAGGTCTCCAGCGATTCCCACTTTAGGCGTGTAGCTCCATTTTATCCGCCATTCAGTTGCGTCAATTTTGAAATAGTTTGTTGTCGTGTCCGATGAGCCTTGAAACGTAGTTACGGTTTGCCAATTCGCCGCGTAAGCCAAGCCCGCCAGCAAAACCATAGAAAACAGCACGGCAACAATGAAAGTTTTCCTCATCCCGCCTTTTCACCCCCTTCAAGTTTAACCGTGAAATAATTTTTAAAACTTTTTATTTTGTTATTGCCTCCGTTAAGGTTGTCTGGATAGTTTCAGGCTTCTTAAGGGCATAACCAACGTAAACTGTTAGCCCTCGGCAACTCTGCTTGTCATCAATGTCAAACCTTATCCTGTAGCCCTTATAACGAACCGTGAAGCCCCAACCATGGTTCCGTTCAACTTGGCTTTCATAAGCCGTTTTTATTCGGCGTTTAAATTCTTCGTCTTGCATTAGATGTTTAAGCTCATCTTCAACGCGAAACTTTATCAACGTCATCATTTTTCCACCAGTTAGTATTATTAGTAATGGGTAGTATTTAAATCTTTCCACTCAATAGTAAAACTTATAAACGCTTCCACTCAATACTAGCGATGGGAAAATCTTATGAGTAAAACACAGTTTAAAACCCTCAAAATAACTCCCGAAACACATGAAGCCCTCACCAAAATTAAGGGTAAGCTTATGGCTGAAAAAGGGCGCGAAGTCACCTATGATGAAACTATAGCCTATCTCATAAAAATGTTAGAATATCAAAAGTAAGGCTGTTGGGTTTTTACATGAACGTTTACACAAATTATAAATACCCAGAATATGGCAACCTTAAAACGGCAGCCGGTGGCTCTTTGAAGGCAAACGCCCAACCCAAGCAGATTCCGATTAGTTATTCAAAATCTGAATCTAAAATTCACTTTAACTCATCTCTCCCCGGCCGAGCTGTCCTTTGCGTTGCAACGTTTAAATGGAAATTGCGTGCCAAGGTAACTTTTACCTTGACAAACGGCGGGCAAAAATACTGTTGGCAAGCAGACGCCATAATCATTCGCAGAGCGGACATTCTGAAAGTTCACGATTACGCACGGCAACATTGCTGCCTCCGCGACTATCTGCTGATTAGGCTTCCAATGAAAATCGGCCTGCGGACAGGCGAAATCTGCAGCCTCCGCATTGAATACATAAACTTTCAAGAGAAAACCTTCCATGTTTTGGACAGTAAACGGAAAAGGTTGTATCCGCTGCCCCTTGACGCTTTAACCTTGCAGCTTATCCAAGATCTGGTTGGGTCCCGCCGTGAAGGCTACGTGTTTACGCGGGAAGTTTACAGCAGAAGCTGGAGCCACGTTAAAACTGGTATGCCCCTACACGTTGCAACAGTTGAGAAGACTGTGGAAAAGATTGGTTTGACTGCAGGGGTTGAAGGGCTAACTTCGAGGCTTTTGAGGCACTTTTTCGCTGCTGAATGGCACAGGCAGGGCGGAAGCCTTGAACTGTTAAGGCAGATCCTTCGACATAAAAGCCTTGCCTACACACAGTTTTACCTCAGCCGGCTTGTCTATTTCGAAGATTTGCAAATTGAGTATCAAAGGCTTCAAAGCGGGCCGATAATTGACGAGGCTTACGTGCCGAAGCCGCCTCCGCAAATGCAAGTGACGCAGCCAACCTTGCCTAAAATTTGCAGTTCATGCGCCAATTTGCCAATTTGCCGATTGGTGGATCGTATGCCAAGCTGGGCTACCGGCTGCCAATATTACAAGAAGGAGGCGGTTGTAAATGATGCAAACCCTTGTTAAACATCATAGGCTTCCAGACGGGGCTGAATGCGTTTACAACCCGTGTTCCGGAGCCTACGATTTGCCCGTGGAAAAATGGCGTTATAGGGCCTTCAAAAACTGGAAGAAAAAACTTGAAGAGTTGGAAAGGAAACTCAAGGAGGTTGACCCTTGAAAAGCGTCAAAGACAAGTTTGAAGACGTGTTGAACAGCGTGGAGTTTCAGAAGTTTTGCAATAGGTTTTGCCCGCATAGGCGTAATGGTTGCGGAAACGATTGCCAATTTTTCATTTTCAGAGATTATTTGAAGGGGGGCTGAAACATGAATGACGGTTTTTCATGTTTAATCTACCGGAAACCGGAAGAGAAACGCAAACCGGAAGATAAACGTTCGACCCTACACGTGCAGATACTGCCAAGCCGCAAGGAATACCGGGTTCACTATGATAACGTGGTTCCAGCGGACAGGAAAAAGGCGACTTTGGAGGCTTTAAGGCAGCTTAAAAACGCCGTTTTAGCCGGCAAAATTGTGAAGGCCAAATGTAAAACTGCTTTTGCAGTTTCCCAAGTTTTGGAGGTTTATGATGACTGGAAAATGTTGGAGGTGAAATAAGTGTCGAAGTATGGGGACATTCGATTTTTGGTTGAAAGCTATTATGACGTTCAGAAGTTGCGTGTTGAAACTTTTAACAGGATTGTGGCGTATGTAAAAAGCCATAAAAAACATGAAACCCAGGACGATTGTGCGAGCCAGGGGGTGATTGAAACCCAGTCCAGACACGCGAGCCGTGGGCCTACTGAAACCCACTTTTTCCGTGCGGGCAAAGATGAAAACCAAGCGGCCTTTGCGGTTGGGGCGGGGAGGAAAAAATACGCCCTTCTCGCCCACAAAATTGTGAAAGAACACAGCAATACCGGCGAAATTAGCGATTTAGTCTGGTATCATAAAAGCCTTTTGGAAACTGAAAAACAATTGGCAAAAAGACTTGACCTATGGAGCCGAAAACATCCGTTACGCATCAACTTCCTTAACCGCATCCAAGGCATCGGACCTATCCTTTCAAGCGGCATAATAGCGTGGTTCAACCCAATAAGCCGCTTTAACACCATAAGTGCCTTATGGAAATATTGCGGTTTAGCTCCCGGCCAACAAAGACGGAAAGGTGAAAAAAGCGGCTTCAACGTTCGCCTTAAGACTTTCTGCTGGAAAATTGCCACAAGCTTCGAGAAACAAAAACCTGAAAAAAGCTATTACCGGCGAATCTACGACAACAAAAAAGCCTACTATATGGAAAGGCCAGACTTAAAAGAGAAAACTAAAGCTAACGAGAAAGGTATAGTTGGGCATATTAGGAATATGGCTTTACGCTATACTGTCAAGCGTTTTCTCTGTGACATGTGGGTTTTCTGGCGGCAGATGGAGGGGTTACCCGTTACTAAACCATATGTGTTTGACGTTTTAGGACATGTGGACTATGAAGAATGGCAACCTGACAAATAGGAGGTGAGATAAATGCCGTTAACTGAAGGGGAGTTTGAAAAGCTTTACAAAGAACTTTACGAGTATGTTGCCTTGAAAAACAAAGACGAAGTTTTCAACATCGTCAAAAAATATGTTGCCTTTGGCCCCGTGACAGTTGAAACCGTTTCAAACGAGATTCCTGAAGACTTGCGTAAAATGCTCACTTTCGAAGACAAAGGCGAATACATCAAGATAACACCACGCCAATATTTGGGCGCTGAAAACTTTGCAAAAGCAGCTGAAATTGTTCGTAAAATCGGCGGAGACTATGTTAGGGCTGGCAAGGACAGTCATTTCCGCGTGCCAAAGGTGAAACCATGAGCGGGACCTGGCGGAAAATAACGTTAGGCGTTGTTACGGCTCATTTGGACAAGCATAAGCGGGCTAAATGCAGCAAGTGTGGTAAGCCTTTAAGGTTGCGCGCGCATTTCCGCGTTCCCAGAAAGAAGGCTGAAAAACATGAGTAAAAAACTGGTTATTGTTCAATTGAAACATGGACGCAAAAAAGACGTTGAAAGGTTAAGAAGTGCGCTGGAAAAAGGGCAAGCGTTTGGTTCACTTGCAGATTACGAGTTTATAGTTGCTGCTGGAGATGTTCAGTTTTCAACTTTGGAAGAAAAGATAATTGAGGCAGCTGGAAGGCTTGCGAGAGAAATAATCAAGGAAGTGAAAAAAGAAGGCTTGAAAAATGACCGTTTATCGTTGTAAGCGGTGCAAACGACATTTTAACAGTGACGTTTACTCCCGTTGCCCGTTGTGCGGCGAGCCTGTTAAACGTTAAAGGATGCGTGTGGGATGAGGCAGGCTTCTTGCCGAAACTGTAAACATTGTATTCCCGTCAAAAATTCGAATGTAATGTTCTATTGCAATTTTCTACATGGCGAAATTTACTGGAAAAACGTTCGGGAAAGAGTTATGTGCGAGGGTGAAGGGTTTGATAGGAAAGATACTTGACTGTGTGAAAAGCTATGTGAAGAACGATGAGGCTACAGTTGCAACGATAACTTATGTTTATTTAAGCCGCTGGACAAAGGAGCCCCTGAACCTTTTTTTGAAGGGTGAGAGCACCATCGGTAAAACCTACATTACAAAAAACACGATACGCATTTTGGGCGAGGACAAGGACGTTTGGTTTTTGGGCGGTTTAAGCCCAACAGCCCTCGTCCACGACTACGGCGTTTTGAAAGACGAAAGCGGGGTGGAAATCAACCTTTTAGACATTCCAACTAGACGCAAAATTAGGATGGAGAACCCAAACGCTTCAGCTGAAGAGATTAGCAAACTTTACCGTGAGGAAATGCAAAGTTGGATGGCGAGACTGCGGAGCAGCTATTATGAAGTTGATTTGCAGGGTAAACTTCTCGTTTTTCTGGAACCCCCACATATTGAAACTTTCAACAGGTTACGCCCCATTTTAAGCCATGACACTTGGCGCATAAGCTACCGTTTCACAGAAAAAACCAAAACAAACCAGCTGCGCACAACCCACGTGGTTATTCAAGGCTGGCCGGCCACAATATTCTGCACAAGTGAAGAAAGGTTTCTGCGAGATTTGAGCACGAGAAGCCTCACGGTTACGCCAAGCTTGGCAGACGAGAAGATTAAGGCTGCTATAACGTTGTCCAGCGACAGGGCAGCCTACGGCGAGGACCTGCTGGAGCCAGATGCGAAACAGGTTGAGGAAATCCGTGTTTTAATGGATAAAATAAAAGTGAAGGCGCCTAAAACCGTCATGACGCCCCTCTGCCATGAACTGCAGCGTAAAATTAAATATTGGGGTAAACGTGTCATGCGAGACTGGCCCCACTTTTTAACCCTCGTCAAAATGAATGCGGTTCTCAACTTTGAAAACCGACCGAAAATTTATGCCGGAGAATCCGTTAGGCTAATGGCGTCAGCCGAAGATTACATGACCGTTTTGAAGTTTTGGCCTGAAATAGAGGAAACCACAATCACGGGGGTAAGCGGCTCCGCCCTCAACGTGTTCTACAAGCTTATCCGCCCCTTAGGCCCCATAACAAACTACACCATGCTAAGCGAGAAAAGCAAAGAACTATACAGTGAACCCCTAAGCAGCTCAACCTTAAGCGAGTATATTCGGGCTTTGCGCAGCGTAGGCTTAGTTGACACGGCTCCAGACCCTGAAGATAAACGGAGAAAAGTGATTAAAGTTTTGGGGGATGAACGTCGGCTTTTCGGAATTACTTCGGAATGTTTCGGATTGGAATTTCCAACTATTTTCTCGGCGGAAAAGCTGAAAGAATGGCAAAACAGGCTTATTGAATTATTTCGGAAAAAAGGCCTTTCATGTAAAATAGTTTTTCCAGATGGAAAAGTCATGGAGTCCATGGAAGACTATAACATGCTTTACCAAAAATTCATCTACATAAAACCCGAGTTTTCCGAAATAATTTTGAAAGCCGAAAACAAGACGGAAACCGCAAAAGAGGCTGGTAAAAGGGCGGAAATTGTTTTCCGAAACAATTCGAAAGAATTTAAGAGTTTGGAAAGGATAACAAGCAGCCTTTACCCGACGGAGAAGTGTCATTTCTGCGGTAAACAGCCCGTAGCGTGGCAAGTTACATGGCTAAATGATTTTTGGGGCTTATTATGCGAAGAATGTGGAAGAAAACTTGAAAGGCAACTACAAGAAGGTGAAAAAGAGTGAAGATAGCTCAGTTATTACCTCAAGTTCTGGCAATTTTATGGTTTGGAATAATTTGGCTAGAGGGTTTATGATGTGTAGTCGCGAGTTTGAGCGTCAAAGGCGCAAGCAGGAAAACCTGAAAAACCGTCTCCTCGCGCTCCGCTGCCAATACCACACCGAATGCAACGGTGTAGGAGACTGCGCCAAATGTCCCCATCTAATGGAGTTGGAAATTGTGGATTTACGCGAGCTGGAGGAAAAGGCTCCCGTTGTTGTGGAGGAAGGGTGCAACTGCGGATGAAAAACCAAAAACTTGTAACAGTAAAAACAGACAGAACATGCAGAATATGCGGAGTAACAATAGTTAAAGGTGAATCAGCATATCGCGCCAAAGGATCCAAGGGAAAATACCGTTATGAATGTTTGAAATGCCATAGGAACTGCGGAAACTCAAACGTCTTCGTTTACAGCCCAAATTTCAAGGCTTGGTGGCGGAGAGTTGACCTGCCTGAAGGCCCAGCTATACTGTTCAAAAAACGGAATGGTTAAAAGATGATTCCTTCACAATACCATTTGGGCTTTAATGGCGCATTTTGATAAAGCGCTTGTAATTGGCGACACGCATGTTGGAAGCAAATATGCTCTGATGCCTCGATTTTTCCGCAACTATCGGGCCAACAGCGTGCAACGATATATTCTTCGAAAATGGTTGGAAATGAAGGAAAACGTTGGAAAAATACCACTTCTAATCCACGTCGGAGACCCCATTGAAGGCCTCGGAGAAAAAGAAAAGGGCAAATACGTTTGGACTACAGATTTAGACACGCAAGTTGAATGTGCAGCCGAGCTTGTAAAAATGCTGGACTACGACGCGGCTGTGTCCGTCAGCAGCAGCCAATACCATTCAAACGTTAACCCCGACACAGACAAATGTTTCGCGGACCAGATAGGTGCAAAATACGATTTCGAACACTTCCTGGACCCTTGGGGAGACGGGCGGAGAATCCATGTTCAACATTACATTCCCGTAAGCTCAAGCGGAACATGGCAATACCGCACAACACAAATAGCTGCAGAACTTGTCGCCGCTTTGCTAAACCAGGGAGAAATCGGGAAAATAAGCATTCTAATAAGAGGCCACGCCCACTATTTTGTTCAAGCAGGCTACAGCGGATACATAGGCTACGTGAACCCATGCTGGAAAGCCCGCGACCCCTACCTTGCAAGGAAAGGATTGAAATTCATACCGAAAATGGGCTACACAATCTTATACTTCAACGACGACGGAAGCTTCGACTGGGACATTAAAACCTTCAACATTCTAAAACCGGCAACCACAAAAATCGAGGTGAAAAACCACGCGAGTACACGTAAAAAGTGAAACTATCTCTACAAAAATTTCCGATTGGAATTTTGAAAGACAAACAAAACAAATTTACACGCCAAAACCTATCCTGCCACCGCCCCCAAACATCCTATACCGAATTAAACAGAGGCAAATGGTGTTGCCTCCATGTTGAAGTGTAAATTTAAAATTGAGGGTTTAACGCCAATTTTAATGCATAAGTTCAATGGAATCGAAGAGGAAAAACAACTCAAACAGAAAAGCGACGCTGAGCAAGCCGAAGCCCACGCTTATCGCCTTCCAAACGGAAATCTTGCCATCCCATGCGAGTGGATCCGTGGCTGTTTGATAGACTACTACATTCTAAACGCCCCGCCCAAAAAGAAAAGCGAAACACGGCTTCAAGTAGCCCCGCGGATTCGGGTGGAACCATACATGCTTGACCTAGACACAAAATTTTACATCATCGACAAACGCAGCGTCCCATCTGGAAACATAAGCCGAGGAGGCGTAAGAGACTTCTGCGTCAGACCGCGGATAGACCAATGGCAAACCGAAGGATTCCTCGTCACAACACTAGAAAAAACAGTTGAAGAATTAAGAAGTGATTTCGCCCAAGCCGGTATTGAGATTGGCATAGGCAGCAACCGTGTAAACGGCTTCGGGCGCTTTAAAGTGCTTGAATTTGCTCAGCGAAGCACAGTTTAGCCAAGCGGAGCGCAGTTGAGCCAAGCAGAGTGCAGCACAGCGTAGTGTAGCAAAGCGTAGCAAAGCGCAGCGTAGCCGAGCAGAGCGAAGTTTAGCCAAGCAAAGTGGAGCATAGTTTAGCGCAGCGGAGCTTAGCTAGGCTTAGCTTACTTTTCCACAATAACTATTGGAGAAAGGTTATGCTTAAAAAATGCGTCGAATGCGGTGAACCATTCAAGGAGCCCCACGGAAAGTTTAAACGCCCGAAACGTTTCTGTAGCCAAAAATGTTACAACCGGTGGTATATGCGCCAATACTATCAAAAAAATAAAGCGCGCATTAGGGAGATTCAGAGGCGGTATAGAGAAAGGCAAATTTTAAAGCGTGTTGGTGTTTTGGTTCCGTTGCCTCCGCCATGTGTTTGCGGTTCAAGAAAATACCGTTTCAGATATGTTCGCCCAAAAGGAAATCACCACAAATACGATTATTGCGGCTCACCGACAGTTATGGCAATTTGCGTAAAATGTGGCGATAAAAGAGTTTTCCATCCTGAACAACAAGAGTGGGGTCCATGCCACCTTTTCAAGATGGAAAGGGGGCGAAAAAGGAAAATAGCTTCAATTTTTATGACTGACCGCTACCTTTTCACCAAAACCCCTTACGTTTATAGTAGGAAATAGCGCTTCAAACGCTTCGCGATGGACTTAGAAGAGATACGTGAGCTGCCGGCTTTATACGATAGATACACAAGCTTTCTTATCGGCAAAAACTTGGCGTATTATGATGCTGAACGAAAAGAAATAGTTGCTTTGGCTTATCTGCCGCCTCACCCGCGGTTTTTCTACAACTGGTTAAAAGTTAAACATGAAATTCTATGCCAGCCAGACAATGTTATACACAAGTTCTGGGAGTTTGTCAAGAAGATTTCAGCTAAAGGCGGATTGCTGAAGCCTGAACAAGTCGAAGAGTATAAAATGATGTATAAAGAGGTCCGCTTGAAACTTGCACCTTACCTTGCATGGATTGAACGTTGCCCCGCAGCCGAGCCGGGAACCGTGCTGCATGACGGCTTGTTTCAGGGCTTATGGGACAACCCGAAAGTTGAATTTAAAAATTTTCCATAGAAATGCAGAGTGTGTAAAGCTAACACATTTTTCGTAAGGCTAATTTACCAGTTGCGCGCATATGGTAGAGTGTACCGTGGAATTCCTTAAGGGATTCTGCTTGAGCGCTGTAACTTTGGACCTCTTTGCAGGCGTGGGCGGCCTAGGCTTAGGCTTTAAGGCCGCCGGCTTTGAGGTCGTAGGCTTTGAA
>Ga0207433_10013333_pt1 | contig 12118 bp, 5 predicted proteins | sample YelNatPaOPGAMG01_FD_187559 | JGI IMG/M metagenome (GOLD analysis project Ga0207433, IMG submission 187559) | Hot spring thermophilic microbial communities from Obsidian Pool, Yellowstone National Park, USA - OP-RAMG-01 (SPAdes) (version 3) | ecosystem: Environmental > Aquatic > Thermal springs >...
GGCGCTGCGGGATACAATGATGTCTTCCCCAAGCGGTTTCCGGCGGTGGCGCTTCGAGCCATTGATGGACTCGCATCGCAGCACGAGCGATGTGGACGTGGTCAGACTGAGATCGATGATGACACAGGCCACCGAAGAAGAATTTCACGGCACTAATCGCTTTCAGGTGATCCGCCGTCTTAAGACCGGCGGCGCCGGCGTAGTTTATGAAGTCTATGATCGGGAGCGCGGCTTGCGCGTAGCCCTCAAGACGCTGCGGCACATGAACGCCGACGCCCTGTATCGCTTCAAACAGGAGTTTCGCTCCTCCGCCGAAATCGTCCACCCCAACCTTGTCCCGCTTTACGAGCTGATCTCTGACGGCGAACAGTGGTTTTTCACGATGGAGTTGATCGACGACGGCGTGGACCTGCTGTCGTATGTGCGTGGCAGTCCAATCGCACACGACGCTCCAGCGGGGCCGAGTTCGTATCCGCCGAGCAGCCCAGTCGCGGCGCCGACTCCCTTGTCACTGACCGAGGGCTTGTCCGCCCCGTCCCAACGGGCGGCGCAGACCGTAAGTAGTCGACTCCTTGTCTCGCCCGAGACGCCGCCTAACCTGCCCGCATCGCAACCCCTCTCCCCGGCGCCTTCCCAACCGGCGCGTGTTCCCCCCCCGAACGTGGCAGCGAGTGGCGAGCGCCTCCTGCCGCCGCCTCAGCTGGATTTCACGCGCCTCTGCCGCGTCTTTCAGCAACTGGCCCAAGGCACCCTCGCCCTGCACCAAGTCGGCAAGCTGCACCGCGATCTGAAGCCGGGCAACGTCCTCGTCCGCGCCAACGGTCAGGTCATCGTGCTTGATTTCGGGCTGATCACTGAGTTCCATGTCGAAGGGCAAGGGCCGGCGAGCCGTCCGTCGGCCCCCTCGGTCCCTGTGGCGGAGTGGGCCACTCAGCCCACGGGTATCGCCGGCACCGCTGCCTACATGGCCCCCGAGCAGGCGGCGGCTCAGGCGCTCACTCCGGCCAGCGATTGGTACGCCGTCGGGGTCATGCTCTACCAAACGCTCACGGGACGATTGCCCTTTTATGGCACGTTGGTGGAAGTATTGGAGGCCAAGCAAGTCCGCGACGCGATTGCTCCCGCCGATCTGGTTGAGGGCATCCCCGAGGACCTCAACGCCCTATGCGTTGAGCTGCTGCGGCGCGACCCAGCGGCCCGTCCCTGCGGCACGGACGTGCTGGCACGCCTTGGCGGCGGGGCCTTGCCTGCGGATGTCGCCGCCTCATCGTCTCCGTTTGTCGGCCGCCAGCAGCATCTCGCCGAATTGATGCAGGCTTTTCAGCAGGTACGGCAAGGAAAAACTTTTGTCTACCATGTACAGGGCAAATCGGGGGCGGGCAAAAGCACACTTGTCCAACACTTCCTGGACAGCCTGGCCAGCCGCGGCGAGGCCGTCATCCTCAGCAGCCGTTGCTACGAACAGGAATCGATGCCTTACAAGGCGGTGGACGGCTTGGTCGATGCCTTGACGCGCTATTTGCTTCGCCTGCGTCGTCCGGAGGTGGAGACGCTGCTGCCGACCGATGCGGCGGTCCTGGTGCGTCTCTTCCCCGTGCTGACGCGTGTGGAAGCATTCGCCGAGGCAGTGCGGACGGCCGCCGACATTGCCGACCTGCGGGAGTTGCGCAGCCGGGCCTTCACCGCTTTCCGCGAGTTGTTGACGCGATTGGCCTCACGCCGGCCATTGGTGCTTTTTATTGACGATCTGCAATGGGGCGATTTCGACGGCGCCGCTCTGCTGGCGCACGCCTTACGGCCGCCTGCCCCACCGCCGCTGCTGATGCTGCTCGCTTATCGCAGTGAACACATCGACCGCAGTGCTTGTTTGCAGCTTCTCGAGTTCCCCACCGGCTTCGAGGACTCTCCCCAGCGCGGTACGCTGGTCGTCGAGGCGCTGACCGCTGAAGAAACACGACAGCTGGCTGTGGTGCTGTTGGGCAGCGATTCTGCCGAGACGCGCGTCCGGGTTGAATGGATCGTCCGCGAGTCCGGCGGCAACGCTTTTTTCGTCGGCGAGTTGGTGCGATACCTGCGGGCCGGGCTAACGACGGCTTCCATCGAGGGGCTTAGCCTTGATGACGTCCTGTGGGGCCGTGTCTTGCGTCTGCCTTCCGAGGCGCAGCGTCTGGTGGAAGTGATTGCCGTTGCCAGTCGGCCGGTGCGACTGCGCCGCGCCCAGGAGGCGGCCCAATTGCCCGCGCTGCCCCCGCACCTGGTCGCGCTATTGCGCTCAGCCCATCTGGTGCGTAGCAGCGGCCCGCACCTGGATGACGACATCGAAACGTATCACGATCGTATCCGTGAGAGCATATTGGCTCACCTGTCGCCGTCCGCGCGTCAGAGCTACCATGCCAGCTTGGCCGTGGTCCTCGAGGCCGCCGGCGACGCCGCTCCGGAAACGCTGGCTGCTCATTTCGAGGCCGCCGAGCAGCCGGCCAAGGCCAGCCGCTACTATACTCAAGCCGCCCAGAAAGCCCTCCAGGTGCTGGCCTACGAACGGGCCGAAATGCTTTATCAAAGGGCAGCCGCCCTGGCGCCGTCAGACCTCGACAAAATCGCTGTCTACGATCGTATGATCCACTTCTATACCGACATAGCCCGTTTTGCCGAAGCCTACACCATCGGTCGGCGTAGCGCAGCGCTTTTGGGCTTTCGGCTGCCGGCCAAGTTCCACCGCCTCCTTTTCCTCCGTGATTACCTGGAATCGAAATGGCGCCTGTGGGGACGCGACATTGCCGCCTTGCAGGAGCTGCCCACGGTCAGCGACCCGCGGGTTGAAGCGGCGGTACGCTTGCTCAGCGCCGTGGCCAAGGCGGCCTACCAGGTTCAGCCCGGCTTGAACGTGGTCGTGTCGACCAAGGGCCTCAACCTGTGCCTTAAGCACGGCAACAGCCGCGATTGCGCCGTCTGTTATCTGGCCTATGGCGTGATCTTTCAAGGCGGCGTACTCGGCCATCACCGCCGCGGCTACGAGTTCGGCCGGCTCGCCCTTAATCTCGTCGAGAAGTATGGCAACGCAACCCAACGAGCCGAGGTCTATTTTGTCGTCGGCTACTTCGCCACTTCGTGGATACGGCCGGCAACGGAAGCCGAGGAGTTATGGCGGATTGCCTATCATGCGGCCAGCGCCGCCCAGCGCGGCGACGCCGCCGACCTGTTCAATATCGGTTGCGCCAGCGCGGCCACCATCATGAGCTACCACATGAGAGGGGTGCCGATGGACGAAGTGAGACGCGCCGCAGAACACTATCTGGAATTTCTCCAGCGGGCTAGCTTGCGCGAACCGATCGGCGTCATCACCGGCGTCTGCCGGTTTATCCGCAACTTACGCGGTCAAACGCTCCAGCGGACTTCCTTCAGCGACATCCAATTCGACGAAGACGACTACGTACGCGGATTGGCCTCGTTCGGCTCACGGCATTTCGCCCATTTTTACTACATCCTGAAAATGCAGGCGCTGTACCTGTGGGGCGAGTATGACAAGGCTTGGGAAATGGCGCGGCTTTCCGCCAGCTACTTGCAGGACTCTCGCGGCATGCTTCACAGCGCAGAGCATTATTTCTACCACGGCTTGGTACTGGCCGCTCTCTATCCCCAGGTCCCGATCTGGAAGCGCTGGAGTTGCCTTCGGCAACTGTACCAGGCGCGACGGAAGTTCCAGAGATGGGCCTGTCAATGTGCCGACAATTTTCTCTCCAAAGAACGGCTGCTGGCAGCGGAGTGCTTACAGGTCCGCGGCCGATACGCGGAAGCCCTGCGGGCCTATGAAGAAGCTATCAACGCCGCCGCGCAGTACGGCTATCTTCCGGTGCAGGCCCTGGCCTATCAGCGCGCCGCCCGTTTGCATCATTGCCTGGGCAACCGTTCGGCGGCGGCGCCTTACTTGGCCGCCGCCTGCGCCAGCTACCGCCGCTGGGGCGCCAGGGCCTACGCCGACGCCCTGGAGGCAGGCTGGATTACCTAAAGCGGGGCGGAGGGGGCCGCTAATCGTGAGACCGTTGATTCCACTGGGTCAACAGAAGAAAGGATTTTCCGCCAGACTTCTTTTTGGCCAGCGCTTCGTTGCCGGACTTGTGCAAAAAGTCGGCCCATGCCTCCGCATTGGCCGGCAGATCTTTGCCCGTGATTTGGCGTAACGATTCCGTGGCTCGGTCGCGCAGGGCCACGTCCTGCTCGCTGCGCAACGCCGAAACCAGCGCCTCGGCGGCCTGATATTGCGGAAAATGCCCCAGGGCGCGGGCAGCGCAAATGCGCTGATTGAGGTCGTTCTGCTTGTCTCCCGATGGTCCTGTCCCCGGCGGCGCCTTGAGGATGCGCACCAGCAAATCGACAGCGACCGGATTGCCGTTCACGCCGAGCGCTTGCAACGCCTGCTCTTGAATGGTCTCCATAGCTTCGGGCCGATCGCGCTGGAAATCTGAAGCGCGTTCGTAAGCCTCGATCAGCGCCGGGGCAGCGCGCGGGTCTTTAAAATGTTGTAACGTCGAGATAGCGGCCAAGCGGCACAACGGCTGCGGATCGCCGGTGGCGCTCTGGATCAGCAGCTTGACGATCACATCTTGTTGTTGTTGACTACCGCCGTTTGGCAGCGGCTCTTTGAGCGAACGTAGGGCTTTGCTCTTTTTATCACCGTCATTGCTGTTGCGGATGACCCACAGCGGATCGGGAGCAGGCTTGAACATATCCTTGAATTTGAAATCGCGGCTGGTGATGTCGTCCCAGAAACTGGCGCAACCGCACAGAGAGCAGGCAGCCATTGCAGAGAGCAGAATACCAGTCCGCAACGCCATAGCAGAGAGCAGAATACCAGCCCGCAGCGCTAGCAAGGGACGCCTTTGCTGACATTGCGGACTAACTCGCAGGGCTATTGCCATTGCAGAGAGCAGAATACCAGCCCGCAGCGCTAGCAAGGGACGCCTTTGCTGACATTGCGGCCTGGTATTCTGCTCTCTGCAATGTTGACGCGGCTGCACAGGTTCCCTCCCTTTCCCCCTCCCACCTCTCAGCGCCATCTGCCACGGCGCAGCGGAGGACGATGCAGCGAAGTCATCGCGCAGTCCCAGCCAGGGAAGCAGGAGGCAGGCATATAACGATTGGCTACGGATGCAGCAAGAGCAAATGCGCCTGAGGACAGGGCTGTTTCCTTTTCTGGTGCTTCTTCATGATAGGCGAGATGGGTAGGTGCCCATTGGCCCTAGTGTGACGAAATCGCTGAGAAGGAAACGGCCCTGCCTACGGGGCGATAGAATGAGGATGAGCGAGCATTTGCGAAGAAGGAACGGAGAAAGTCACGGCTCAATTGTCGATCCCCGATGTCACCGAAAGTCTGTTGCAACAATTACAGCAACGGGCAACTTGCCCCGGATGACCTGCCGAAGCCGAAGCACCGATCATTCTGGAGGAGGCTTTGCGGCCGGCCCTCTCCAAAGTTTGGGCAGAGGTGGATGCCATTGGCAACGCCCTCGCCGCAGATTGCGGCGCGATTCCGGCTTGGAAGGTCCGGTGTTGCTTGACCCGGCATAGGATCCCCTTTCCTATCTAGGCTGATCGCTATCGCCGAACTCGTTATTAGATGCGCGACCTATCGCACTGTTTACGCCTCAGCCACGCTTTCTTGTTCTGGCTCCAGTCGGACAATGCGCCGCAACGAGACGATATCCGCCCGCTCATAGCTATGCGGGTCTTGTTCAGACGGGTAGCCAATAACGACCGAGGAAAGGCCGATCATCACCAGGTCCGGGTGCCGAACGTCGTAGACAGTTCCATCGCTGGTCACGATGCGAAATGGGCGAAACGGTTTACGTTGCGTTAAGATGCGAATGTCGGCTGGGGCCATGTGCGATTCTCCTTTCCAGATAGAAACCATTATAACATGGCAACGGCTTCACCTCCGCCATTCATCGATCAGTGACGCCACTAGCGCCGTCCAGCCCGTCTGATGGCTCGCTCCCAAGCCGGCCCCATTGTCGCCGTGGAAGTATTCGTAAAACAAGAGCAAATCGCGCCAGTGTGGATCTTCTTGGAAGGGGACTTGTCCGCCGTAAACAGGGCGGCGGCCTTGCTCATCACGTGTGAAAATGCGAATGAGGCGATTGGCGATGTCGCGGGCCATCTGCGGGAAGGTAAGCGGTTGGCCGTTCGATGCCGGCGTGGCCACGGCGAAAGACGGGCCGAACGCCGCGCCTAGCTTGCGCAGCGATTCGATCAACAAAAACGTCGTCGGAAACCAGATCGGCCCACGCCAGTTTGAGTTGCCGCCTTTGATCTTCGACGTGCTTTCGGCCGGCTCGTAACCCACCACGGTGCCGTCGAAGACAAACGGCTGCTCCAGATGCGCCCGCGACAGGCTGCGGACGCCATAGGGAGATAAGAACTCGTTTTCGTCGAAAAGGCGCTCCATAATACGCCGCAGCTGCTTTTCATCGAGGATGGTAAGGACGTACGTTTTGTCCTCTCCTTCGCCGACCTCGTGGACGACCTCGCGCACCAGATCATAGCGGTTGCGCAAAAACCAGTGAAACGCACCGCGGAATTCGTGGAACGGCTTGATCCACTTTGCTTCCAGACGCTCGACGGCGAACAGTGGAATCAGGCCGACCAGCGAACGCAGGCGGAACTTGCGGAAGCGCCCGTCGGGATAGCGCAACACGTCGTAGAAAAAGCCGTCTTCCTCGTCCCATAGTTGATAGGGGCGATTGCCCATGTGTTTCATGGCCGCAGCCACGTAGGCGTAGTGCTCGAAGAACTTGACGGCCATCGCTTCGTAAGTGGGATTGTCCTGGGCCAATTCCAGGGCGATGCGCAGGAGGTTCAAGCAGAACATGCCCATGTAGCCGGTGGCATCGGACTGTTCGAGCACGGCGCCGTCGCGGCAGCTCATGCTACGATCGACCACCGTGATGTTATCCATGCCCAAAAAGCCGCCCTCGAAAATGTTGTTGCCCTCCCGATCGACTTTATTGACCCACCAGGCGAAGTTGATGAGCAGCTTATGAAAGCAGCGCACCAAAAAGTCGCGATCCCCTTTGCCGGTGCGGATCTTGTCCATGTTGTAAACACGCCAGACGGCCCAGGCATGGACCGGAGGATTCAGGTCGGAAAACTCCCATTCGTAAGCCGGGATTTGTCCATTGGGGTGCTGAAATTGCTCGAACAAGAGCCAATACAACTGGTCCTTGGCATACTGCGGATCGATCAGGGCCAGCGGCACGCACTGGAAAGCGAGGTCCCAGGCGGCGAACCAGGGATACTCCCATTTGTCTGGCATAGTGAGGACGCGCAAGGAGTTGAGGTGCCGCCAGCGTTGATTGCGGCTGTGCAAGCGCGACGGCGGCGGCAAGCCGGGATCGCCATTGAGCCAGAGGTTCACGTCGAAAAGATAATTCTGTTTGTTCCACAACAGACCAGCCAAGGCGCGGCGTTGAATTTCCCGCTCTTCGGCGGTAGCGTTGGGCGGATGAATGGCGGCATAGAACTCGTCGGCTTCCACCTTGCGGCGGGCGATCACGACATCGATTTCTTCCAGCGGTGCGGACAGCTCCATGTCATCACTCAGACGCAGGCGCAATACAACGGAGCCGGCGGGAGGCACGGTAAAACGATAATGCAGAGCGGCTTTGGTGCCTTCGCAGTGAGGATTAAGGCAATCTTCGCCGTGGATGATGTGGCGATGAAAAGCGTCTTTGACATAGGGCCGGCGGCTTTTGTTGCCGGGACCGAAAACACGCGGGCCGTTCGTCTCGTTGTAGGTAAACAGGGCACGTCCACCGGGCGGCGCGTACAAGATGCGCGGCCCCAGCCGATAGGACACAGGGATGTTCGTCAGGGTCTCGACGGCGGAATCGTCGGTAACGAGACTGACGAAGCCGGGTCCGCTGGGGCCAGGACGAATACTCGGCTCCGGCGTCAGGTGCAGCGTCCAAGCATTGGGGCCGCGCGCCCAGATGTTGCGAAACCACAGATGCGGCAGCAAGTGCAACGGCGCCGCCGCAGGGCCGCGATTGAACGCCTCGATGCGCATGCAGTAATCTTCCGGCGTCGCCTTGGCATATTCAATAACAATGTCGAAATAGCGATTGTCGTTGAAGATGCCGGTATCCAGCAGCTCGAACTCGAAGCCCTGGCCGTTGCGGCGGCGATTTTCGGCAACCAGCCAAGCATAGGGAAACTCGCCCTGCGGATATTTGTAGAGATACTTCATGTATGAGTGCGTCGGCGTGTTATCGACGTGAAAATAATACTCCTTCACGTCCTCGCCGTGATTGCCCTCGTGCGGAGTCAGGCCGAACAGCCGTTCTTTCAATATAGGATCGCGTTCGTTCCAGAAAGCGGGAGCGAAACAAAGAAGCTGATAGCGATCGCAAATGCCGGCAATGCCATCTTCACCCCAACGATAGGCCTTGCTGCGGGCCAGGTCGTGAGGCAAATAGTTCCAGGCGTCGCCGTCGGCGCTGTAATCTTCGCGGACGGTGCCCCAGGCGCGTTCGCTGACATACGGTCCCCAGCGGCGCCAACCACTGTGATCGTCGTGGATTTCCCTCAATCGCTCGTGCTCGTGTGTCTTCATGGTAATTATTTAAGCACAGAAAACACAGAGAAAGAATCACAGCGTAAGCAAAAAGGAGAGGGTAGTGGCCTTATGCGCGGCATGATGGTATCCTACAGCGAACCACCTCGCAGGTGCTTATTCTCCCCCCTGAACCGCCGGGATAAACCCGGCGGCTCGCTCCCTGCCGCCAGGTTTATCCCGGCGGCTCTTAAACGCTGAGGGGTAAAAGAAACAAGGACTCACATCTTGCGACGTAAGTCCTTGTTCCGTAGGCCGTAAGGTGCCGGAGAGAGGACTCGAACCTCCACGCCCTTAACGGGCACCAGGTCCTGAACCTGGCGCGTCTGCCAGTTCCGCCACTCCGGCGCGAAGAACACATCCCTACCATAGGAAGTTTACCCACCTGAAATCAAGTCCTTGTCGCAGGGGTAGCACTTTTTTCGACTTCAGGCCGACGTATGCTGGTTGTTTGGGGAACTCGGCGGCCCAGATTTGCGTCTAATGGGCGCAGTTGTTCGGGGGGCCGTCTTGGGTCGGAGCTTGCTCAGAGGCGGCGGGTCTAGATACGACATCACGAAATAAGGGAGGTCTCCATGTCCACAGGTATGAATCGTCGTCACTTCCTCAAACACGTGGCGACGGCTTCGGCTTTGGCTGTGCCGGGGCTGCATTTCTGGCAAGGGCTGCGTGCCGCGGCGCCCAAGCTCAAAAAAGAAAACAAAAGCATCATCATCTTATGGATGGGCGGCGGGCCGGCCACCATCGATTTGTGGGACCTCAAGCCGGGGCAACAAACCGGCGGCGAGTTCAAGCCGATCAAAACGCCCGTTTCCGGCATTGAAATCAGCGAGGTGTTGCCGACCGTCGCCAGCCAGTTCAAGCACCTGTCGATCGTCCGTTCGCTGGTAACAAACGAGGGCAGCCATGAGCGCGGCACGGTGTTGATGAACACCGGGCGGCAGCCCAATCCCGTAGTGCAGTATCCGGCCCTAGGGGCCACGGCTTCTTCCTTGCTGACGGCCAAGGACTTGCCGCTGCCCGGCTTCATTGGCATCGGCGGCACGGCCCAGCGTATCGGGCCGGGTTTTCTCGGCATGATGTACGCTCCCTTCACGGTGCAGAATCCCGGCCAACCGCCGCAAAACATCAAACCGCCCGGACTGGGCAATGAGGACGAAACAAACGAACGCCTGCGCCGACGCCAACGGCTGTTTTACACGGTGGAAGACAACTTCACGGAAAGCGCTTTTCCCCATCTGAGGACGGCGGCCGAACGGGAAGCGGCCGGCAGCCCTGCGCAGGCGCACGAGGCCATCTACAAGAAGGCCTTTGACTTGACCATTTCGCCTCTGCGCACGGTCTTTGAGGTCAATCGCGAGCCGGCCAAAGTCCTCGAAGCCTACGGCGGCCAGCGCAACCAATTCGGCATGGGGTGCTTGCTGGCCCGCAAGTTGATTGAGCAAGGGGTCACCGCCGTCGAGGTCGATCTGGGCGGCTGGGACACCCACAATAACAACTTTGGCCAGCTGCGCAGCAATCTTGGCCCCCGCCTGGACAAGGGCATGGGGGCGCTGGTCCAAGATCTGGTAGATCGCGGCTTGTGGAAGAACACCGTGGTGTTGTGGATGGGGGAATTCGGCCGCACGCCGCGCATCAATCAGAACGCTGGCCGCGATCACTGGGCGCGGTGCTGGTCGATCGTGCTGGGCGGTGGGGCCATCCAAGGCGGCCAGATCTTCGGTGCTACCAGCAAGGACGGGATGGACATTGCGAGCGACCCTGCCAAAGTCGGCGACGTGTTTGCCACGGTTTTCAAAGGACTCGGCATCGATCCGACTACCAAGATCCGCGACAACCTCGGCCGGCCCTTGGAGATAGCCGACGGCAAACCGCTCAAGGGACTTGTGTAAGCACGAGCGCAGAAGACCCCCTAACCCACTGCCTAACGAGCCGGCAGTGTAAGGGATGGCAAGCAAGGACCGTCGAGACGTTGGTCTTGTCGGTTCAGCTTTCTAGTCCCTTATGCTGTCGGCTCGTTCGTTTTGAGCAAACAGACGGCGTATCCGTGCTCCCTTGGGGAAAAGGCATGAATAGATGATACTGTGAAGAAATATCCATGCCTAAAAATGCCTCAACATGCCCGATCTCGCAACAGCCTTTCGTTGAGGTGCTTAGAGAATTTTAACACTTCAAGTACCGCTAAATTCTTTTCTGTCTTCTGCATAACCATCGATGAATAAAGGATTTATTGCTGAGATTTCGCAGAAGTATCGGGAAAAAGACCACTTTGCGCGCTTCGTGGCATGGAAAATGCGTCAGTCCTTTAAGACTGTTGTATAGATCATCGCCCGGTGGAGAGGGTGATTGCTCACGAATGCTTGCCTTCCTGTGACGCGAAACCTCCCTGTCGTCTAATGTATGCCGCCTTCTGCTCGAACCCGCCAAGTCAAGTTGGGTGCGCAGGCGCCGCCTCTTGAATGAAAGGGCGTTGGGCGGGGCCCTCTTTCTGCGCCTGATTTTTCGGAGAAAAGTAACATGCGATCTCTTGTGTCCAGAAATGTACGACGTGAAAAGCGCACGGGCTTCACACTGATCGAGTTGTTGGTGGTGATTGCCATCATCGCCATCCTCATTGGTTTGCTCTTGCCCGCTATTCAGAAAGTGCGCGAGGCTGCCTCCCGCAGCCAGTGCCAGAACAACCTCAAGCAAATGGGGTTGGCCATCCAGAACGCCTCTGACACATACCAGCAACAAATGCCGCCTCTCTTGGGCTATTACCCGGGTCAATACAACCAGTCCCTGTCGGGGATGACCTTGTTCGGCGCTCCCCATATTTTCATTTTGCCTTTCATCGAACAGCAAAACATGTATAACGGCATGCAGGCATTGATTGCGACCTACGGCACAACTGCCGCCTATCAATACGCCAGCACCCTCAAGACGGGGATCAAAACGTTCGTCTGTCCTTCCGACCCGTCCATTTCGCAGAGCGCGAACCCGCTCAATACCTCTTACGCCGCCAATGCTTTGCTGTTCGGTACCTCGGCCGCATCGATTACCAATGCGGGTGTAATGGGTAGTACGGCCCCTACGGTTGTTTTCAATTTTTCCACCGGCACGGCGGGCGGCGCGCGCTTTCCGGCCACGCTTCAGCAGGACGGTACCTCGAACACGATCGTGTGGACGGAAAAGCTTGGTCAATGCGGCGGTTCGACCCCTCTGCAAAATTACTGGGCCTGGTATCAATTTACTGAGACGACCGGCCCCAGCTTGCCGGCCGTCGGCTGGTACACCAACTATACGCCGCCGACTGCTTATTTTTACATCGGCATCAACCAGAACACGTGTAGCCAGCAGACCATGCTCGACAATGCTACGACCGGCCATACCGGAGCGCTCTTGGCTGGACTGGGTGATGGCAGCGTCAAGATGATTGCCCAGGGCATGAGTGCGTATACTTACAATCTCGCGCTCATTCCCAATGACGGCTATCCCATGGGGCAAGACTGGTAAGCGCTCCGAGCGAGC
>Ga0207433_10013350_pt1 | contig 12104 bp, 10 predicted proteins | sample YelNatPaOPGAMG01_FD_187559 | JGI IMG/M metagenome (GOLD analysis project Ga0207433, IMG submission 187559) | Hot spring thermophilic microbial communities from Obsidian Pool, Yellowstone National Park, USA - OP-RAMG-01 (SPAdes) (version 3) | ecosystem: Environmental > Aquatic > Thermal springs...
AATTTCTTGGCGATGAAAAAGGTTTTGTCACTGGAATTAAATGCTTAAAATGTGAACTTGGTGAGCCGGACTCATCAGGTAGAAGGCGTCCCATTCCAATAAAAGGTTCTGATTTTGTTATACCCGCAGATACAGTAATTCTTGCCCTTGGACTTAATCCAAATCCTCTCATACCTAAAGCCACTCCTGAACTTAAGACAAACGAATATGGAGATGTAATTGTCCATCCAGAAACAATGGAGACATCAATAGAAAATGTCTATGCCGGTGGAGACATAGTAGGTGGTGAAGGAACTGTGATAGAAGCAATGGGCATGGGCAAAAAAGCAGCAAAAAGTATAATTGAAAAATTAAGAACAGATAAAAAATAATTATATTTGCTGAATTTGTCATAAAATAACTGTTATTGTAAATCCAAAAATGACCTCTTAAGTGTAAAGCGAAATGTCCTCTTGTTATGTTCAAATTTTTTTTCATAAGTGATTTTATTTCCTCTTCCTTGATGAGGATGTATCGTAATGGATGTATCGTAATTTTAGCCGAACACTTTATGTGTTCGTTATTTACCTACGAAAATGAAACGACGGCATAAAACTGTCGACTACCAAAAATGGGGGTTGCGACACATCCTCTTGATGGGAGAGAATTAAGGTGAGGGTGAAGATTGTATAAGTGTTGGATACCCCTCACCCCAGCCCTCTCCCACAAGGGGAGAGGGGGAAATCTTATTTTCACACTATTATTTTTATTCTTGTATAGAGAACATTATAGATTCTAACTTGGACAGGACATCTTAGCGTTATAATTAAAGTGGACATTTCAGTGTTACAGTAACATTTGTCATAAAATAACTTGACAGAAAATAGTGTATAATGTATAAATATAATTAGGCACTTTCAACAAGAGGTTCATTATAATTATGAAACACCAGAAGAGTCATGCAAGTTACACAGAAGGAGTAACTTTAATAGAGTTAATTGTAGCAATATTAATAGTAAGTGTAGTTGTTCTTACTTTTATTGGAACTTTTGGCAATATATCAAAATCACTTTTCTACTCCAGGGCAAGAATGCTTGCAACAAATTTAGCACAAGAAAAAATTAATATACTTAAGACATATTTATATCATAGAGTATTAATCACAACTGCCCCTGTAGAAATGAGTGAATTTTCACCGCCAGTTTATTATGACCCCGGTTATTATCCTCCTGAAAATATTCTTGAAGGGGGAGTAAATTTTCAAAGATATACATATGTTCAGGTTGCACAGGAAGTTGGCGGAGAAATTCAAACTTTTCCTCCTGCAACTCCTGACACTGGTATGAAACTTATTACAGTAACTGTTGTATGGCAGATTGCTGGTGAGAAAAAAAAGGTTCAACTTAGAACCTTATATTCTAACCCTAATTTAGTAATGTATAATGCAACAATTAAAGGAAATGTAAAAGTACAGGGCTCCGGAACAAATATACCAAATGCTACAGTAATGGTTGCAGAAAACATTACTTGGATGGATACAACAGATGCTTCAGGAAATTATTCTATAAATCTTATAAACGGAAATTATAATCTTTTGTGTTCTGCCTGGGGATATTTTTCAAAGAGTGTGCCAGTTTCAGTTGGGCCAGGTCAAACAATAACACAGGACTTTGAACTTGTTCCAATGAGTTCAGGAACTGTCTTTGGTACTGTCTGGTATAATGACCATCTAGTTATATCTCAGGTTGTGGCAAGCATAGAATCACCCGAGGGATTCAACCAGGAATATTTAGAACTTTTTAATCCGACTACTTATACATGGAATTTGATTGTGGGTACTACTCCAATAATTGGAGTGAAATATCAAGGAGTTGGTAGCCCTGTGAATCCACCAATTCAAAATGTTGATTTAGTTTATTACACCCCTTCTATACCACCATACAGTTATTATCTAATTGCCAACACAAATACAATTACTGCCTGTGGGGTTACAAGAGATGCAGATGCTGTTTTTGTAAGTACAAATGTTATAAAATGCAAAGAAGATGATGATGAAGCAGCAGGCGGTATTGGAATTTATTATATTTCAAATGGCAACTGGATAGATTTAGTTGGTTGGGACTGGAATAATGGTGCAAAATCAGCACCCATTTATGAAACAGACGGTATTGACCAGAATATTGGTTTTGAGAAAAATGAGCAATATATAAGACGCTCAAGCACAAGTGGTGTAACAACAGGCATTGGCAGATGTTATGATTCAAATAACAATGAAATTGATTTTATAGATACTCCTATAACTTACCCACCAAAAAATAGTTCTGATACAGAGCCAATTGTTGCAGGTGTTCCAGCAGATGGTGCAATTATAACCGCTAATGATACTCTTTCAGGTGGTGCTACTGCATATCTTACGGGCTCTCCACCTGTAAGTGTTTTTAGATTAATAACAGTTGCAACAGGCACATGGACTGTGATGATAACTCATAACAATAGAACATTAGAGATTTCAAGTGTTACTGTTTTATCAAATCAGTTTATAGGAATACCAAATGCAACTACTAATCCAACCTGGAAAGTTTCAGGTTATCACTCTTCAATTTTAGAACAAGGAATAACCGATGGTTTTATAAGTGGTAAAGTTACAAATGCCTATGGTACTGTAATTTCACCCCCTATTACTGTTCAAGCAGGTCCTTACAGTGTAAGTGTAAATGTTGCAGGATATTATTTTATTCAGGTGCCATCCGGAACTTACAATGTCATTGCAAATCCGAACAACAGTGACTCAAGATATGCTACTTCAGTAAGAGACAATGTTGAGGTAAAGTCAGGACAGATTACTTCAGGTATAGATTTTGTTCTTTCGCAGGCAGGTAAGATTACTGGCTTTGTTACAAGAGATGGCATAAATCCTATTCCTGATGTAGTTATGACTGCTGAAGATTCAAGTGGATTTATACGAGGTGAAAGTATCTCAGAAGTAAATGGCAGATTTCAAATTATAAATTTAACAACAGGAACTTATTATGTTAAGCCAGTTCTAAGTTCAAGAGAAACATCAACTCCTGAAAGAAGCACCTGCACTGTTACTGTTGGAAGTACAATATTTGCAGGAACTTTTACTGTCAGGGGTATGTTTGGAAAAATATCAGGAAAAGTTACATATTCAGGGAGTCCAATAAAAACAGGTGTTTTAATTGTGGCAACAACTTCTACAATAACAGGAACACCACCTGCTTTAGGTGCGGGGACTCTTACAGGATCACCTTACTTTGTAAGTAACAGTTATGAAGATGGCACATATTTTGTTGAAGTTATAGGAAGTACTACAACTAAGTATAATGTTTATGCTTATTATGTAAATTTTAGTACAAGTGCACCAGATACACCTGTTATTTTTACTCAGTCAAGAACCAATATTACTGTAAATCAAGGACAAGAAATTACCGGAGTCGACTTTTCATGGTGAAATTATAAAATGTAGTCGCACCGCCTTGCGGTGCCTTATAACGGTGTCTTGTAGTCGTACGGCCTTGCCGTGCCAAAATAATTTGTAGCTGCAAAGCGTGTCTTTGCTTATAAAAATGTCGCATAGTAATGTCCGCCAAACATACTGGCGGGCAAGCAACCGCTACAATATTGGAGTGGAATTATCACCCCAGATGTAGCGGTGGAATTACTATTCCACATAAAACGACGCGATTGACCGGTGCACAAAAGTAGTTGTGCTGCTTTGTGTTTTCAGAAAAATCTTATGGCAAAATTCAAATTGATAAAAAAGGGCTGGACATTAGTTGAACTGATAATTGTAGTTTTAATTATCAGCGTTATATCTTTAGGAATACCGCAGTTAATTTCTCAAATATACAGGTTTTATAGAATTAATACTCTGAATATGGAATTACAACAGGAAGCAAGAATAATAATGGAACTTATATCAAAGGACTTAAGACACGCCCGTAGTTCAACAATAACAATTGATTCTCTTTCAGGTCAGCCATATTATTCAAGAATAAGTTTTGTTACAATTAAAGGTAGCAGCGTAACTTATTATCAGGAAGGCAGGAATCTTATAAGAATTTCTGGAATCCATAGAAAGACATTGAGCAAAAATTTGTACTATCTTGCATTTGCTTTCCCTCAGTCATATGATTTGAGCATTGTTTCTGTATCTTTTACACTTGAAAAATATCTATATCAACTTCAATATAAAGCACTTCATATGGCGTCTGAAAAAATAAGAGTAATGAATGAGTAGGGGGAATTTATGAATAACAATAAAATGAAAGGACAGATACTTCCAATTATTGTTGCAATAATGCTTTTTTTGATAATAATTATACCAGCGTTTATTACATGGATTAAAAATCAGTCAAAATGGTCAATCCAACAGCAGAAAAAATCAATAGCATTTAATCTTGCAGAAGCAGGTATAGACCGAGGCCTCTGGAAATTAAAAAGTTCAACAACAACCTGGGAGATGGCTTCCAAGGGTCAGGTTATCTCCGGCTACAACTTTGACACATTGTATGATGACATTAAAGGCGGAGTTTACAGAATTAAGTTTTCTTCAGGCCCGGGTTCAAGAGAAGTCACAATTGTTGCGGAAGGCAAAGACACATCTCTTGAAGAAGTGAAAGCAATTAAGGCAGTTTATAGAAATCAGGTAATACCAGGTGCTATGATATCAAAAGGAATAATAACTTGGGCAAATGCTTTTTCTGCACACTGGGGGCCTATTATGGCTCACAACAATATAAATATTACAGATGCTAATGCAGCGAAGGACTATTTTCCAAGAAAGTTTTCAAGGCAGGTTGTGTCTTCTGTTCCTTCTTATCCAAGAGATACAAATGGGCTTGCACCACCAAATGAAGGCTTTGATTGGTGGTCTGACTATCCGGTCCCTGATTTGCCTTTGCTTGATTTTTCAACACTCAGGTCATCTGCTAGTGCGCCAGCAGCAGTTTATCTTGTTTATGGTTCACAGGACTCATCTTACTGGTATAATTGTTACTGGAAAGCATATCCTTATGGAAGTTCTCCACCTGCAGAGTGGGTTCAAACTGTAAGTTTTCCAAGCAGTCATACTATAAATACATTGAATGTAAATGCATGTTCAAAGAAAACAAATTATAATGGCCCTAAATGGTGGCAGACATATACCGTAAGAAAATCTAATAGACAGGTAACAAGTACTAATAATCTTAGTAGTTGTAATGTAGGTGGAAGTGACCATAATAATGTAGTCCATTTTCAGAATTCTTATAGACATCCACTGGCAAGGCTTAATAGAGTATGGTTCTGGGATGCTGGCCAGGATGTTGTTTTTACAGGAAGCACTGGAGATGATGGCGGAGGGATTATAGGCACTGTTATTGTCCAGGGAAATTTAACAAATTACTGGGGAGATAATCTTGATTATACCAAAATAGGGATTGAAAATTGCAAAGTTCCTTCTGAAGCATGGAAAGAATATACTTATATTTATGCAAAAAAAGGCAATCCCAGTGGTCCTAGTGATTTTGATATGGACACTTCTGCTAAGAATGAATATCCAGGAGACGATGGATATCAGGTAAACAGGTCAACTTTTTACTTTGGGGCTGAGACATGGACTAAAGGCCAATATACTCCAAGTGCTGCTGATACAGATGTTGGGCTTGTAGGTTTTTTATATGTAGGTGGCAACCTTGATATAGAACGTGCTATGGATTATTATGGAGCGGTCTGGGTAGTAGGAAATGTTGCAAGAGCAACAGGTTTGTCAGAAATGTCAATAATTTTCTTTAAGGATGATTTAGACCTTCCTGCATTAAATGTTGTTCTTGTAAGAAAGTCATGGGAAGAAATTCAACCAAGTTCGGTTCCATGGTAAAAGTAGTTGCACCGTCTTGCGGTGCCTTGTAGTCTGATGTAATTACCTGATTTGTAATTTTTGTAGTTGCACCGCCTTGCGGTGCCATTAATTGTAGCGGTAGAATTACAATTCTACAGAAGTAGCGGTGCGATTGACTGACGCACAAATGTAACTGCACGCCTATGACGTGCTAAAATTATAAACGTAGATCAATCCTTTATCCTTGAAAAAATGAGTTTGTTGACGAAGTCAAGAACCTCACCCTTAGTGAAACGAATGGTCTCATTTTCTGCAATATGCGGAAATTGACACAAAAACATTATAGTCAACGATAGAGACGTTGAACTACATAGTTGAGAAATAACACGCAGAAATGTAGCAGAAACCTTTTAGGTTTCCATTTTTCAATAATTTAATTGTTGGTTTGATGAGTATCTAAATATTTCCTCTACAAAAATATTGAACAGACACAAAACTTAAAAAATGAAAAAAGGTGTATTTATCACAATAGAAGGACCTGACGGCTCTGGTAAAACAACTCAATCAAAACTTCTTGTTGAATATTTAAAGAAAAAGGGTTATTCTGTTGTTCATACCAGAGAACCAGGTGGAACTTCTCTTGCAGAATTTTTGCGTGAGATTATTCTTAATCCTAACCTGAAAATTGCACCGGTCACTGAACTCTTGCTTTATTCTGCCAGCCGTGCTCAGCACACAATAGAACTTATAGAACCATCTCTTCAAGAAGGAAAAATTGTTGTATGTGAAAGATATACTGATGCAACTATGGCTTATCAGGGATATGGCAGAGGTCTTGACAAAAAACTTATAAAACAACTTAATAAAATCTCAACAGGTGGGCTGACGCCTGATTTGACAATAATTTTAGATGTGCCTGTTGAAAAAGGACTTGAAAGAATAAGAAAAGGAAGAACTCATGACCGACTTGAAAAAGAATCTCTTGAATTTCACAGAAGAGTAAGGAAGGGTTATCTTACACTTGCAAAAGAGTCACCAGAAAAAATAAAAGTGGTCTCATCTTCTGAGAATATAAATCTAACTCATAAAAGAATAGTTAAAGTTGTTGAAAAATTTCTAAAATTGTAGAAACACACTCAAAGAGTGCTAATGTAATTACCCGATTTATCGGGCAGACAACCAACAACTGACAACCGAGAACTGAGAACCTTAAAACAGGCGCATTAACATGGTTAATGTAGTCCAAAAAATTTGTGGTTGCGTGTCCTTTAGCACGCTGATGTAATTACCTTATTTGTAATTTTTGTAGTTGCACCGCCTTGCGGTGCCTTGTAGTCACACGGCCTTGCCGTGCCTAATTTTTCGTGTCCCAGGCAGACGTGTCGATCTAAAGTATGTAAAAATCTCCTCAACAAAATTTTGGTGTCTCTGAAGACAGAAAGAAATGTCATTTAAAAATATAATAGGACATAGTAAACAAATATCTTTTTTGAAACGGCAATTGTTGTCAGGTCGTATTCCTCATTCCTATCTTTTCATAGGGACTGAAGGAGTTGGCAAGAAAAAAACCGCCATAGAAATTGCAAAATTCTTAAATTGCAAAAAACTTGAAAATGACCCCTGCGATGAATGCATTTCCTGTCAAAAAATTGAAAAAAGAATACATCCAGATGTTCATATAGTTGACTTTAAATGGCAGGCACTTTTTCTTGAAGAATCAGTTGAAAAACAAACCCAGATAAAAATTGACTCAGTAAGAGAAATTCAAAAGGAAATTTCATTAAAGCCCTCCGAAGGAAAATGGAAAATATTTATAATTGACAATTCTGAAAAACTTTCTCAGGAAGCAGGTAATTGTCTATTGAAAGCACTTGAAGAACCGCCTGAAAATTCAATACTGATTTTACTTACGACAATAAAAGATGCTCTGCCACAGACAATTATATCTCGCTGTCAAAGTATCTATTTTAATAGAATAAAAGATGAAGATATTTTTCTTTACCTCCAGAGAAATTTTTCTACAAAAAAAGAAGAGATTGAAAAAATAGTTAAATTTGCTGATGGATCAATTGGAAAGGCAATTCAATTTTTAGAAGAAATAGAAGAAGTTAATAGATTATATGATTTGTTTGAAAAAATTTTTAGTAAAAATATAGATGACCTAAAACTTTTAGAAATTATTGAATCAATTCCAAAGGATAGAGATTTCATTGAGAAATTTCTTGATATGCTTCTTGTTTTTACAAGAAACAGAATTGAGAAAGGTGAAGATATCTCTGAAATTGCCGAAATGATACTTGAATTTAAGCGCTCATTAAGATATAATATAAATGTTATTGTCTTATTGAATGTTCTTTTGTTTTCTTTGAAAGAGAAAATTTTCAATCTGTTGAGTAAATGTAGCGGAAACCTTTAAGTTTCCATTTTTTAAGTAAAGATTTTTTTCTCACAAAATAGACAAAAAGGAGCATAGCATATGCCAATAGTTGTTGACCTTTTGGTAAGAAAAAAAGAACAAAAAGTGCTTGGAGAAGCGGGTTCTCTTGACCTTGCAGTGGGTGACAGAGTTATTGTAGATATAGACCAAACCCAGGAAGTAGGTGTCGTGGTTTCTAAAGAAAGAATGGTTGAGAAAGTTAAGACAGATGTATATAAAATTCTAAGAAAATTAACTCAGGACGATATTTTAAGATTAAAAGAGAATGAAGAAAAAAATGTTGAAGCAATAAAAATTGTTATGCAGAAAATTGAAGATCATGAACTTAATATGAAACTCACATGTGTTGAATATTCTCTTGACAGGACAAAACTCTTCATTTATTACACTGCTGACACAAGAATTGATTTCAGACAACTTATAAAAGAATTAGGACATGCTTTGAAAACCCGTATACAGATGGTACAAATTGGGGTAAGAGATGAAGCTAAACTACTTGGTGGAATTGGACCCTGCGGTAGGATGCTTTGTTGTAAAAGTTTCTTAAAGGATTTTAACTCAGTTACAATTGATATGGCTAAATTGCAGGACCCTTCAATGAATGTAGGTAAATTATCAGGTGTATGTGGTCGACTTATGTGTTGCCTTGCCTATGAAGATAGTTTTTATTCTGAACAGGACAAGAAAATGCCAAAAATTGGAAGCAAAATCCGTACTCCAGAAGGTACAGGAACAGTTACATCTGTTCACTATATAAAAGAAGAAATAACAGTTGAACTTGAAGATAAACAAATAAAAAAGTTTAATATTAATGAACTTAACAAATGAAAAAATTTTATATAACCACTCCTATTTATTATGTCAATGATGTTCCTCATATAGGGCACACCTACACAACAGTTGCAGCAGATGTACTTGCAAGATTTAATCGCCTGACCGGGAAAAATGTTTTTTTTCTGACAGGTTCTGACGAACACGGGAACAAAATTTATCAGCAGGCATTACAGCAAAACATCAACCCAAAAGAGCATTGCGACAGAATAGTTGAAGAATTCAAAAAAGCATGGAAAGAAATGGAAATTTCTTATGACTATTTTATAAGAACAACTGACACTAACCATGAAGAAACAGTTAAAAAAATCTTGACAGAGTTAAACAAAAAAGGCGAAATATATAAAGCAAAATATGAAGGAATTTATTGTATTCAGTGTGAGAAATTTCTTAAAGAAGGTGACCTTGTTATCGATGGACTCTGTCCAGACCATATGACAAAACCAGTTAAACATTCAGAAGAAAATTATTTTTTTAGGTTAAGTAAATACAGAGAAAAACTTATAGAAATTATTTCAGATGAAAAAAATAAAGACCATTTTGAAATCCTGCCCGAAGGAAGAAAAAATGAAGTTCTTGGAAAACTAAAGTCATCAGAACTTGAAGATATAAGTATATCAAGGGCTAACCTGCCATGGGCAATTACAGTGCCTTTTGATTCAACTCAAACCGTCTATGTCTGGATTGATGCTTTAATAAACTATATATCAGCAATTGGCTATTGTAATGAAGGTGGTCCTACAAAGGGCCATGATACTTCCAATTTCCATTATTGGTGGCCAGCAGATGTTCATCTCATAGGTAAAGATATTTTATGGTTTCATGCTGTAATATGGCCTGCAATGCTACTTGCATTGGAATTGCCACTTCCAAAAAGAATATTCGCCCACGGCTATTTCACAATCGCGGGTCAAAAAATGTCAAAAACAATTGGCAATGTAATAAAGCCAGATGATTTAATAAAAGAGTTCGGCTCTTCTGCTTCAAGAATTCTAATATTAAATGCCTTTCCTTTTGGTTCAGACGGTGATATAAGTTTAAATGACTTTAAAGAAAAATACAATGCTCATCTTGCTAACAATATAGGAAATCTTGTCTCAAGAGTTTTAAATATGGTATTAAAATATTTTGATGGAAAAATTGAAAAACCATCTGACTGGACTGACTCTGAAATTTCATTTATTAAAAACAATTTTTTAGAATATTTTAAATCACTTGAAAATCTTTCAATTGATGAGGGGCTAAAACAAATTTTCAGTATTTCAAGTTTTGCAAATCAGTATATAGATAAAGAGTCGCCGTGGTCACTTGCAAAGACAGATAAAAAACGACTTGAAATTGTTTTATATAACTGTCTGCTAATATTGAAGCACCTTGCTGTTTTACTTGCACCCTTTGTTCCGTCAACATCAGATAAAATCTGGGAAATAATTGGTGAAAAACAAAATATCAGTGATGTTTTTTGTAAATTACCTGAATTTTCTAATTTGACATCTGAGAAAGTTAACAGACCATATGCTTTATTTCCGAAAAAATGAAAGGGTGTAATCATTCCAAAAACTACATTTTTCTTAAAAATGAAAAAATCTTCAATTGTCTATAGATACAAAAATAACCTTTATATAAACATAACAAACAGATGCACAATGCGTTGCAATTATTGCATCAAATATAAATGGAAATGGAAATTCAGAGGATATTACTTAAAACTAAAAAAAGAGCCAGGTTATAGAGAAATCATTTCAGCAATAAACAAAAATTTAAATGATATTAAAGAATATGTATTTTGCGGATATGGAGAACCAACAATCAGATTTGAACTACTTAAAAAAATTGCCAGATATTTGAAAAAGAAAAATAAAATTGTTAGAATAAATACAAATGGGCATGGCAATCTCATAAACAAAAGAAATATCTGTCCTGAAATGAAAGGCATGATAGATAAAATTTCTATAAGTTTGAATGCGGAGAATCCTCAAAAATACTTTTTGCTTCACAGACCAAAGTTCGGTATAAAAACATTCAACTCTGTATTAAATTTTATAAAAGAATGTAAAAAGCACATCCCTGAAGTTGTTATTACAGCAGTTAACTTGCCAAATGTTGATATAAAAAAATGTAAAAAAATAGCAGAAAAACTTGGAGTAAAATTTGTTGTCCGTCCATATTTAGATGAATATGAAGAACACTAATGTATGAAGAATTCATAAAAATAGGACAAAAACTTCAACAGGAAGGTCTCATTCATTCAACTGCGGGCAATATCAGTATTAAAAAAGGCGATGCAATATATATTACCCGCAGCGGTTCATCCCTTGGAGAATTGAAATTTACTGACATATTAAAAGTCAATCTTAAAGATACAAAAAAAGACAAAGGTGCTTCAGTAGAAGTAAATGTACACAGGGCGATTTATAATTTCAATCCAGAAATATCTGCAGTAATTCATGCTCACCCAACCTACAGCATTGTCTTGTCCTTTGGAAATGAAATCATAAAACCAATTGATATAGAAGGTGAATTTTACTTAAAAGAAGTTCCTGTTATTTACTGGTGTAAAGATACAATAGGCAGTGAATGTGTTGAATCAAACATTCCGGGTTTAATTTCAAAACATAAAGTTGTTGTTATCAGGGGGCATGGTGCATTTTCTTCAGGAAAAACGCTTGAAGAAGCATTCTGTCTTCTTTCGGTCCTTGAAAGTTCCTGTAAAATAATTTATTTGAGAAATTTATTATTGAAATAATTGGAGTTACCAGTTTGTGGGCTAATTTTGATGAATCCCAGAATGTAGCGTATCTCAAGATTTATCCTTGATAAATTTGGATATGTATTGACTTGATTTACAATACTGATTGTAGCGGCGCAATTGACTGAACCGCAAAATGTAGCTGCGCGCCTGTCAATGTTTCAGGCAGGCGTGCCTGCTAATGTTTCAGGCAGGCGCGCCCTTGTCGCGCTAAAATGTAGCTGCAAAGCGCAGCTTTGCTTATAAAAAAGTTGCATAGTAATGTC
>Ga0207433_10013351_pt1 | contig 12104 bp, 12 predicted proteins | sample YelNatPaOPGAMG01_FD_187559 | JGI IMG/M metagenome (GOLD analysis project Ga0207433, IMG submission 187559) | Hot spring thermophilic microbial communities from Obsidian Pool, Yellowstone National Park, USA - OP-RAMG-01 (SPAdes) (version 3) | ecosystem: Environmental > Aquatic > Thermal springs...
ATTTCGGCTTGTTCATCCGAAAGTTTGGCGTAATCGAAGTTGGGGTCAACTTTTTGTTCGTGCTCGTTGATATAATGGGTAAGGTTTTCGCTGATAAAGCGGTAAAAGAGCATGCCCAGTACATAGGTCTTAAAGTCCCAACCATCGACGCTGCCGCGCAGGTCGTTGGCTATTTGCCAAATGGTACGGTACAGCTCGGCACGTTCCTGTTCTCTGGTGTTGTTGTTATTGTTTGCCATAGATTTTTTTTATTTTATGTTTACTTTTTAAGCCCCCAAGTGCACTAAATATCCCGAGGTAAAAGTAAGAATTTTTTTACAATTATGTCTTATTGCATTATTGTGGCTAATGTTTGGCTGTATGAAAGTGTTGATTGCGAGCAATTTCCTTTCTATATAAACCAAAATTGAAGCGTGCTACAACCCTTGAATAACTTACTATCTCGGCAATTTTTTTTATACTGCGTGTTGTGGTTAGTTTTTTATTTAGCATTTTTATATCGTTGTCTTATTGTATCAACAAAAGGAGCTATTTCATTAAAGAAATCAATTAGTAATTTTTCTAAATCATTGGTAATTTTCATTAATTCTTTCTTTTTATTCATTACATATTTGTCAGTTTCAAGTTTGAAGTAAGTCTTATATCGATCAATATCTTCATGATTTTCTAAGTCAAGTAAAATATAATATGCCTGAATGTCAAATAGTTTCTTTTCTCTAAAAGATGTTGAATGAGCGATTTTATTCCTTGTATATCTATACTTATCAATAAAAGTGTTCAGCTTTTTAAGTACAGAATACAAGGTGGTTCCCTTAATCTTGTCATTTTCTATAATTGTTGATACTTTACATTCTTTTTCAGGCAAACCAATTTCAAGAACCACATTCGTGAATCGAAGAATTCTGTCAAAAATTGAAGTAATCCTTAAATAAAAATTATCAAGTATAAAAACGATATAATCATGTCTATTCATTTCTGAACCACACTTTCTTTTAAAGCCAGAAAGCATTTCAATCGAGTAATGTATTTGGTCTAAACAATTAATAATATTATTGGCAGATAGAAAAACATCAATATTGTACCTTTCAAAACTTGTAGGTTTGGTTATAATCTTATCATATTCTTGTTGAGATATATAATTTTGAATGACTGGTAACAATGTACTAAATAAATCGAGTTTCTCAAATCTTTTAATTGCTTTCATGATTAGTGTTTTGAAGCGTCCTTTTTTAAATTAACCACAACGTTTTCGGGCTTTGCGTTCTGGCGGGTTTGGCTTCGCCGATTTTCAATTCGGAGCACAAAACTGTCTGCCAGCACTGAATCCCGCATAGCGGGACACAAAGCTCACCCGCAAGTGCGGGACACGTCAGCCCGCCAGACGCAAAACCCGTGTTAGTCAACGTTCTTTTTAATTTCTTCTCGAATTTTGTCATAATTGCTATTCTTTGGGGCGAAGTTCATACCATAGTCAATAATTCTTCCAGGATAACCATGGTATTTAGAAAGTATTTTTGTAGTCAGGTCATACCCTAAGGAATTATCAGTTTCCTGAATAGTTTTAAGGATGAAATCTTTTGCAGCTCCAATTACCAAGTCCGCAAATTGTAAAACGCCTGAATGTGTAGATTTTGCAAAGTATAAACTATCATTAAAACCTAAATTCATTAATGGACCAGAGTGAAAAGTCACACCGCTTGATGATTGTCCTAGGTTATAGGCTCTGAAATACTCACGATTAAATGGTTTAGGATTGCTACTGTCTGGCCAGTCTAAGATTATTTCAAAATTATCTCTAAATGGTAAATCTCTCGCAAAAAGTCCAATTCTCATTAAAGCTTGTGTGAATGTTATTCCTGTTAGTTGTTCTTTGATTTGTTTCAATGGGATTTTGGAAGGATATCTTTCAGTGCAAGCTAAAACTACTTTGTAATCTATGTCCAATGACCGTTCAAAAATTTGAGTCCGCCATTCGTATGACTTTTGCTTTAGTAATTCATAGTCTTCTTGTCTATTCCACTCTGCGTAAACGTCTTTAAGGTCTTTGAAATTCCATTTAATTGGCAAAGTCGGACAGGTGTATTTAGTTTTAATTTCTCTTAAAAGCGACTCAATTTGTTTCTCAGATTTATTGTCAACAATAACACCACCAAAAACTAACACATTAGGTTTCCCTTTTTCTGTGCTCATTTCAGAATTGTCAGCATACCATTTTAGCATTATTGTCGTCTTTTTAGAATGTTGCCTAACGTTGGCGGTATGGCCAGTAAGGGATTGCGGGTGATATCCTATCAAGTTATACGAAAATTTGAAGCGGGCTACAAACCTTCGCATACCACTGAAACCCTTATTGGCTATACCGCGTGTTATGCGTTCGTGCTTTTTTCTTTTTAGTCTTCCCAGATTTCAAATCCATAATAAATAAGTCCGTTAATTCTATAAGGTGTTATTATTTGTCTATCTACCGGAATCTGAATTCCATTTTGTTCTATAGCCTGTGCCATAAAATAAAACTGTCCAACTCTCGTAACTTGAAAGATAGTTTCATGTCGAAAATCTCCGTCTAATAATGTTTGTCTCAGCCTACTTAATTCAAATAGTTGTTCTGATGTCGATAAAGGTTGCCACATAGTTTAATCCAATAAAAGTTGTTTTCCAGTTGTATTTTTTGCAATTAAAATAATTATCCCATCTATTAGTGATGCTATTTGATAAGATTCTAAAATCAATTTTTCTTTGTCTGCGCCAGTGTATTCTTCAAGTACTATATTGTCAGAAAGATTTAATGCTGCTCGTGCTGCATTTTTTGCTCTTTCTATACCATTAAAATTATGATTGAATGAGCCTTTATCATGAATTGTTCCATTATCATTCCATGAAACTTGTTTGCTTTTTGTATGTATGTGTTCTGGTCTTGAAATATGAACATGCCTAAAGCCATCATTATGTTTTTCCACTCTTATCTTAATTCTTTTTTCAACGGCAGAATCTTTCCATATCTGTTCCTCAAGTAAGTCAATGAATGGAATTTTAATCTCGGATGGAATTAAAATTAGGATTTCTGGTTCTTTGTTTTCTTCGAGAAATTTTTCAATGGCTTTAATATACTTCATATTTCAATAATTTGATTGTCTCATTAACTATCTCAGTGGCTCTTAGCATGAAGCATAACTCGTTTATAGGTATGATAAAATCATACAATATCTCCTAAATTGCCCGGATATGTATAACTAGAATCATACTAATTTCAAACTTAGTAAAGTTTTGCAAATCATCAAAGAGGCTTTTTAATTTTTTTGCCTTCAATTTTTGCTAACATGTGATGGTATCAATCACTTGGCGAGGTTTGTGACTTAGTGGCGTATTAAAAACAGTATATGACCGCATTCAATGACTAGATATAGTAGTTCGTTGTTCGATTTCGTTTAACGGTTCACGGCTAACATTTAACGTTTTAACTTCCTCTAACTTCCTTTAACTCCTTCAATATCCTCTTGATAATGAGATTCCTCGCATTTGCTCGGAATGACAGGAAGGCGTAATTCGTGAATTGGAATGGAACGCAGATGACGCAGATTGGGCAGATTTACTCTGTGTAACTCTGTGTAAAACTCTGTGTAACACTGTGATGCATGTTAAGTTGATAGTAAATTCAACAGAACGCAGAAAGCACAGGTTGAAATGATGCGCTGATATACAGCCAGCCAAGCACTAAACACTAAATACCAAAAACCTTTCTGTACACCGTACGCTGCACTCTAAATGTAGAATCCCGCTTATGCGGGGCAGGCTTTTAACCTTTATCCTTAAAAAGCTATATTTGCAAAAACACAAATGCATAACTCAATGAAACGAATATCACTGTTTAAGGCGTTAGGCCTATCTTTATTCGGACTGTTTGCTGCCGGTCAGGCACTTGCCCAAATGGACGACCCCGTTCAATGGTCGGCTACCACTAAAAGAATTGATACCAATAAATTCGAAGTGGTTATTACTGCTCGTATCGATGAGGGTTGGCATCTATACTCAACCAAACTGCCCGATGGGGGCCCGCTGCCCACCAATTTCACCTTTGAGAAACCTAATGGCTACAAGCTGGTTGGGAATATCAAGGAGGTGTCAAAGAGTAAAACCGAACACGATGAGGTGTTCAACCTCGACCTTGCCTTCTTTGAGGGGGAGGCCGTCTTTTCGCAGCTAATTGAGCTCTCTGCCAATGAGGCACCCATAAATATCAATGTTGAATTCCAGGCATGCTACGCCGACAAGTGCATCTACCTGGAGAAAAACATTAGTACCGTTGCAAAGATGTCTGCCTTAGTTGAAGGAACCTCGGCAACCCAAGTGAAGGATGATAATAAAGCCGCTAATACACCTGTTGATGCAGCAAAACCCGAAAAGCAATCGCTCTGGTGGTTTTTTCTTGTTTCGTTTGCTGCGGGCTTAGCGGGGTTGCTTACACCATGCGTTTTCCCAATGATTCCTATGACCGTATCGTTTTTCATGGGTAAGCAGCAGAACCGGACAAATGCCATTATCAATGCTTTTGTATTTGGCATTTCAATTGTAGCCATTTACACCTCGTTGGGTTTTATTGTATCGCTGTTTAACCTTGGTTCCGATTTTGCCAATACCTTAACCTCGCACTGGATAACCAACACCATCTTTTTTGCCCTGTTCATTGCCTTTGCAGCGTCGTTCTTTGGACTTTTTGAGATTGTACTGCCCGGCAGTTTGGCAAATAAAACCGATAGCAAGGCCGATAAGGGCGGATTAATTGGCTCGTTCTTCTTGGCTTTAACCACTGTTATTGTAAGCCTGTCGTGTGTAGGCCCAATTGTTGGTGCGCTGCTGGTTGAGGCTGCATCGGGCTTAGGGGCAAAACCCATTGTGGGGATGTTCGGCTTTTCGCTGGCCTTTTCCATTCCTTTTACTCTTTTTGCCATTTTCCCATCGTGGCTTAACTCGCTGCCCCGCAGCGGTGGTTGGATGAACTCGGTTAAGGTTTTTTTGGGATTCATTGTGCTTGCCTTTTCGCTCAAGTTCCTTCTTACAATCGATCAGGGCTACCAGCTTGAGATGATTAGTCGCGAGGGCTACATTGCCATTTGGATGGCTATCTTTACACTGCTGGGGCTTTACCTTTTGGGTAAAATCAAGTTTAAGTTCGATTCCGACCTTCAGCATGTTGGGGTTTTCCGATTGTTCCTTGCCATTGCCAGTTTTGCGTTTGTATTCTATCTACTTCCCGGTCTGTTTGGGGCACCGCTAAAAACCATTTCTGGTTTATTGCCCCCACAAAGCAGCCAAAGCTTGGATTTAAAGGCTAATCAGGTAGTTATTAATAATGCTACCTCGAGTGTTGCCGATGAAAACTCCCTTTGCGAGGCACCTCGGTTTGCCGATTTCCTTCACCTTCCGCACGGGCTAAATGGCTATTTCGACTATGATCAGGCATTGCGCTGTGCCCGCGAAAAGAAAAAGCCCTTGTTTATCGATTTTGTTGGGCACACTTGTGCTAACTGCAAGGTAATGGAGGCTCAGGTTTGGAGCGATCCCCGGGTGCTGGAACGGCTGCGCCGCGATTACATTGTTGTTGCCCTTTACGTGGACGATCGCACTGAACTACCCGAAAGCGAATGGGTAACATCGCCCCGCGATGGCAAGGTTAAAAAGACCATTGGCAAGAAGAATGCCGATTTTCAGGCCACCCGTTTCAATGTAAATGGTCAGCCATACTACGTACTGCTCGATAACGATGAAAAGTTACTTGCTGAGCCTCGCGGATTCGACCTTAGTGTAGAGGCATTTATACAATTCCTCGATAAAGGGGTTGAAGAGTTCAGGAAGCGTAACCAGTAAATGATGGATTTTGAATATTGAGGCTGCCCCACAGGCGGCCTCTTTTGATTTGTTCAGTTTCTATGGCAATCTAATCAATTCCCCTTTCCCTTGGCTATTTAGCTCAATTGTAGGATTTCCACGCAGGCGAATATTTCCGGCTGAGGTTATGTTTGCCTTGAGGTTATCGGTTACCCAAATATCCATATTAATCGTTGAGCCTTGGTTGGCGATGCAGTATTTTACCTGTGTTTGCGAAAGATCAAAAAGAGCAGCGCCATGAGCATTCAGGGTGGCATACTCTGTCCGCCCAATTACCCGGTAGGTTCCAAAGCTCTCGCCCGAAACGTCAATCCTAAGTAAATCAACATCTACATTTACATTACAATCAACGTAGTTTCCCCAGTCAACCAAGTAAAACTCGTGGCTTTTAAAGGTGCTGGGGATATTAAATTTACAGGGCTGGCGGATTTCAATCATGGGGATTTTGTTTAGGTGTAACTCGATGTCGATAATGGGGTAGTCCTTTAGCCATCGGCTTTTCACATTTTCCCTAATGAATAACACATTGTTCTGTATGCTAACCTCTACATCGTGCATCACCTTTTGGTGGCATTTAACAATCGCAAAACCAAGGGTGTCGGGGAGTAGGGTAATACTAAACGATCCTTTAATATCAACTTTTTCAAAGGTTGCGGGCAGGTTTACGCGGCGTTCAGCTATATCGCCCAGTGTATAATCGCTTATCAGGCTACAGGACTGAAAAATTCCAACCAAAAGAATCAATATGTATAATCTATTTTTCATGCCTGCTAAAAGAGTATTTTATGCCAAATTCAACAAAATCGGCCTGGGCAAGCCAATGAGCCTTAATGGCTACCACCAGGTTTAAGCCATCATAAATATTGATGCGCAATCCCACCTTATTGGTAAACGCACCAAAACCATAAAATTGGTTTCGCAGATAAATACCGGGCTGGAATGCAATGCCAATGCGATTGAACCCCATAAGGTATGTAGCGTTGATTGCCAAGGCCAGGTTCTCGTTTTTGTCAAACGTAGTAGTATTGCCCGATTTATCACTCACTAAGTCGGGAATCGAGTTATCCCTGTAGGCACTTAGCTCAAGCCCTGCCATGGATAGGGGTGCAAAGCGGTATAGTTTTTCGGCCGATAGGCCGATAATGCCGTACTGCTTTCCGGTGAAGGCTTCTACCGATTTTATGCTGGCGAACAGTCCAAAATTCCATGATGAGAATGGGGTGATATCGTCGGGCGACTCGCTTCTTACAGGATTTGGATTGCCAAACGAGTATCGGTAACCCAGTGCGGTGGTGAAAATGTTAAATCCCAGGTTTGGTTCCTTTATGCTTCCGTTCGATGCATGGGCAAGTCCAATACTTGCCGAGATATTATGGTTTGTGCTTACCCTGTAGTTACATCCAATCTCGTACTGGAAGAAGACATTCAGGGGTGTACTTAAAATCATGTTGCTGCGGTTGCTTATGGGGTTATGCCATTTTGAGGCATAGCTCAAACCAACCGAGAGTGTGTTACTAATATTGAACCGTTTGGTATTGTCGAAAAACAGTCGATTTATAAAGAAGTATAAGCCCGTAAGGTTACCGTAAAGAGTATCGTTCCCCAAACCAGAATGGTGTAGCCCCAAACCTACAATAGGGTAGTTGTACTCCTTATGCCAATGCTTACTGCCATTGGTGGTTATGCCAAAGTTAAGCTGAATGGCGTTAACATTTTCCGTTAGGAAGTAGGCCATGTAGCTATGATGGGGAATTATAAAACCCGGGCGCTCCTTTATTTCGATACTGTATCTACCTTCCTGGGCCTTGCCTCTGTAAAAAAACGCAAAAAGAGCAAGCGTAATAGTGAAAAGCGATTTGCGTATAGGTAACATTACTGAATCCTATAAATTGCAACGAACTCCAAAACCCGATTATACTGCCCCTTGTTCATTCGGTACGATATGTTATCCTTGTAAGGCCTAACAGGCAGGATGGAATAGGAAAGGTTAAGGCCAAACCTCCATTTGGAGTTGTAGTTATACTCCATGCCAGCAATGCCGGCAATTTCAAATTTCTTAAAGGTTGATACTTCCTCCTCAGGGTATGGCCCAAGCGAATTCTCTTCGGTAGCTTTGCTCAGGTAGCCACCCGATAGTCCCAAAACAGCATTGAAGCCGTTCACAAAACGATATCCAGCCATTACCGGTAGGTCGAAGTAGTTGAGACGCATGCGGTAAAAATCCGGGATATCGGTAGCGCGACTTTTAGCATAACTACCTTTCTGGATGAACCGGAAACTTAAGCGGTAAAACCATCCGGAAAGCGTACTGCGTTCAACCCAAACGCCTGCAATGGGGCCTGCCTTGTTGTACCCGCCGTAGGTATCGCCATCAACCTGCGTGGCGGCTACCCCGACTATTAGTCCACCCCTAAAGCTTTGGCCATGTATTTGAGTGCCCCCCAAACACAGCAAAACAAACCCCAAGAGCAGTAACCTATTCATTTTTAATCATCTCAATAAACCTTGGAACCCCCACCGATGCCTTCTCCTTAATCACCGTAACATCGCGCCGCCAAATATTGATATCATTGGGGTCGATAAGGTAGATTGGACATCCCTTGGGGGCATAGTCTAGCAGTCCGGCTGCCGGGTAAACGTTCAGCGATGTGCCAATCACGGCAAATATCTCGGCGGTTTGAACCAACTTAACAGCCTCGTTCATCATGGGAACCTCTTCGCCAAACCAAACAATGTGCGGGCGTAGCTGGTATCCATCAACGGTATCGCCCCATTTAATGTCGTTGTAGCCAATATCGATAATTTTACTGGGGTTACCCGTTGGTCTTGCTTTGGTTAGCTCACCATGCAGGTGAAGCACGTTTTTACTACCTGCACGTTCGTGCAGGTTATCGACATTCTGGGTGATTACAAATACATTGAAGAGATTTTGTGCATCGGCAAGCGCTTTGTGGGCTGCATTGGGCTCAACGGCTGGCAGTTGTCGCCTTCGTTGGTTGTAGAACTCCAGCACGAGCTGTGGGTTTTTCTTCCATCCATCGATGCTTGCCACCTCCATAACGTCGTACTCTTCCCAGAGCCCTCCCATGTCGCGGAAAGTGCGAATGCCGCTTTCGGCACTAATGCCTGCTCCCGTGAGAACTATCAGTCGTTTACGTGTGGTCATAAATCGAAATGGATTTTATAGAAATTTTCAACATCCCTGTTAAGGGTTAGGTAGAAATTGTATGCTTCAACGGGATTAAATTCAAACTTAGTCCACTTATCGTAAAGCGTTTTGGTGCGGGCAATAATTTCCTTATCGAAAATGTTGGTTAACTGAATTATCCCGGTTTGCTCCTTGTTAATGAGTTTGCTTAGCAGCACGTAGTTTTCGCCTTCGGCCCATGAGCTAAGCGGGAAGCAGTCCTTTTTTAGTTTAAGTGTGAAATCGCATAGCTTGGCGTTTAGTCCATCGGGGGCAGTAATAATATCGGGCAGTATGCCACCTGCGCCAACCCACAATGGAATGGCAACCGATGCGGGCTGAAAGCCCAGTTTTACCCACATGGTGGCAAAATCGGTGGGTTCCTTGGGCAAAACGCCCTGCACTACCACGGTTGACGATGAGTAGTATCGAACTATAAAGTCGCGGAAAGGGTAAATCTTTTCGGCCTTTGAAACCTCTTTGGATAAATCAATTCCAGTGATATCCTGCCTTAGACTAACTGAGGCTTTAGTTAAGAGGAATTCAGGGGTTAGCTCGTTGGCCGACTTAGCTTCCTTAAACAGGTTTGATGCCGTATGAAAGCGAATGTAGCCTGCTCCTTTGTTGGGTTCGCCCGAAACCGAAAAGTTTGAACGGATTAAATACCCCTCGGGAGCATCGGTTGTGCTGTTGGCATCGTAAAAGCGGTAGCTAAAATTGTTAACCTCAAAGTAACCCGCTCCACCCTTGGCATCGATTACCCCAAAGTTTGCCGATACGCCCCAAGGTTTTGGGAGCGTGTCGAGCATTTGGGCAAAATCGGTAATGGTGGCGCAACTGCCTAATGCCAATTTCATGATATATCCCTCAAGATCTTCAACTTTAGTTGAATCGGTTTTGGGTTTGATGTTGTACGAGGCCGAGTTCATTATGGCAAAACCGGCACTATTGGTACCTGCCCATGCATGGCGTTCGGGGTCGTTGGAGTTGATGAGCGCTAAGTATTTAAAACGTGGCCCAACCTCAAAAACAACCTTGTTGTTAAAATCATCAGCATCGCGATGCTTCCATAGCAAAGGCCGTCCATCGGGTGTTGCCCTGCCGCTTATAATCGCTGTGGTACACGCAAAAACTTGGGCGACCAAAAGAATCAATGCAAGTAAAAGTGCATGCCTTTTCATGGTAAAATTGGCTTAAATAGAACTAATTTTTTATATTGCAAGATATGAAATAATTGTCAAACTAAATACTAAGGCTTATGGGATATGGTTTGGTCACCATAAGGTAGTGTAGAGTTGCTGTTTAACTGAAAGCCTAATGAAACCTTAGTATTTACAAAATCAATAGTTTACCCGGTCAGTATTATACTGAATAACTCAGATAATAAAAGTATCAAGCTTCGCTTAGAGAAAGCTTTAGTTGCTTGAGTATAGATGCTAATACGTATCGGCGCTAACTCTCTCAAGCAAAGCAAGCGTTTCAACATGGTGCGTTTGTGGGAAGAAATCGAATGGGATACAGCGCACTAAGCGGTATCCTTTTGAGCAAAGAACTGCTATGTTTTTCGAGAGCGTGCCCGGGCTGCACGAGAGGTATGCAATACGGGATGGCAAACCATGCTTAATTATCCATTCAAGAACCTCGGTTTCAAGCCCTGTGCGGGGTGGATTTGCATACAGAAGAATATCTTTTCCTTGGCTACGGTTTTGTTCAGCCCATTCGGAGATCTGCGGCACCCTTTGGCGGCAAGCGCCCCGTAGAACTAACGCCTCGGGGACATTAAGCCGAGCGCACTCCACAGCCTCGCCTCCAAGCTCAACCCCAATAACGTTAGTTCCGCGGTTAACCCATCGCCGCATTGAGTTTCCGGTTCCGCAGTATAAGTCAATAAGAGCGCTATTCCCATTAGGGTTTAAAAACCTTTCCGCCTCCTCCAGCGATTCGTTGTACAGTTCGGGTATTAACTGCTGAAAAGCAGCGGGGCCATAAAGTAAGCCATTGTAGTCCTTAGATCGGGGGTTACCCCAAATGAGCTTCCACCCCGATTTCTCAAAAATCCTTCGCCCCGTTGACGGGTTCATGTGGTACCATAAGCCGTCGACACCCAGTGCCGATAAGCCTTGTGCAACGTCGTCGGTTATCCAGTTAGCCGTAGGCTCCTTTTTCGATTTGATAACCAAAACAACCTGAGCACCTGAAATCACGATGTATGCAAGTGCAAAAGAGTGTTCCCGCGGAAATGAGTCCGCCATAAGTGCAAGTGTTTTGTTTAGGTTTGGGCTATGAACTGGGCAGTTGGGTATTGGGATGAACTCATCGCGACGCCACATCCCAAATTCCCAATTCTTACCGTTAAGCTGGGCACTTAGGGTTGTTTTAGTGCGATACCCCCAACGCTTATCTTCGGCAACTGAACGAACAGGCTCAACCCAGCTAGCCCATTCCGATAGTTTACTTTTAATGAATGCTTGTTTTTGCTCAAGGCTATCGGTCATGGACCATTCCCTGTGGCTACATCCCCTGCAATCCGGATTACAACCCTGTGGCAGCATAAACATCAATTTCCGCAAAGGTAATAGATAGTTTTGAGTGTGTGGAAATTCAAAACGGCAGGAGTTTTACTCCGTTGCCTTACTGTTATTAAGTCCATAGGTCAAATTCCCAGGAGTTACCATTTTCCGTAAAAATGTTTAACTTTGGATTTGTTCTTGTATTTTTATTTGATAATGCTTTTATTTGGCTTACAATTTGTAGCTATTGAATGTTGAAATGAGTTCAATTTTTGGGAAAATGTTGAAATGAAAATACCGCACATGTTACGTAAATCATTAGTTTATTTCATATCGGCTTTGCTTCTCATGGTTTCAAAAGCCGATACTTTAGTTTATCAGGATTCGCCTGAAGCAATAGTTAAGAAGAGTGCCGAGGCCCTTGAAAAGGGCGATGTTGATAACTTAACCAGATATTTCTTCAAAACCGTTGAAATCGATTTGCTTGGTGATGAAAACTTTTACAGTCAGGCTCAAGCGGTTCT
>Ga0207433_10013364_pt1 | contig 12095 bp, 17 predicted proteins | sample YelNatPaOPGAMG01_FD_187559 | JGI IMG/M metagenome (GOLD analysis project Ga0207433, IMG submission 187559) | Hot spring thermophilic microbial communities from Obsidian Pool, Yellowstone National Park, USA - OP-RAMG-01 (SPAdes) (version 3) | ecosystem: Environmental > Aquatic > Thermal springs...
GTCGGAGTGGCTTAGGCATCTTCTTCAAGCGTCCGCGCCACTGGCGGGGGATTGTTGGAATGCCCGCCTTTTGCCGGGCGGGCACGGCAACGGGGAGGTGAAGCGGCGAAAGCGCTGCGTCGGCGCCGACGCAGTTTGTTGCGTTTTGTTCATCTTGCCACGCTTTCGCCATTAGTGTTCACCTCCCCGTTCGGAGTTGCCATTGTAGCGCATGCAAGCTACGCTGTCAAGACTTCCGCTTCCTCTGCTTTCGCTGCTTTCGCTTGCGTTGCGCCCAAACTCGCTTCATCGCTTCGGCAGTCTTGCGGCGATATTGCGTGGCGACAAAGCGTTGCGCGGCTTCCAAATCCACTAAGCGCCGACCACCAAGGCGGATGTAAGGGATTTTGCCTGCCTGTGACGCCCGATAAAGGGTCACCCAACTGACACCCAACTGCTTTGCGACAATAGTGACCAGTTCGTAAGTGCGCCCGTTGATGACAACTGCCATCGGGTTCACCCGACAACAATTGTAGTGCAAGATTACAGCAAGCGCAAGGGTAACTTGTATCTTGTCCACAATTCTGGCGTTAAATTGCCTCAAAGTGGTGGCGTTTTGGCTCTTTACAAACCGCAATGCTGTATTACAATTACTGGTGGCAGCGCGGGAGTGGGGGCTCCCGCGCGGGGCTAAACCAACACAAAGGGGGTCACAAAGATGCAAACCCAAAGACAAATTAGCGCAACCGACAGAGTAAGTCAAGGGGCGTTGGCAGCGCAAAAGCGTTTGCTTGCGTTGCTTCGGCGAATTGACCAAAGCGCTCAAATCGTTGCCTCTATGGGTAACTCCAACGGCGAACTTGACCGCCTCTATCAGCGACGCAAAGGCATCGTTAAAGCGCTCAAACGACTTGACAAACTTGTTACCAAAATCTTCGTTTCCCGCAACCTTCGTTGCCCGCAGTGTTGCCACCATTCGGTCACCATTCACCTTCAGCGTGGTCGGGTTGTCAGTGGCAAAGCGACTTGCGAACACTGCAACTTTCGCATTGAAGCAGCAAGGCTCAAAAACGGCATCATCGCTAAGTGCCCACGATGCGGCGGCGTTGCAACAATCGCTCAAGGTCGCCGTGAAGATGGCTCAATCTTTTTTGCTTTCGCGTGCAACCGTTGCGATTGGGTCGCTGATGACAACTGGACAATGGCAGCGTTCGTTTTGCTGCCACATTAGGGGGGTGAAAGCGATGCGCGTCAAGTATGAGGTCTATCGCGATGGCGACTGGTTGGTTGCTGCGGCAATTGTCAAGTTCAACCGCAAAGAGGAAAAGAGGCTTGCTGAACTGCTAAAGACCGAGGGCGAAATAACGCTGTGCTTCTGCACAACGCTCACGGAAGTTGAAAACCCGCTGATTATCCGACAGGAACAGGAATTTCCCCTTGAAGCGCCTGACTATGACCCCGATGAGGAACATTTCACGCTGAGCGGATTGTTGGCTATGGTTGAAGAGGAAGTCGCTGACTTGCGTGATTGGCTTGAGTTTGGTGAGCCGAAACTTTTGCAAGCAACGAAGCAAAAGGGGGTGAACGACTATGAGCGACTTCATTGCGAACCTGCGTTGGCTTGCAGAGCGACGCAGGTTGCAAGACCTTGAGCGTCGCTATTGGCAAGCCGAAAAGGTTGCGTTGCGCGAACTTTTGTTGGCGTCAAGCGATGATGACGCCGAAAACGAAACTGACTTGGAGGTGAACGGTGATGGCGAAAACGAAGCAACTGACTAACAACGGTGTCAGCAATGTCGCCCTTCGTGACACAATCTCGGCACTGCGGAACGAGGTTATTTACCCGCTTCAAACGCTCAGCGACTTGCTGCTTGCAGCGCATTCACTTGCCTACATTACCGACCGCGTTGAACCCCAATCAACGCTTGAAGGCATCGGTCACTTGCTTGACGCTTTGGTTACGAAAGCCGAGGTCATTTTGCACGAATACCTGAACGAACCCGCCGAAGACTAATCCCCGCGCCCTGCCTTTCCCGCCGCGCTGCCAGCCGCCAGCCTTCGGGCTGGCGGTCTTTCTTTTGTGGGGCTGGCGTCGCAACATTCAAGTGGCGGTAAGTGCAACAAAAATCCCCTGCGCGTAGGGGGAAAGAGAGGCAATGGGTAGGGAACGGCTGAAAATTGCTGCAAAGTGGGAAAAATCAATGGCGCGCCCGGAGGGATTTGAACCCCCGACCCAGGGATTAGAACTCCCCGGCTCTGTCCAGGCTGAGCTACGGGCGCGCCTTTGTCCGTTGAAAAATTTTAGCACATCCTCACCGGAACGGAGTGGCGGGACTCGCATCCTGTTTCCTGTCAAACTCGCTGAGGTAAAAACTTGCCCACCCATCTGCCGATAAAACAGGTGGAAGAAGGGCTTTCAAGCAAAAGAGGCGAGGCTCAAATGAACGGCTTGAACATTTTGGTCATTGACGATGAGCCTGCAGCGAGAGACTTGCTGCGGAGATTGCTGGAGAAGGATGGACATTCAGTTGTGACTGCCGGCAGCGGGCATGAAGGCATCAGCATTTTTGAAGCTGCCCTATCGCAGCAAAAACCATTTGACCTCGTGATTACCGATTTCGGGATGCCCCAAATGAACGGCGGGCAAGTGGCGAGGGCAATAAAATCCCTCGCACCCTCAACCCCTGTCATCTTGCTTTCGGGTTGGGACTCGCGTGGCAGTGCGGACGCCGAAACTCTTTCCATGATTGACTGCTTGTTGGACAAGCCAACAACAGGTCAAGAGTTGAGGTTTGCCATCAAGAGAGTGATTGCTCAACGAAACCACGCTGCCAAATTGTAGTGCCTACATTGGGGCTTAACCTGCGATAAACTCCCCCGCTTGCCTAATTTGCGCTCGAACCTTCCCCACGCAACTTTTACATCAGCCTTGTCGCTGGGCTATAATTTGCCTGATGAAAAACTGCCCAAGCAAGGAGGCGATGTCCTTTGTCTCGCCCGGAGAAGGTTTTCCTTTACGACACAACTCTGCGGGACGGAGCACAGGCGGAAGGTGTCAGTTTCTCGTTGGAGGACAAAATTCGCATCGCTCAAAAGTTGGACGAATTTGGCATCCATTACATAGAAGCGGGCTGGCCGGGAAGCAACCCGAAAGATAACGAGTTCTTCAAAATCGCCCGGGACATGGAGTGGAAAAACGCAAAGTTAGTCGCCTTCTCCATGACAAGGCGGAAAGGCATTAAGGCTGAAAACGACGACAACATCATCACCCTTCTGAGTTGCGGGACTCCGGTTGTGGCTATCGTTGGCAAGACATGGGACTTTCATGTCACTGAGGCGTTGGGAACAACCTTAGAGGAGAACTTGAGGATGATCGAGGACACCGTCCGCCTCGCAAAACGGGAGGGGAAGGAAGTCGTCTACGATGCAGAGCACTTCTTTGATGGCTACAAGAGCAACCCGTCGTATGCCTTAGAAACGATACTTGCAGCCCAAGAAGCGGGTGCCGATTGGATTGTCCCATGCGACACCAACGGTGGAACCCTTCCTCACGAGATTGAGCGAATCCTCGCCGAAGTCAAGCCTCACTTGAAAGTTCCCTTCGGCATTCACACGCACAACGATTGCGACACCGCTGTCGCTGGTGCCATTGCCGCTGTCCTTCAAGGTGCGACTCAAGTTCAAGGGACAATTAACGGAATTGGGGAACGAACTGGAAACTGCAACCTGATTTCCGTCATCGCCAACTTGGAGTTGAAGTTGGGCATTCACTGCGTTGGCAAAGAACGGCTTCGCAAACTAACTGAACTCAGTTACTTCGTCAGCGAAGTTGCAAACTTGGTGCCCAACGATAAGCAGCCGTTCGTAGGGAAAAGTGTTTTTGCGCACAAGGGCGGAATGCACAGCGATGCTGTCATGAAGCGACCGGAAACTTACGAACACATCCCGCCAGAATTAGTTGGCAACAAGAGGCGAATCCTTGTCTCCGAACTGGCAGGAAGGGCAGCAGTGGTTGCAAAAGCGGCTGAATTCGGGATTTACCTTGACAAGCGTTCCCCAGAAGTCGCCCACATAATCAACGAAATCAAGCGGCGCGAACGAGAGGGATACGAGTATGAGAGCGCGGACGCTTCCTTGGAATTGCTCATCCGCAGGCACTTGGGTCTGAGCCGCAAGTTCTTTGAACTCGTTAACTTCACTGTCGTCGTAACCCACCGAAATGGAACGATAACTGCTGAAGCGAAAGTTAAGGTTCGCGTCGGCGACGAGGAACTTATCACCGCTGCTGAGGGTGATGGTCCAGTTCACGCTTTGGACATTGCTTTGCGAAAAGCCCTTGAGAGTTTCTACCCTGAACTCAAAAGCGTTCGCCTAACCGACTACAAAGTCCGAGTGGTGAACAGTGAGGCAGCGACGGGGGCGAAAGTCCGTGTGCTCATTGAATCTCGCGATGAGACGGGGGTTTGGACAACGATAGGCGTTTCCTCCAACATCATTGAAGCCAGCCTAATAGCGCTTCTCGACAGCCTTGAATATGGATTGCTTCGCAAGTTGGGTGCTCCGGTCTTGGCGACACCTGCTTCTGTAGTGGCGAAAGGTTGACCTTGTGACGGAGGTGGCAAAAATGGTTGTTGAGCCAGGAAAAACTCGGGTGGGTTGGATTGGAACTGGCGTCATGGGGCGGTGGATGTGCGAGCATGTGATGAACAAAGGCTTTCAAGTGACCGTTTACAACCGAACGAAAGCGAAGGCTCAACCTTTGTTGGAGAAAGGCGCTCAATGGGCAAACTCGCCGAAAGAAGTTGCCGAACGCTCCGATGTCGTCTTCACCATAGTCGGCTTCCCATCCGATGTCCGTGAGGTCTATTTTGGCGAAAACGGAATTTTGGCTGGAACGAGACCAGGCATGATTTTGGTTGACATGACGACCACTGAACCATCCCTTGCGAAAGAGATTTACGAAGCAGCGAAAGCGAAGGGAGCAACCGCCCTTGATGCCCCCGTCTCAGGCGGAGATGTCGGCGCGAGAGAAGCCAGACTGTCAATCATGGTCGGTGGCGACAAGGAAGCATTTGAAGCAGTGCTGCCGCTTTTTGAAGCGATGGGCAAGAACATCGTCTACCAAGGTGGACCAGGTTCGGGACAGCACACGAAAATGTGCAACCAAATTGTCATCGCTGGGACGATGATAGGCGTATGTGAGGCTTTACTTTACGGATACAAAGCAGGCTTGAACTTGGAGACCATGCTCCAGTCCATCAGCAAGGGCGCTGCTGCTTGCTGGACCCTTGACAACCTTGCTCCTCGGATACTCCAGCGGAACTTTGACCCGGGCTTTTTCGTCGAGCACTTTGTTAAGGACATGGAAATCGCGCTGAAGGAAGCGGCGGCGATGAATTTGTGCCTTCCCGGGCTGGCTTTGGTTCACCAACTTTATGTTGCCTTGAAAGCCAACGGTCACGGCAAAAAAGGGACACATGCGTTGATGCTGGCTCTCGAGCAACTTTCCAACACGACCGTTTTGCCCGAAACCACAAAAGATTGATGCCCGCTGCTTGCCAAAGGTGACGGGGGATGCCCTCTGTGCAATTGTGGGCATCTTTACCTTCGGAACTTCATCCGCCTTTCTACCAATACTTGGCTTGGCTTCAAGCCCGCAGTGTTCGGGTTTTTGACGAAAAGTATTGGCATGCCCTTTTGCCTTATCGTCTTGAAGCACCATTGCAAGTCCACTGGCTTTGGGAGAGGCTGAGGGGGCAATCAACGAATGTGGCTGTTTATGCCTCATGGGGAATTCAGGCTCAAGCCCTCCCGTTCGCTCCCTTGCCTTTTAGCCTGCAAGTCGATGTTGGGATTTTCGGGACAGGGAGACACCCGACTACCCAAATGTGCCTTGTAGCCCTTCAGTCCCTTCAACTGCAAGGGAAATGGTTGCTGGACATTGGAACAGGTTCTGGGATTTTAGCAGCCGTCGGGTTAACTCAAGGTGCGAAAGTGGTAGCGACGGAGATTTCGTTTCGGGTTGCTCAACAAGCCTTCCGAAACCTCAACTCCGTCAAAAAGGCGGGTTGGGCGGTTGTCGTTTGTGACTTGGCATCGTGTCTGAGCAAAACCTTTGATGTCGTTGTTTGCAACATCAGTGCGGAAGCGTTGATGCGACTGCTGCCTGACTTGAGCCGAATAATGCCCAAAGGGTTTTTGGTCGCTTCAGGGTGGATGGCAAGCGAGTGGAGGAGTTTGCATCGTGCTTTGCGCTCTTTTGGTTTGAAGTTAACTTCGTGGCAGTTTTTGAACGGCTGGATGGGAATTGTCGTCGCTCGTTAGGTTACTGCCACTCATCCCTTTGAGCCCTAAACCTCCATTGGGCAGCAACTTCCCGCAAATAGATGGGTAAGTCCGCCGCCGGTATGGCTTCAGTCATTGGCAAAGTCAAAAACCATCTCTTGCCGACTAACTGTGGCGTTCCCTTTTCCAGAATTTTGGGCAGCGGAACGGCACCGGCGAGGACAACACTTACCGCTCCGACCTCTCGGAGGAGCAACTGCTTCAATTCGTCTGTTGACATGGCGACGACCACTTGAGCATAGAAATCTGCAGGTTCCTCCAAAATCTCGCCGTCCTCCGTGCACCTTGGACCGAGGAGGCGAAAGCGCTGCAGTAAAGTCGCTAACGGGACTTTTTGGGTTGCTGGTCGGGCAAAGGACGAAAGTCTCGTCCTGACCCTGAGGGAGCGAGCGACGATTATATCGGTCAGCCCGCTGGGAGTGACCGAAAGACCGCTTTCCCTCAAGGTCGTCAGCGTGAACAACTGCCCCAAGGCAGCCATCCATCGGCTGAACAGGTCTCCCTTATGGAAACTCTCCGCTCGGTTTCTCGCTTCAACGAAATCGCCAGTCATCAACCGAGCGACAATCACTCCGAGTCTTTGCCCCTCAACTTCCACAGCCGTCAGCGACCACTGCACCGCTTTTCGCCCCCCTCGTCCTCGGTCAAGATTTTCAGGTCACGGGTTCAGAGATGGTTCTGGGCGCGATACAGAAAGTATGCGACGGACGACGCGGATTAGTTCGTCTGGGTCAAAGGGCTTGATGAAGTAACTGTCAACACCCAGACGCCAGCCCTGCAGCATAGTTTGAGGCGAAGAGTCAACGGAAATGATGACCACAGGGACATTGTTCCATCTGGGATTTTGGCGCATCTCCCAAAGGACATCCATGCCTTCCAATTTAGGCAACCGCAAATCAAGCAGGACCAAGTCCGGCGAAAAAGTTTCCATCTTGTCCAATGCCTCCAACCCATCGTGGGCAACCTCAACCTCAAGCCCCTCCTGCTCTAAGAGGAAGCGAAGAAGTTCAATGATTGCGGCGTCGTCTTCCACTATGAGCACGCGTTTGCCCGTCAAATCAACTCACCCCCTTTCGCTTTGTGCTTTCCATTTTAGGGTGCGCAACGCATTTTGTTTGTGCCATATGTCACCACCGTTTTTTCAACCAGCGGGAGAGTAAGCGGGAGACATCTGCCGGCGGCGATGATAGACCTCCCTCAGCGCCAACTCCACCTCGGAGAAGGCGAATTGGTAACCTGTCTCTTGTGCCACTTTGGGCAAAACTTTTTGGCTCGAAGTTAACACAGTTGCGCCCTCGCCCAATTGGAGTCGTAGCAGGAAGAGAGGGATGGAAAGCGCAGTCGCTAAGAATGCAGGCTTACCAACAGCCCTTGCAAGGGCTCGCGTGAATTCGCGGTTCGTTACCGGATTAGGAGCGACCACATTCATCGCTCCGCGAATTTGTTCGTTCGTGATGGCGTGCAAAATCAAGCCTACAGCATCGGTGATGTGAACCCAAGGCATCCACTGCTTACCGTTCCCGATTTTTGCTCCTAAGCCCCACTCAAAGAGCGGCATCAATCGCTCCGCGACGCCGCCACCTGCTCCTAAAACGATTCCGAAGCGGGTGCAAACTACCCTGACACCCAACTCGGCTGCTCTCATTGCTTCTTCTTCCCACAATTGGCAGACTTCCGCCAAAAATCCGCTTCCCGGCGGTGACTCTTCCGTCAACTCTTCGTCGCCCCTGTCGCCGTAGTAGCCTGTCGCTGATGCGTTTACCAGGACCTTCGGCGGTTGGGCAGTTTGGCGGAAGGATTCAACCAAGTTTCTGGTCGTCAGGACTCGCGAATCCCTGATGCGCCTTTTCGCCGCTTGAGTCCACCTTTGAGCGACCGTCTCGCCTGCCAAGTTAATCACGACATCGACACCATCAACTAAAGAAGGCGGAGGTGGCGATTCACCCACATCCCAAACAAAAGGTCTTTGCCAAGCCGGGAACAGTTCTGCGCCCTCCTTTCGTCTCGTCACCACTGTAACCTTCAAGTCGCTCCCGAAGGTAAAGAGAAGCCCTTTCAGAACTGCCTTGCCTATAAATCCCGTGCCACCGACAACGACTACCCGCATGGCTTTGTTTCCTCCCTTCGCGAAAAACCTGCCCATATTTTGGCACAGCGAAAGTGAGTTGATACCAAAGTCGACATGCTATCGTGACGAGAGGCATTTAACAGCCGTTAGGGACAAACCTCGATGCTGTCGCACGCCAATCGGTGTTATCTCTCTCGTCGCAAATTTCCAGCCGCTATTCGCCGGTGTATTGTCCCAATTCAAGCCCACTACCGCGAAACTGTGCCAATAAAAGTTAACGCAAAGTTCGCCCTTAAAGTGCCACAACGAAGGCTACACGAACTCAAATTGCGTGTCAGCATTAAAGGGTGATCGCACACGAATTAAAAGTGAGGGGTTGCAAATGCCCGAAGTCAACCTTTCCGTCACTGTCGCAGGTTTAAACCTTAGGACTCCCTTGATTTTGGCGTCAGGATGTTGCGGCTACGGTGAGGAAATGGAGCGAATTGAAGGATGGCAGTGGGATTGCGTCGGAGCAGTCGTCCTTAAGGGCGTCACATTGAACCCACGCATCGGCAACCCGCCACCCAGAATCGCTGAGACAACTGCGGGCATGTTGAACAGCATCGGGCTGCAGAATGTGGGCGTTACGGAACTATTCAGGAAAATCAACGAGAGGCTTTGGAAATTGCCCGTTCACCTAATAGCCAATGTCAACGGCGAAACGGTGGATGAGTTTGTCCGCGTTTGTGAGATTTTGGCTGAAGCGGAAGCAGTGAAAGCGGTTGAGTTGAACATCTCCTGCCCAAATGTCCAGAAGGGCGGATTGGAGTTTGGTCTAAACCCTGAGAACGCAGCGGAGGTGGTCAGGTCTGTTCGCTCAGTTTGGAGAAAGCCTTTGTGGGTCAAACTTTCGCCCGAACCGCACAACATAACCGAGATAGCGGAAGCCTGCATTGATGCGGGCGCTGACGCTTTGTGCCTGTGCAACACATTCCCCGCAATGGCTGTTGACCTCTCCCAAGTGCCGCCAAGACCGATGTTGGGCACTCCTTTCGGCGGTCTTTCTGGACCAGCGATAAAGCCCATCGTTGTCCGCAAAGTCTTTTTGGTGGCTCAGATGTTGAAGCGAAAAGGCACAGAATTTCCCATCATCGGCATCGGAGGTATTTGGTCTGGGAAAGATGTGCTGGAGTATCTTGCGGTGGGCGCAACAGCCGTTCAAATCGGGACAGTTCTTTTCTCCGACCCACTCGCACCCATCAGAATTGTCAACGAGTTGAAATCCTTGCTGCAAAGTTTCGCCGCCCAAACGGGAGATGAAAAGTGGCTTGACATTCGCAACTTCATCGGGAGTGTTGAAACAGGAACGGAGTTTGAAGCGCGGAGTGCGAAAGGCGGTGATGGCTGGTGAAACGGGTAGAGATAATTGCCATCGGAAACGAACTGCTCATCGGCGATGTCCTTGACACGAACACTAACTGGCTTTGCAGGCGGTTAACGATGATGGGTGCTTTCGTTCGGAGGGCAGTTCTGGTTCGCGACGATGAAGAGGCTATTGCTGCTGAGGTCAGGGGTGCGATTTCTCGCGGCACCGATTTGCTTTTCACTTCCGGCGGGCTCGGTCCAACAGACGACGACCGAACCGTTGCAGCCGTCGCCAAAGCGGTGGGACTACCTTTGGAGTTGAACGAAGAGGCGCTCAAAATGGTAGAGAGGCGCTACAGGGAACTCTACGAACAGGGCTTCGTTGACAGCCCAGAAATAACACCTTCACGCAGGAAAATGGCGATTCTGCCCAAAGGCGCTATCCCACTTTTCAACCCCGTCGGAACTGCGCCCGGCGTCTGGCTTGAAGTTAGCGCAGGATGTGAGGTGCGAGGTGTTGAAAGCGGCAAAGCGGTTATCGTTTGTTTGCCCGGAGTCCCTGCCGAACTCAAAGGCATTTTTGAAAACTCCTTGCCACCGCTGTTGGAGCAAGTCCTCGGCAAAGGCTTTTACGACGAACGGACATTTGAGGCGACTTGCCGAGACGAATCGGTTTTAGCGCCCTTGCTCAAAAAAGTCGCAGAAAAGCACCCGTCGGTTTACCTGAAATCAAAAGCGCGCACCTTTGGGCAAGAGGTTCGCATCAGAATTTTGTTTGCGGCTTCTGGGAGCGACAAAAAGGCTGTTGAACAAGCCATTCGCAATGCCATTGACGATTTGCTGGCGGAACTGGAGCCTCACGGGATAGTCCTCATCCCTGTCGCAGAGGGTTAGCATTATCTGCCTGAGGCGGCTAAAATTGCTGTCGCAACGAAAATTTATGGGGCGCAAAAAAAAACATGTTTGGGAAATGGGGGGAACGATGATATGGCGACAGCGTCGACTCGCACGATTGAGGAAATCCGTCAAATCGTTGAGGAGAAGGCTCGGAGGGCAAAGGCTGTAGCGCCCATTGTGGCTTCCCTTTCCACCGAGGTGAAAAACCGAGCGCTTTTGAACATGGCTGACGCTATTTGGGAGCGAAGGGACTTCATCTTGGAGCGGAACATGGAGGATGTTGAGAATGCCCGTCACGAGGGTCTTTCGCCAGCACTCATTGATAGGTTGCTGCTGAATGAAGGGCGTTTGGAAAGCATCTGCAAGAGTCTGCATGAAGTCGCTGCCCTACCTGACCCCGTTGGCGAAATCATTGAGGGTTGGAAACGACCTAACGGGCTGGTGCTCCAAAAAGTCCGAGTCCCTATCGGCGTCATCGGCGTCATTTACGAGAGCAGACCCAATGTCACCGTTGACAGCGCCGCACTTTGTCTGAAGTCGGGCAACTGCGTTGTCCTGAGAGGCGGCAGGGAAGCGCTTAACTCCAACATCGCACTGGCATCGGTGATTGCTCAAGCAGCGTCGGAAGCAGGTGTCCCAGCCGACGCCATCCAGTTGATTGACATCCCAGAGAGAGAAGCGGCTCAGGTGATGATGAGGCTCAACGGTTTGATTGACTTGCTCATACCCCGAGGCGGGATGGGACTGATCAAGTATGTGGTGGAAAACGCAACCGTCCCAACCATTGAAACGGGGGCGGGAAACTGCCATGTCTATGTCCACGAGGATGCGGACATTGATATGGCGGTCAACATAATCGTCAACGCCAAGACGCAACGCCCATCTGTCTGCAATGCAGCAGAGACGCTGTTGGTTCACAAAAACATTGCCGAAAAGTTCTTGCCTGTGGCAGCAAAAGCGCTCCGAGATAAGGGCGTGGAATTAAGAGGTTGCGACCGGACAAGGCAATTGGTCCCCGATGCCAAGCCTGCGACAGAAGAGGATTGGGCAACCGAGTTCCTTGACCTGATTCTCGCCGTCAAAGTTGTGGACTCCCTTGAGGAAGCCATTGAGCACATCAACAAATATGGCACCAAACACAGCGAAGCCATCGTGACCAAGAGTTTGGAGGCTGCAAAGAAGTTCTGCGAACAAGTTGACGCTGCAGCGGTTTATGTCAATGCATCAACGCGGTGGACCGACGGCTATGAATTCGGTTTGGGCGCGGAAATTGGCATCAGCACACAAAAGTTGCACGCTCGCGGTCCAATGGGATTGAGGGAGTTGACGACCTACAAGTGGGTCGTCTGGGGAGAGGGGCAAATCAGGAAATGACGAGTCGCCAAAAGAAGGTGAAAAGTTGTGTCGCTCTGGCGACGCAAGGCTGAGAAGGAAGAGAGACCCAAATCGCTGTCGCCGC
>Ga0207433_10013367_pt1 | contig 12093 bp, 11 predicted proteins | sample YelNatPaOPGAMG01_FD_187559 | JGI IMG/M metagenome (GOLD analysis project Ga0207433, IMG submission 187559) | Hot spring thermophilic microbial communities from Obsidian Pool, Yellowstone National Park, USA - OP-RAMG-01 (SPAdes) (version 3) | ecosystem: Environmental > Aquatic > Thermal springs...
TTACAGGGGGGAGGCGCTGAAGCTCGTCGTCGTGGTCGGGCTGTTCATGGCGGCCTTCAGACTGACGAAGGTCGCGCCACTGGCGATGTTCGCGGCCTTCGCTGCGACTTTTTTCGTGTACTGGATCGCGCTCGCCACGGCCTTGTGGCCGGGTGACCGCGCGCGCGACCAGAGAATTGCCGAACCGGCGCCGCGCAAGACAACGGCGGACGCCACGCACACAGTGAGAGATTGACGTTCATGGCAGCAGCGAAGCCACAGATCGGTGGGTACATCCTCGAGCACCTCACCTTTCTGACCAACAAACCGCAGACGACGCTGGTGAACTTCACCGTGATCGATTACGACACGGTGTTCTTCTCCGTGCTGCTCGCGGTTTTGTTCGCCGGCAGCTTCTACTGGGTCGCGCGACGCGCCTCGGGCAGCGTCAAGAGCGCTCCACGCGGCTTCCAGAGCTTCGTGGAAATGATCGTCGAGTGGGTCGATGCGCAGGTCCGCGACGTCTACCACGGCACCAACCGCCTGATCGCACCGCTCGCGCTCACCATCTTCTGCTGGGTGTACCTGTTCAACTTCATGGACCTGGTGCCGGTCGACCTGCTGCCGGATCTCGCCAAGACGGTCGGTCTGGCGCACCTGAAAGTCGTGCCGAGCACCGATCTGAACGGTGTGTTCGGGCTGTCGCTGACGGTCTTCGTCCTGATGATTTTCTACAGCATCAAGGTGAAGGGGCCGCTCGGCTTTCTCGGCGAGCTGACCCTGCATCCGTTCAGCAGCAAGAACAAGCTCGTGCAGGCGCTGTTCGTGCCGGTGAATTTCGTGCTCGAGTCGGTGACGCTGATCGCCCGTCCGGTATCACTCGCACTGCGACTGTTCGGCAACATCTTTGCCGGCGAGATGATCTTCGTGCTGCTCGCGCTGCTGACGCTCGAACACGGCTACGCGGGACTGGCGAGCGTCTCGGGCTGGGGGCTGATGCTCCTGCAGGCGCTGCTGACGTTCGTCTGGGGTGTGTTCCATCTGCTGATCATCACCATCCAGGCGTTCATCTTCATGGTGCTCACCATCGTGTATCTGGCGATGGCGCACGAACATCACTGAACGATTCCATTTTTTTCGACCCATTGATCCTCGAGGAGACTTGAATGCAAAACGTTGCACTGATCCAAGCCATGACCGTACTGGCCGTGGGCATCATTTTCGGCATGGGCGCCCTCGGCACCGCCATCGGCTTCGGCATTCTCGGCGGCCGCTTCATCGAAGGCTCGGCCCGCCAGCCCGAACTGATGCCCGCGCTGCAGGTGAAGATGTTCCTGGTCGCAGGCTTGCTCGACGCGGTCGCGATGATCGGCATCGGCTTCGCGCTGTTCTTCACCTTCGCGAACCCGTTCCTCAATGCCCTGCACGTTGTAGCGCATTGAGCCGATTGCGGACCCCTGCTAGCGCACCCCTCGGAAGGAGGCGAACGTGCACGTCAATCTGACGCTCGTCATCCAGATGGCGGTTTTCGCCGTCTTGATCTGGTTCACGATGAAATTCGTCTGGCCGATGATTCTCGGCCCGATGCAGGAACGTGAGCGGCGGATCGCTCAGGGTCTGGCCGCAGCCGGCAAGGGCGAAGAGGAGCTCGAGCGGGCTCACGCCAGCGCCGAGTCGATTCTGCGCGAGGCGCGTGAGCGCGCCGGCGTGATCGTCGATCAGGCCCGGCGCAGCGCCACGGAGATTCTCGATCAGGCCCGCAGCGCCGCGACTCAGGAAGGCCAGCGCCTCGTGGCCGCCGCACAAGAGCAGATCGAGCTCGACGCGGCCCACGCCAAGGAGCAGCTGCGCCAGCAGGTCGGGGCGATCGCGGTCGCGGCCGCTGCGAAGCTGCTCGAACGCGAAATCGATGCGCGCGCCCACGAAGCGCTGCTCAGCGAATTCGCCGCACAGCTGTAGGCGGAGAACCCGATGCCGGACAAGAGCACCATCGCCAGACCCTACGCCAAGGCCGCCTTCGAGGCCGCCCGCGGGCGTCTCGGGGAGTGGTCCGAGGGCCTGCGGCGCGCAGCGGCCGTGGTTCTCGACCCGCGCGTCGCGGCGCTCCTCGACAATCCGCATGTCACGCCCGAGCAGCTCGCCGGTCTGATCTCCTCGATCGCCGAGCCGCCTCTGGACGAGGCCGGGCGCAACTTCATCCGCGTGCTCGCCGAGAACCGCCGGCTCGAGTGTCTGCCGGAGGTCGCAGCGCGCTTCGATGAGCTCAAGGCCGAGGCCGAGGGCACCATCGAGGTCACGCTCACCTCGGCCGCGCCGCTCTCTGAGTCGCAGCAGCGCTCGCTCGCCGAAGCACTCGAGCGCCGCCTGCGCCGTCGGGTGCAGCTGCGCTGCGCGCTCGACCCGGCCCTGCTCGGGGGCGCGACGGTGCGCGCTGGCGATCTGGTCATCGACGGGTCGGTGCGCAGCAAGCTCGAGCGCATCGCCCACCAGCTGACCGCTTAAGCGAATTTTCCGGGGAAACATTCTTATGGCCATCAAGGCATCCGAAATCAGCGATCTGATCAAACAGCGGATCGAGAACTTCAAGTCCGCGACCGAGGCGAGCGATGTCGGCACCATCATCTCGGTGACCGACGGCATCACGCGCATCCATGGCCTGGCCGACGCGCGCTACGGCGAGATGCTCGAGTATCCGGGCAACGTGTTCGGCCTGGCGCTGAACCTCGAGCAGGACTCGGTCGGCGCAGTGGTGCTCGGCGACTACAAGCACCTGCGCGAGGGCGACACGGTCAAGACGACCGGACGCATTCTCGAGGTGCCGGTGGGGCCGGAGCTGCTCGGCCGCGTGGTTGATGCGCTCGGCCAACCGATCGATGGCCGCGGCCCGATCAACGCCAAGCGCACCGCGCCGATCGAGCGCGTCGCACCGGGCGTGATCTACCGCAAGTCGGTGACCCAGCCGGTGCAGACCGGCTACAAGGCCGTCGACTCGATGGTGCCGGTCGGCCGTGGGCAGCGCGAGCTGATCATCGGCGACCGTCAGACGGGCAAAACGGCCCTCGCGGTCGACACCATCATCAACCAGAAGTCCTCCGGGATTAAGTGCATCTACGTCGCGATCGGCCAGAAGCAGTCGACCATCGCCGGCGTGGTGAAGAAGCTCGAAGAGCACGGCGCGCTCGCGCACACCGTGGTGGTTGCCGCGCCGGCCTCCGCTCCGGCCGCCATGCAGTACATCGCCGCCTACTCCGGCTGTGCCATGGGCGAGTACTTCATGGATAACGGCGAGGACGCGCTGATCGTCTACGACGATCTGTCCAAGCAGGCCGTCGCGTACCGCCAGATCTCGCTGCTGCTGCGCCGTCCACCGGGCCGCGAAGCGTTCCCGGGCGACGTGTTCTACCTGCACTCGCGCCTGCTCGAGCGCAGCGCGCGCGTCAACGACCAGTACGTCGAGATGCAGACCAACGGCGCGGTGAAGGGTAAGACCGGCTCGCTGACCGGACTGCCGATCATCGAGACCCAGGCGGGCGACGTCACCGCGTTCGTGCCGACCAACGTCATCTCGATCACCGACGGGCAGATCTTCCTCGAGACCGACCTGTTCAACGCCGGTGTGCGTCCGGCCATGAACGCCGGCATTTCCGTCTCGCGCGTCGGCGGCGCGGCGCAGACCGACATCATCAAGAAACTCGGCGGCGGCATCCGCCTCGCGCTCGCGCAGTTCCGTGAACTGGCGGCCTTCTCGCAGTTCGCCTCGGATCTCGACGAGACGACCCGCAAGCAGCTCGAACGCGGTCAGCGCGTCACCGAGATGATGAAGCAGAAGCAGTACGGACCGATGTCGGTCGCGGAAATGGCGCTGTCGATCTACGCCGTCAACAGCGGCTACATGGACAAGGTGGACCTGAAGAAGGTGGTCGCCTTCGAGGCGGCGCTGCAGGCGTTCGCCCACTCCAACTACGCCGCGATGCTCGAGCGGATCAACCGTGAGCCGAAGTTGAGCAAGGAAAACGAGGCGGAACTGAAGAAGTGCGTCGAGGACTTCATCGCCACCGGAACCTACTGACGGTGACGTCCATAGCCGCAAACGCTGAGCGAGACTGCTGATGCCAGGCACCAAGGAAATCCGCGCCAAGATCACGAGTGTCAAAAGCACTCAGAAGATCACCCGCGCCATGCAGATGGTGGCGACCAGCAAGATGCGCCGCGCACAGGAGCGCATGCGGGCGGCCCGCCCGTATGCGGACAAGATGCGCAGCGTCATCGCCAACCTGAGTGCCGCCAATCCGGACTACCACAGTCCGTTCCTGCAGGACCGGCCGACGGTCGGCGCGATCGGCATCATCGTCGTGTCGACCGACCGCGGACTCGCCGGAGCGCTCAACGCCAACGTCTTCAAGCAGACGCTGCTGCTGATGCGCGAATGGCAGGACAAGGGCGCGGCAGTGAAACTGTGTCTGATCGGTGCGAAGGGCATGACGTTCTTCCGCCGTCTGGACACGCCAATCGTCGCCAACGTGTCGCATCTGGGTGACCGGCCGCACGTGAAGGATCTGATCGGCACCGTCAAGGTGATGCTGGACGAGTACAGCGACGGCGCGATCGACCGGCTGTTCCTGGTCGGATCGGAGTTCGTCAACACGATGACCCAGCGTCCCGTGGTGACGCAGCTTCTGCCGGTGGCCGAGCCGCCGGCGCAGGATCTGCAGGAGCATTGGGACTATATCTACGAGCCGGAAGCGGCGCAGATCCTCGATGCGCTGCTGATGCGCTACATCGAGTCGCAGGTTTATCGCGCGGCGGTGGAAAACGTGGCCTCGGAAATGGCCGCGCGCATGGTCGCCATGAAGGCGGCCACGGACAACGCCGGCAAACTCATCAACGAAATGCAGCTGATCTACAACAAGGCCCGTCAAGCCGCGATCACCAAGGAATTGGCTGAGATCGTGGGCGGCGCGGCCGCGGTTTGAGAGAGACAACACATGGCAAGCATGGCCGAAGGCAAGATCACCCAGATCATCGGTGCCGTCATCGACGTCGAATTTCCGCGCGAGGCGATTCCACGCATCTATGAGGCGCTGAAGCTCAAGGACGTCGACCTGACGCTCGAGGTCCAGCAGGAGCTCGGCGACGGCATCGTCCGCACCATCGCCATGGGACCCTCCGAAGGGCTCAAGCGCGGCCTCGCGGTCCTCGCCACCGGCAATCCGATCACCGTGCCGGTCGGCAAACCGACCCTCGGTCGCATCATGGACGTGCTGGGCGCACCGCAGGATAACCGCGGGCCGGTCACGTCCGACCAGAGCCTGCCGATCCACCGGCCGCCGCCGTCGTTCGAAGAACAGGCGGGCGGCCAGGATCTGCTGGTCACCGGCATCAAGGTCATCGACCTGCTGGTGCCGTTCGCCAAGGGCGGCAAGGTCGGCCTCTTCGGCGGCGCTGGCGTGGGCAAGACCGTCAACATGCTCGAGCTGATCAACAACATCGCCAAGCAGTACAGCGGTCTGTCCGTGTTCGCCGGCGTGGGTGAGCGCACCCGCGAAGGCAACGACTTCTACCACGAGATGATCGAGGCGGGCGTCATCGACGCGCAGGAGCTCAGCAACTCCAAGGTGGCGATGGTCTACGGCCAGATGAACGAGCCGCCGGGCAATCGCCTGCGCGTGGCGCTCACCGGTCTGACGATGGCCGAGTACTTCCGCGACGAGGAACACCCGGACGGCACCCGCGGGCGCGACGTGCTGCTGTTCATCGACAACATCTATCGCTACACGCTCGCCGGCACCGAGGTCTCGGCGCTGCTCGGGCGCATGCCCTCGGCGGTGGGCTACCAGCCGACGCTGGCGGAGGAAATGGGCGCGCTGCAGGAGCGCATCACCTCCACCAAACCCGGCTCGATCACCTCCATCCAGGCGGTCTACGTTCCGGCCGACGACATGACCGACCCGTCCCCGGCGACCACGTTCGCGCACCTCGATGCGATCGTGGCGCTGTCGCGCCAGATCGCGACGCTCGGCATCTACCCGGCGGTCGATCCGCTGGAGTCGACCAGCCGTCAGCTCGACCCGCTGGTGGTCGGCGAGGAGCACTACAACGTCGCGCGCGGCGTGCAGGCAGTGCTGCAGCGCTACAAGGAGCTGCAGGACATCATCGCGATCCTCGGCATGGACGAGCTGTCCGAGGAGGACAAGCTGACCGTGTACCGCGCCCGCAAAGTGCAGCGGTTCCTCTCGCAGCCGTTCAACGTCGCCAAGGTGTTCACCGGCCAGGACGGCAAGACCGTGCCGCTCGCCGAGACCATCCGCGGCTTCAAGGGCATCATCAGTGGTGAGTTCGATCACCTGCCGGAGCAGGCGTTCTACATGGTCGGCACCATCGATGAGGCGGTGGCCAAGGCCAAGACGCTTCAGTAGGAGAGTCCGTCATGGCCGAGCCGCATACCATCCAGGTCGAAGTCGTCAGCGCCGAGGGTGAAATTTTCTCGGGACTGGCGACCATGGTGTTCGCGCCGGCCTCGCAGGGCGACATCGGCGTGGCGCCGCGCCACGCGCCGCTGCTCTCGATGCTCAAGCCGGGCGAGGTGCGGGTTGAGACGCCCGCGGGCGAAGAGCTGTTCTTTTTCGTCGGCGGCGGGGCGATTGAGGTGCAGCCGCACCGCGTGACGGTGCTCGCCGACACCGCGCTGCGCGCCAAGGACCTCGACGAGGCGGCCGCGCTCGCCGCGAAGCAGCGCGCCGAGGAGGCGCTGAAGGATCGCAGCAGCCATATCAGCCAGGCCGAGGCGTTGGCCGAGTTGGCCCGCGCCGCTGCTCAGCTGAAGCTCATCGCGAAACTGCGCAAAGTGCGTGGCTGATCGCGCACCGTGCCCGTCCGGGCGATAATCGCCGCATGAACATGCCCGCCGCCGCGCCGAGCGCGGCTCTCTCGGTCGTCATTCTGGCCGCCGGCGAAGGTAAGCGGATGAAATCCCGCTGGCCGAAGGTGCTGCAGCGTCTGGCCGGTCGGCCGCTGCTCGCCCATGTGCTTCAGACCGCGCGGGCGCTCTCGCCGACGGCCATTCACATCGTTTACGGACATGGCGGGGAGGCGGTCCGTGCCGCCTTCCCCGAGGCCGGACTGAGCTGGGTGCATCAGGCCGAGCAGCTCGGCACCGGACATGCGTTGCAGCAGGCCGCTCCCGAGCTCGAGGACGCCGCCACGGTCCTGGTGCTGTACGGCGACGTGCCGCTGCTGCGCGCGCAATCGCTCACCGGACTCGTGGACATCGCGGCGACGGGCGCGCTTGCGGTCCTCACCATGCAGCCGGCCGACCCGACCGGCTACGGCCGGATCGTGCGCGATGCGGCCGGCCAGGTCGCCCGGATCGTCGAACACAAGGACGCCACGGCGAAGGAGCGGCGCATCGGGGAGTGCAATACCGGGGTCTTGGCCGCACCGGCCCGTCTCCTGAAGCAGTGGCTCTCGGCGCTGCGCAATGACAACGCTCAGGGCGAGTATTACCTGACCGACGTCATCGGACTCGCCGCGCGGTCCGGGGTCACCGTGACGCCGGTGATGCTCGCCGATTCGATCGAAGCGCTCGGCGTCAACGACAGGGAACAACTGGCCGAACTCGAGGCGGTGTGCCGCCGCAATGCGGCCAGGACGCTCATGCGCGCAGGCGTGACCCTCGCTGATCCTGCGCGTGTGGATGTGCGCGGTGAAGTCGAGCATGGGCAGGATGTATTTCTGGACGTCAATGTCGTCCTGGAAGGACACGTCACGCTGGGCAACAATGTGCGGATCGGTCCCGGCTGCGTCGTGCGCAACTGCCGGATCGGCGACGACACGGAATTGTTCGCGCATTGCGTCCTCGACGGTGCGACGATCGGCTGCGGCGCGCGTATCGGTCCATTCTCGCGCATCCGACCCACCACGGCGCTCGGTGACGGCGTCCACATCGGCAACTTCGTCGAGGTCAAGAACGCCACCCTCGGCGCCGAGTCGAAGGCCAATCACCTCTCCTACGTCGGTGATGCCGAAGTCGGCACCCAGGTCAACGTCGGCGCCGGCACCATCGTCGCCAATTACGACGGGGCCAACAAACACCGTACGCGCATCGCAGATCGCGCGCATACCGGTTCGAACAGCGTGCTGGTCGCGCCCATCACGGTGGGCGAGGGCGCCACGATTGCCGCCGGATCGACCGTCACGCGCGAGGTGCCGGCACACAAACTCACGATCGCACGGGCGCGGCAGACCACGATCGACGGTTGGCAGCGACCGGTCAAGAAGAAGTAGAGGCGCGCCGCACGCCGCGCCGCCGCGCCGAGTCGCGCAGCACACGGGCGGAAAACACAGCGGGCGGATCGTGATAAAGCTGTGACGCGAGCGCCGTCGCGTCATCGAGCATCCGCTCACCGCGCGCATCGATGCGTTCAAGCAACCACGATCGAGCGCTGCTGCGCATGGGCGCCTCGAGCGCGCGGACGCGCAGCGCGACGAGGTCGTGTTCGGCGCCCAGCAGATCGGAAAGACGATGTGCGGCAGCCACCAGCGGCGGCGTCTGGCGCGCGCGTGCCGGCATGAGCGCCTGCAATTGGTGCCAGAGGTACTTCGTCTGCTTGCGCAGCTCGTGCAGGTTCTCTGCCGTCGGGTGCGTTCGAGCCTGCACGAGTGCGGCGCGCGCCCGTGCATACACCCGCCGCAGGCCGCTCTGCAGGACCGGCCAGTCGCAGCGGATCTGCGGCCCGGCGGGCAAGTCGCGCCTGACGGCGCGCAGCGTCTTGCGGGCACGCTTCACGGAGGACACTTCCGAGCGCAGGCGGCTGCGCGTCAGGGTATGTTCCTTGCGCAGGCGCGAGCGCAGATCCGAGATGGATCGGTGCCGCGGCAGGTTGCGCAATGTGTCGAGCAGGACTTTGCTGTCCCGTGCCGCACTGAGGTCACGGGCCGCATCCCGCAGCGCGGCATTGCGCTGGTGGTATTGGCGCTCCCCGAGGCCCGCGCGCATCAATCGCAGCATGGCCCGCGCCCGCTTCAGATCCTTACGCACGCCGTGTACGGCCCGATCGGACAGCGGATGCTCTCCGAGCAGCGCGATCGCATCCGCCAGGCTGTCCCGGGTCATGCGGCGCACATCCGGGAGGGGCGGGCGCGGGCTGACGTGTGGCGCACTCATCGTGCCACGCTACGCAGACGGACCCGGAGGGTCTATCCGCAATGACCGCGGTCTCGCTGGCGTGCTCCCGCTAGCAAAAACATCAGCGAACGGGCGCCAAACTGACGCTTTATGGGTTCGTTCTGCCGCGAACGAACGTGATTCACGTCCGTCGGGGTGATGATAGGGGTGCGCCGGGGAACCGTGTGCGGTTGCTGCTCCCGCAGGCCGACTTGAGGCAAACTGTCCGCCCCCTGTCGAGCCCGAAGGCCTCATTCATGTGCGGAATCGTCGGTGCCATTGCCGAGCGCAACATCGTTCCGGTCCTCATCGAGGGTCTGCGCCGTCTGGAGTACCGTGGGTACGACTCCGCCGGGGTGGCCGTGATCGGCAGCGGCAAGCTGACCCGAGTGCGCACTGTCGGCAAGGTCAAGAAACTCGAAGAGGCGCTCGCGGCCGCCCCGGCGGGCGGCCCGATCGGCATTGCGCATACCCGCTGGGCGACGCATGGCGCCCCTAGTGAGCGCAACGCCCATCCGCACCTGTCGCAGGCCGGCATCGCCATCGTTCACAACGGCATCATCGAGAACCATGAAGCCCTGCGCGCAGACCTCGAGCGTCAGGGCTACAGGTTCGAGTCCGAAACGGACACCGAAGTCATCGCCCACCGCATTCACCACCACCTACAGGGCGGGCGCGATCTGCTCGCAGCCGTGCGCGCCACCGTCGCGGAACTCCAGGGCGCATACGCCCTTGCGGTCATCAGCGAACGGGAGCCCGACCGCCTGTTGGTCGCGCGTGCCGGCTGCCCGGTCGTCATCGGTCTGGGCGTCGAGGAAAACTTTGTGGCCTCCGATGTCGCGGCGCTTCTGCCGGTGACCCGGCGGTTCATATTCCTCGAAGAGGGCGACATCGCGGAGATCCGCCGCACGTCGGTGCGGATCTTCGATCAGAGCGGCCACCCGGTCGAACGGGCGGTGCGCGAGAGCGATCTCAGTGCCGATGCGGCCGAGAAGGGCCCGTACCGGCACTTCATGCTCAAGGAGATCCATGAGCAGCCGCGCGCCATCGCCGATACCCTGGCGGAGCGCGTCGCCAACGGTCGGCTGCTCGAAGCCGCGTTCGGCCCGGCGGCGGCCGAGATCTTCAAGCGCACGGCGTGTGTGCACATCGTGGCCTGCGGCACGAGCTACCACGCCGCCTCAGTCGTGCGGTATTTCATCGAACAGATCTGCCGCATTCCGTGCGCAGTCGACATCGCCAGCGAGTATCGCTACCGCAATCCGCTCGTTCCCCGTGACACCCTGTTCGTGACAATTTCGCAGTCAGGCGAAACCGCCGATACGCTCGCTGCACTGCGACTTGCCCGACAGTCCGGCTACCTCTCGACGCTCGCGATCTGCAACGTCCCGGAGAGCTCGCTGGTGCGCGAGTCGGATCTGGTGATGCTGACGCGTGCCGGGCCGGAAATCGGCGTGGCATCGACGAAGGCGTTCACGACGCAGCTGACGGCGCTCGCGATGCTGACCATTGCGCTGGCGCGCCACCATGGCGCGGATGCCGAGCGTGAACACGGACTCGTGAGTCGTCTCGTCGAACTTCCCGGCATGATCGAAAAGGTGCTCACGCTCGACCCGCTCATTCACCGACTGGCGGAGCGCTTCGCAGACAAGCACCACACGCTGTTCCTCGGTCGTGGCGCGCTGTACCCGATCGCCATGGAAGGTGCGTTGAAACTGAAGGAGATCTCCTACATTCATGCCGAGAGCTACCCGGCGGGTGAGCTCAAGCACGGTCCGCTCGCGCTCGTCGACGCCGATATGCCGGTCATCGCGGTGGCGCCGAACAACGACCTGCTCGAGAAACTGAAGTCGAACCTCATGGAAGTGCGCGCCCGTGGCGGAGAACTGATCGTCTTCGCCGATCCGGAATCCGGTCTGCAGCCGAGCGATGGAGTGACGGTCATCGAGATGCCAAAGCACGTCACCTACTTCCAGGCGCCGGCCGTATACACCGTCCCGCTGCAGCTCCTCGCATATCACGTGGCGATCCTGAAGGGCACGGACGTCGATCAGCCACGCAATCTCGCTAAGAGTGTGACGGTCGAATAACCCGCAACTCATGCCCACAATTAATGTGCGACCGAATTAAAGTCGTTACCCCGAAATTGAAGTCCTTACCTCGGAATTACAGTCGTTACACGCGAAACAGCGTCGTTTCGCGGCAATGCAACAAAAATGGCCTGAAAAGCATTAGTGTTCCGCAGCGGAATCCGCAACACGGGACGGCTTCCGGCCGCGACAAGCACAGCCCCGGTATTTCTCTGGACCGCGCTTGCCTTGACCCCTCGTCGTTAGCGATCGCCCGGTATCGACCGAGGCTGTGTGAAAACGCCAAGTCCCCGGCCCTCGCAGGCTAGAGACCGCCGGACAGCTTAGTCAGCTCTGTCGCGAGACGCTTCGAACCCTTTCGAGTTCTGGGAGGTGGCTTTGGTCCATCTCAAAACTGCCACGCAGCACCGTCGGTATTCCGTTCGGGCGTTCCCTTTCCAATGGATACTGCCCTGTAATTTGCGCCAGGGCATTGCTTTCGAGCGTGACATGGATATCAGGTTCAGCCGATTGCAGGATCGCGCGGCCGTTCTTGCTCGCAGTGCCGTACAGCGCGCGACACTCATCAGCGAATCGCGTGATATCACCAGCCTGCAGCCAGCCCTCAGTTTCGGCTGAGAAGCCTGGCGCGCTGGCGACGACTCCGACCCTAACCCAGTCTTCATCGTCAACACTGCGGAGCGATTTAACGCTTAGTTGTAGCTCGTTCGTTCAAATTTCCATCATCGCTAACTCGAGAAACACCTGTAACAGCGGTCACTATGGTTGGCGAACCCGGCGTTAGCAAGCGCTGATCTGAGCCGCGCGCCCGGCACGAGGTTGCTACCGCGTCTTCGTTATCTCGTCGAGACCGATATCTCG
>Ga0207433_10013369_pt1 | contig 12090 bp, 6 predicted proteins | sample YelNatPaOPGAMG01_FD_187559 | JGI IMG/M metagenome (GOLD analysis project Ga0207433, IMG submission 187559) | Hot spring thermophilic microbial communities from Obsidian Pool, Yellowstone National Park, USA - OP-RAMG-01 (SPAdes) (version 3) | ecosystem: Environmental > Aquatic > Thermal springs >...
ATCAACTTCCTGGTACAGCACAACATCCTTCCTAACAACAACGTCGCCAAAAACATACCTCAGCTTTGCATTAAGCTCATCCATACCCATGATTAGACACCTAAGTCTTCGATTTTAAAGCTCCTCTCAGCATGCTTAACTTCAGGGCCCTTTACGTAAATTGTCAGTTCCTTCTCAACTTTCTTTGGAACATCCTTTATAACGTACTCAAAAGTAAGCTTAACCTTATACTCTCCAGCTTTTAAGCCTTCAAAGCTTAGCGGGAATGATACCTCGCCTTTAACCTCTTCAAAATTCCTCTCAACCGTGCGGTTATCGAACGTCGTAAGTTTAATGTAAACGTTCCTTAAAGGCTCCTCAAGCGGATTAGAAATTACAACATCAACATTGAAGGGCTTTTTCTCTTCAACGACGTTATTTCTTAAGGATACATCTGGCATGCTTGGTGGAAGTTCAACAGTCTCCTCAAACTCTTCCTCATACTCCTCACCTTCAAGCATAGCTAAACACTTCCTAATCTCTTTAAGCTCGTCTTCGGATATACTATAGAGTTGTGCAACGAGCTTGTCTATCTCCTCCTCAACTTTCGCTAATTTTCCTTTATCTCTATCCGCAATTTTATGGGCAATTTTGGACAACTTCACTAGTTTTGAGTGAATATCATCTGTTTTGACATACTTAGGGATGTAAAAATGCTCTAATACATGAGGATCGGGATGAAGATGAACATATGACGTCACTAATCGTGAAATCATGGAATTTAGGATAGCACAAAGATAATATGCCTCGTCCTCATTAGATAACGGAACATATACGCAAGTATAGTCGGGAAGAGGGATTTTTTCACCAATTTGTTGATCTTTCAACGTTGTAATTACTGCAGCATTTATTCGGGTGCCCACTTCTCTCCATACAACCTTAGCTGGAGCAAAAACTCGATCTTCCATTCGGTAAATAAAGTAAAAGGGCTGACCTTTGCCATAATTCTTATAATTAGCAGCGCTTTCCAACTCATGTTTAAAATTGAAATAAAAGGAAAATGCACGTGGATAATTAACTTTAGCCTTATGTTCAGGTAAGATTTTTCCAGATTTAGGATCATAGATGATTACTGAATAAGTTTTCCTCCACTTTACCTCATATTTTCCAACATCTCTACCAAGAAGTACTGGATAAACAAGTTCTGCTTCGACTTCTTGAATTACTTTTTTACTAATCTGCTTTTTAGCTCCCGACCACACTCTGTTCTCTATAATCACATTGTTTCCGACTTTTCTTAAGACTTTAACAATGAATATCTCTCTTGGTGTAAGTCCAATACCCTCATATGCCCTATAGGGCGAAATCCGTATAGCTTTTCGTAACTTTTCGTGAAGTCCCCTCTCTAATGGCAATAAAGGTGAAGTGGGATGTGCTATTGGCTCGGCATACAGACATATCCTCGTGGTTTGTGCTAATACTTTGTCTAGAGACATTGACTGGTCGATTCTCATAGTTTCCTCATCCTCCACTTAATGTACTGAATAGGAAATGATGTTTTTTCGCCTTTTTTTATAATAAATACCGAGGTTCTATTTTGAGCCCCCTCAAAGGGTAGCAACTCAACTAAGTCATGTATTTTGAGAACCTTAAGAGGAACACCACTTGGTAACAAGAATCTTCTGAAACCCTCTCCTGCTATGGATACAAAAACTGTTTGTGTAATAAGAAAGCCGAAATAACCTCCTTCCTTTAAATATCGATCCATCACTATATAGCTGAACAACATCGAATGATCCAGTTTTACTTTTGCTTGTATCTTTTTAGGCATTAAGTTATACATGTTATAGAGGGGCTTAATTCGCTCCCTGTAATCTTCTGGCAAATTCTCCCAAGCAATCCAAGGAGGATTTCCTACTATATAATCGAATTTCCCTACGAAGAAAGGTGCAAAGGAGTTCTTTAGGATCCTAGTCCACACTCTGTTTTTACCTTTTTTCTCAAGTTCTGATAACATCATAAAAAGCCCTGTAAGAATCGAAGCCTCACCCTCTTCAAGGCTTACTTCCTTTAGTAATCTTCCTTTAAACTCGTCTAAGTTATAATTTTTCCTCACACTCTCCTCTATCACTATTAAAGCTTTCGCTAGCAACCCTTTCTCCACTATACTAATTGGAACACTGAACTCTCCCACAGCCGTCTTCAGAATGTACGCTGCTCCTGCAAGCGTTTCCCTCCTTTCTACAAGTATTGAATCAGCCAGATAGACAGGTATCTCTATCGGCTCAGCTCCTTTTTCCCTAAGCATATCGCTTAGAGCTATGAGATAGTTTGTTCTTGATGCAACTACAGCTAATGGATTCAAGTCAAAGCCTACAACATTCTTTGTTATTTTTCTTAGCGCCGCACCTTTATCTATCCAGTGCTCTTCAATGTACTGTTTAAGTCTACTTATCGCTAAGACAAGGAATGTTCCACTTCCGCATGCCGGATCGAGGAGTCTGAGATCAAGGGGAGCTAGAAGATCATTCTTCTCTTCCCTGACTTTCTCAAAGGTTTTTAGAGTCCATCCAACCTCATTTAAAATTAGCTCTGCAAGCCAGTCAGGGGTATAGTACTCTCCCAGGTCATGCCTAATCTTCTTTGGAACCAAGTTCTGATACAATCTCTTGAAAAGATCTCTAATACTCTCAGGCTCAAGCTCGGCGGCAGTAGGATCATAGTCTGAGAGCCTGCTTATAATGTCAATTACACATTTTGCTACCTGTTCATCCCATTCGTCTAAATACCATGCGAAATAGTCCGCCTCCATGAAGTTCACTATTCCAAGCGTAACGAAGATCCCTCCTTCCTCAAGCTCTTCTAGCTCTTCCTTTAATCTCTCATGCCCTCTGTAGTATGCATCTTCTAAGACCCTCAGATAAGACCAAAGCTTAGGAGCTATGCATAGGGCTGCAACCTCAGCCGCTAGAAGCTTCATTATCAATGCATAGTAGGTGTGTAGGGCAAACAGTAATTTCTCTGGATCCGCTTTTCCCTTGCCAAACCCATAAATTTCCTCTAGTCCTCTAATTTTCTCCGGGCTGTAGGCACATACCTGAGAGAAAACCCTTCTCCAATCCTCAAAGAGGGTTTGAGTTCTAGGCGATGTCCCCAGTAACTTGCTGTAGAGGGTTTTAATGCTCTCCCTAGCTACTTGGCTTTCAGGTCCAAAGTCTTTTAAAAGCTCCTCCGCGCTTAAGGCCTTCCTTCTAAGCCCTATAATGGCTTCTATGAGCTTTGCTATTGTGTTTTTGTTGATATCGAACGGTCCTTTACTTTCAAATCCCTTTATTGCCTCCCTATACCTCACAAAGCCTATCTTGTAGCCGTCTAGGACTACACCAAAGTAACGTGGAAAACGAGCTTCAACTTCAGCATGATCCCTAATATAGCTTTTAACCTGCTCCACTGCTTTTTCAAAGCCGCTTTTAGTTTCAAATGTTTTAGGCTTCTCATACTCTATTATGAGATGGCCATAAAGCGCGTCCGGTCTAAGCCCTGAGATGAGTGTAACCTCATACCTTGCCCTTGGAGGTCTCCATGAGGCATATGGGATTTCGGTTTTCTCTACCTCCTTCAGTTTTTCAATGACCTTGCTTTTGATAATGTATTCAACACCTTGTTTTAGATCTTCCTCGCTTATTGATTCACGTGCAACCTCCTGAATTTCTTTTGCAATCTCCTCAGCATCCACAGAAAAAGCTGAGCTTGTTTCTCCCATCAACTAACTTGAGTAAACAAACACTATTTAAACTTTACCTATACCAAAGACTGATGACAATGATACCTTAAATAGACTGCGTATAGTGTCCCAGAAGATCTATTATTCCTCAATTTTTGAACTATAGACTAGATCATGCTTCAGATATACTGTAATGAGCAGGATCTCTCTAAAAAAACAAAAGTAGGATAATTTTATATAAGGATCCCGATCCAACCTACCTTGGCATTTCAGATCTTGAGAGCTTAGGGAAGTGGGAACTTGAGTGAGACCTCGGTATGTCCTCTCCGCCCTGATGGAAAATGCAAAGCTGATTGTGTGCTCAACGATGTGGATTATGGAGACTGCCTTCTCAAAGTTTTTCTTAAAACCGGCATAGAATGTTTTGAATTGCTGAGAGATAAGATTCAGAAAGAGATCGAAGAAGAGTGATTGCTAGGGCTTTGAATGCCTCGTTAAGATTTTGAAGAATGCCTCTAGAAGTCAAGCTAGAAGGTTTAGGAGAGAGGAGGTTAAATAGGTAAAGGATCTTAATTAAAACCCCTTATCTCATTCCCATTAACTTTTAAGCAGAAGATGCCTATTAAATGTGCGACCATGCACGTTGAAGCACTCTCTGATACTATTCAGCGTAATATAGAATTTGTTATAAGCCATAATTTATTAAATGATGGCATGTTAAAAAGATATGAAAGAAACAACGTCCATAGTGTCCTTCAGTACTGTTTAATGAAAATTAATGGCATTGATTTAATTGCATTACCAGAGTATAAAGTTGAGCTTAGGAAACCGATAAATAAACTTGAGATCGACAAGAGATTTGAAGGAAGGAAAAAGAGGCGTCAAACATTTGTTAAGGTGGATGTCGCCTATTTGAAAGACTCAGAGCTTGTCGGGATTGGAGAAGTATATACACCTGATGAAATTCATGGTGTGCTGGAGACAAAGGCACTTAAGGAGCCGTGGATAACCCCAAGACACAAGATAGAACACTTGATGTACAACAGACCGAGGTTTCTCGTGATAGTAAATATGGTGAATAAGTTGCCTAATTGGAAAGATGCAAAACGCTACAAGCTGGAGGAGTGGGAAAGGCTTTGGAAGGAATTTGTTAGAGAAATCCACGAAAAGCAAGGAATAGAATGCTTACATATAATTATAAGAAGTGTGAGCAGCATAGAGTACATTCCTCTTCGCTAATTTCTAGAGGCATATTTTCAGCACAAGTGGAGGAAGTACTGAACCACAGTAAGCTGAGCTCATAAGAAATAGAAAGTGAACTATATTTTATAACAAGTAAGTATTAAGAGGTTGCTGCCTTTAGTAGTATTTCTGTCTCCAACATGCCTCTGAGACATCTTTACCCTATCTTCTCTCTCTATTGAGAATCCAGCTTCTTTAACAGACCTTATCATCCTAGTTAGCTTGTTTCTATCCTCTTCATGGAGCATTATAACCGCTCTGTGATTCCTCTTTAGAACTCTGTACAACTCAGAAAATGATTCCAGAAGAAGCCTGCAGTATGTATCAAAGGTTTTTCCCTGATTTTCGTTTACCACAATCTCTCCATTGAACGGCATATGAATTCCCAGCCATGCTGCTGTCATATAGCTCAGCTCAAAATACTGAATTTCATCCGCAAACGGAGGATCTGTCACTATCAAATCCACAGATTCATCAGGAAGAGGCAATTTTCTGGCATCACAGTGGAGAATCGCGGCATTTTCCTCACTTATTCCATTTATAACAAGGTTTTTCCTCATAAGTCTTTTTAGCGAGTTCTCGAATAAAATATAGGGATTACGCTCTACATGAGCTTTAGGAAGCCAATAACTATTTATTCCCCAAGATCCTGCATGTTGACGACTCATTTTGCTGGATTGATAAAGAATAGAAGCAAAAGCTATCAACAGAGCGTTTTTCACTCCAGCATCAACCTTAATTCTCTTTATATCATTTAATAATGTAGAAAGGATGACTAAATTCCTCTTGGTGAAAAGTTCTTGTACTTCCCATACCTGTCTCCGTTTAATAAATGGTTTGCCATCGGGATACTCCAACCGGGTTTTAGGATAGAAGTATACAGGTTCTCCCTCGAAAGGTCTCTCCTCTGATAATTTTATCAGCGGGTTTTTGCAGGTATTACACTTAACTTTAGCTCCTACCATAGAATTTCCATCCCAAAGAAAGTATAAAACTCGCTTTTTGCTACCGCATTTACACCTTACTGAGTAAAGGCTAGAACGAGCAATGTAACTCACTTCTCCTTTCTCATCTCTGTAGGGTATGAACTTCCTTCTGAGTATTTTTGCAGAAGCCCTCTTTAAGATCTGATGATCTATCTTGCTCATCTCTGCATTAGCTATAAGTACTGCTATTGGATTTAAGTCGGAGTAAATTACCTTTCTATCCATTAGAAGAGCCGTTTCTGCTATAGTACCAGCTCCTCCAAAAGGATCTAAAACTACTTCCTTTGGCGAGGAATATCTATCGATGTATGAAGCAGCGATAGGGCCCACTTTTCTTCCCCAATAACGAATTACGGGTTTCATTGCTCCCTTTCTTATCAAGCTATACTTTTAATACCTTGCTTAAATAAAATAAATTCATTCAAGATTATAACAGAAAGCTTAAATAAACTGTAGACAAAAAAGTAAAGTAGATCTAGGTGAGAGATCAGGTAGAACCACCAGAAGAGCTTGTTGCTGCTTATCAAAGGTTAGTAGAAAAAGAATATGAGAAATACAAGGAACTTAAAAAGTCCGGCTCTGGTTATAGATTTAATGATCAAAAAACTTTTCTTACGGAAGATGATATCTCAAGTGCAGGGATAGGCAAGGATGTTTTTAATGACATGCTTCATAGAGGTCTCATTATATCTTTTGGCAAAAATCTCTACAGAACTACTCATTTCGATTTAATTTACCGTTTAGTTCAAGTAAGAAATATTAAAGACCAACCACCTCTTTCACTAGAGTTTGATATAGCATTAAAAAAGGAATTGGTACCTGATTTTGGGGCCTATGAAATAAGCAGAACCTTTTCTGAGGTAGTACAATCCCCACATAAGGACTTAATCGTAAAATCTATCAGTACCTCACTACATAAGAGAGGCTACAGGGGGCTGTCTAGCTATCAATATAATATTATTAAAGAAATGCTTTCTGGTGCATACAAAAATATTGCAATAGTAGCTCCGACAGCCTCAGGAAAAACGCTTACCTTCCTCATTCCAGTTTTAATAAAATCAGTTGAGAGAGCATTACAAGATAGAGCTGGAGTAGCAGGCCTGCTCATTTACCCAAGAAAAGCCTTGGAAAGAGATCAGCTCCAGTCTCTTCTACAATTAGTCCATGCTATAAACGAAGAATTAAGATCTAACGGAAAGAATATTATAACAATAGGAATAGATGATGGTGATACAAAGAACGAGAGGTGGATAGAGGACGGTGAGAGCTTTCGGAAATTGAAATGCATCGAGTGCGGAGGCGAGCTTGTAATTAAACGAGAAAATGAGCCTTTAGTATTCTGTCAAAAGTGTCAGAAAGAGTATAAATATATTATACCATCCAAAGAGGGGGTATGGAAGAAAAAGCCTACAATTCTTATAACAAATATATGGACAATATACAGACGATTACTATCACATAAGAGTATAAATATATTTAATGATGTTGATTTTATCATAATAGATGAGGCCCATGTGTATAGTCGTTTTTTGGGCGGACATGTAAGTCATGTATTGAAAATGCTGAGATTTGTCTCGAGCTTACATGGAAATCCGCCTGTTTTCGTTTTCTCCTCAGCGACAGTACCCAATCCGAGGGAGTTCCTATCTAACTTAGGTAGAGTAAGCAAGGATGAGCTTTTTTACATAGATTTTCAAGAAACGCTTAGAAATGCTCCTAGAAGAAAGTTTAGCCGTATTCTCCTTTATTTGTACCTTTTGCCTCATCCTAACTGGGATATCGAGACTTTAACAGAGGCTTTGATCCTCGCAATTACCTTATGGTGCCATAAGAATAAAATGAAAAGTATAACATTCATTGACAGCATTTCTGAGATAAACACTATGATGAATTATATACATGCAACTATACTGGGAACTAGAGAGGGAAGAGAAGTGACGGATCACATATTTAAGACAGCTAGATCCCCTGATGATGATTACTGCTGGATTACATTAGTTCCAGAAAAGTACGTTAACTCTTCTGAATCGGAATTCAAAGGTTTTATTTTGAACAACTATAAACAGAGTATAGGAATGCATTATGGCAATCTCCCATTAGAAGAACGAGCCGAAATAGAAGAGGAATTCAGCAGAGGTCAGAAGCGGATGTTATTATCTACATCAACACTTGAATTAGGAATAGATCTATCAGATGTTGCTATTATACTTCAGTATAAGCTTCCACTAACTTCGGAAGGCGTTGTCCAGAGGGTAGGTAGAGCTGGAAGAGATTTAAAGTGTTATAGGATTGCCTTAGGAGTTGTGGTGCTTCCTGCCTTACCTTTAAGTACACTTTATATGTTTGATGAACAACTAAGAGGGACTTTAGAAGATGTTAGCTTTCTGCCACCTTTGCGCGTAGGTAAAGCAAGCCATAATATAGGATTACAACATACCTTATCCTTACTTCTCTTAAAGCGTGCGTTGGAAGGTAAGCCAACTTATATAACAGAAAAAGTAAAAACTGAAAACGATATAATAAACTTCTTAAGCTGTTTAAGGGAGATCAAGGAGGAACTAGAATACCTGCCCGATTTTAATAAAACTGTGAATCTCCTTGAGGAAGAGACTCTAAAGAATTCTATTGAGGAACTTAAGAAAGAGCTTACTGACTTTCTTGATGGGTTAAGCAAGATTAGCATAAAAGAAACTCGGAATAATATGTATGAAAAAGTAGATAATATTGAAAAAGATATAATTAGCGTATTGAAATTAGCCGATAATATGAAAGGGATAGTAACTGAGCTAAGTGACATCATATTCTCTACTGAAATTTCTTCATCGGAAGTTAAAGAATGGCTTAACCGACTTACTGGGTTAAGCACTTCACTTCTCCTAAAAATGAATGACATCAAAAATCTAATACATAAAGCGATAGAGATTAAGGAGTCCTGTTTAGTACGTGAATGGCTTCGAGAAAACCGCAATATTCTCATAGAAATGACGAATCGGCTAGCAGGTTTTAGGAGCAGTCCCCGAGAAATGTTTTTCAAGATAAATGAATATCTTTCTAGTAAGAAAGATTCCGATAGAATATTCAGCAAGATAATGAAAAAATTAGGAGAACTGAGCGAAAATATTTTAGATACCGAGGAAAAGCTAAATAATATTCTTTCTGAAATTAGTTTATTTGAATCAATTGACCTAAGAGCACTTTATGCGAAGAAAGTGCTTGATAAAGTGAGAGAAAAAATAAAAATAGACCGCAGGCTTGATATATTTCAAATACTCAATCTTCTTCTTGAAAACAAAATATATTTCTCTTTATTGCTAGAAGCTCCATTTCCTGATTTAGAATTAGGGAGGTTCGAAGAAACATGAGGCCCGACAGCCTACCTATAAGAAAGAAGCTTAGAAGACAAGGAATTCAAGCTCTTTATGCTTTTACTCCTTTTAAGCTTTTAAGAGTAAAACCTGGAGAATTTTACAGTTTAATATTAGCATCTATTCGATATTTTAATGTCTCACCCTCAAAACCCGTGTGGAAAACGAAAGGACATAGAGCCACTTTTCATGTTTATTTCGGGGAACATCCCAAAAAAGTTGTTCTACCGTATAAGCTATTTCCTCAAAAGTTTAGGAGAGGTGGTAAAGACCGGTATACCTATATTAAAGAAAAATGGAGATATCCTCCAACATACATAGAATTCAGCTGGGATTCTTTAAATTCTGGCTACTACTGCAGGCTCGGATGGGTCTTGTTATCTTCTCAACCTAAGTGTCCACAGGAAGCTAATTGTCCTAATCTCAAGGGAAGTCCATGTCCATATTACTCTAAAAAACCACTGCCTTATTCAAATCTTTTTAATGTATATCCCAGAATTCGAAGAGAATTTATTGATGAGTTTGATTCTTTCCAACCGGTATTAGCCATTCGATATGAGGACAAACCACTGGCCATATTGAGATTCACTGATCGCGGAAGTTTTAGAGCCTTCATCGATGGAGTAGTATTTTCTCCAAAATCTGGATGGACAATGCTCGTAAAACCCATAGTTTTCCTCGAACAGGGTTTAGGATTTGAAATAAATAATGTGCATGCGATTGAACTGGAGTTTCTGCCCGAAACATTGAATGATTTTATTAAAAATATCTTAGTATCTAATGTTGATATAGCACGATGGATAATTCTGAAGTATAAATTATACATGGAAAATTCTACAAAGGATGATATTGTCCGTGAGAAAAGAGGAGTTAAGGCATTTGAAAAACTTGATAAAATAACTATGCAAGCTATTCAGGAGGTAGAACCAAATAAAACTGTGATAAAAATCATCAAGGAAGTCCAGAGCGGATACATCAGTTCAGAACTAATAAGCTTTGCAAGTATTTTATTTTTACATAGTTTAGCACATATACTGAAGAATGCTCTAGCTCTTGAATTTGGATGTGATGTGGAAGATATTGACTATTATATAGAGCATCCGAAGATGTACGCCTCAGGGAAATCTCCAGAAAAAATTAGGATTGTTTTGCTTGAAACTGCGATAGGAGGATTTGGTTATCTTAAGAATTTTGTTGAATCCTTAAGAGCTTCGAAAATAGACTTACTTGAAAGACTTATCAGCGCAGCAGCGTCTAGTCTTCGGAAATGCTGTGAAGAAAGAGCTGATAGGAGCTTGAGGAACCTAGAGAGCGAACTTAAGTCATTCCAGGAGAATTATGGAGAACTTACAAATCTGATACTTAAAGCATATAATTCATTTCCAAATACAGGAGTATATCCTCATATTAACTCTATTCGTAGGGCAATAGCAGAAGTTGCTTCTGAGTTTACCGAAGAGGAAAGGTCCGTATTAGATGATCTATTGGCTAGAGGACCACATTGTTGGGATGGATGCCAATTATGCGTGATGCTTGAGAGAGGATGCAACTTCCTTCCATTCGATCAACCTTTTCTTGTTAGCGAGAGGCTATCCAGGGTTGCTTTAGAGAAGATTTCGGATATGATAAGAAATCCTGTAAACCCCTCTCATCTGAGAAGAGGAGTTAGAAAAGAGTTTGAAAATATATTATCAGTAGCTAAAGATGAAATAGACCTAGTTAGTCCTTGGATATCCCCAGAAGTAGTTGACAGTTTACTTAAACGCTCCTATGAAAAACATCTGAGAGTCAGGATACTCACAACAGCTGATACTACCAATAAAATACAAGCTCAGAGTCTAGAGAAGCTAGTACATGCCACTAAAGAAAATCCTCGTATGTTTCAAGTAAGAACAATGGAAGAGCTTCATGCAAAGGGTATGCTAGTAGATAATATTATATTATTATATGGTTCGTTTAATTTCACTACTAGCGGGTTAGATGTTAACATTGAAAATGTGGTCTTAGATTTCAGCATTAATGGGACTAAGAAGTTCCAGAGCACGTTTGAAGAGCTGTGGGAAAAAGCGAAGCCTCTCACTTGATGGAAACTGGTGAGTTTAGGAACTTAGATAGCGGAATGTAAAAGCTTCTAATACCATCTAAGAATAGTCTCAGTTTTACCTCCCTTCCTGTGAAGCTAATTACAGAACTAAGGTTCTCATAGAACCTCTTAAATTGTGCTGGAGTAGGCAGCTCTGTTGTTTTGTAATATTCTAGTGTATTTTTTAGAAATAACAATAAATTTTCCTTTGTAAGTTTATCTTTGGAGTCTTCTGTTAATAAATTAAAACATTCAATTAAAATAGGATGTAAATACAAAAATGAAGAATCTTCTGGGTAGTATACTCCTAGAAGAGAAATTAACTTATTTAACCCCTCCTTATTCTCTAAAAGCCTTAGACCAAGCTCCTCTCCTGAGGCATTACGGAAAAACAAACGCATCTTATCTTTAAGTTCCTTTGGAGCTAGTGGAAGGGAGAAATAACCCGTAGACTTTAGATAACTATCACGCAATACGATAGACAATGCAGTAAGCAGCCGCCCATAGCCTTCCTCTTTAAACAGTTTAGCGGAACTGAGAGGATAGACTGTATATCGCTTATATGGTTTTAGATTACCAAACTCAGGATTTCTTCTTAATAGCACCCTTTTTATAAATATAGATTCGCATGGGGATCTTCTTTCGGTAAAATCTTTTATATATTCTTGTGGTACATCGATAGGTATATTTCTAAGCTTAATATTCCTATCT
>Ga0207433_10013372_pt1 | contig 12089 bp, 8 predicted proteins | sample YelNatPaOPGAMG01_FD_187559 | JGI IMG/M metagenome (GOLD analysis project Ga0207433, IMG submission 187559) | Hot spring thermophilic microbial communities from Obsidian Pool, Yellowstone National Park, USA - OP-RAMG-01 (SPAdes) (version 3) | ecosystem: Environmental > Aquatic > Thermal springs >...
AAAACAAACTCAATTTTCTTTTCATAAAGTCCCCCTTCGTATTAGTTAAATTTATTAAACTTATTACGGTTGCGTGCTAAACCCGCCCGCTGTCGCAATCCCTTTTAAATCAGGGATACATTTCAATAAAGGAAAAAAAGAAGAAATAATCAAAATCAAACAAGTCGCAATCCCTTTTAAATCAGGGATACATTTCAATCGGTGAATATTTCCGTCACGCTATGGACGGAAATATCAGGGTCGCAATCCCTTTTAAATCAGGGATACATTTCAATGAAAAAACAAGACAGGACGACTATGACGAAAAAAGTCGTTCTGTCGCAATCCCTTTTAAATCAGGGATACATTTCAATTTTTGACGAAAACCAAAAATCTATGCCGTCAGATGTTTTAGTCGCAATCCCTTTTAAATCAGGGATACATTTCAATAAAGATTTTATATTTGTCTATAGCCTTTGAGGTTGTAGGTCGCAATCCCTTTTAAATCAGGGATACATTTCAATATTAAAACCTTAAATAATTATATAGGTTGGATTGCATGTCGCAATCCCTTTTAAATCAGGGATACATTTCAATAAGGAAAAAAAGGAGGCGTACATTATATACGCCTCGAACCGTCGCAATCCCTTTTAAATCAGGGATACATTTCAATGAATAACGAAAAACAGCAAGCTTCCTGTTTAACACAGGAAGGTCGCAATCCCTTTTAAATCAGGGATACATTTCAATGAATAACGAAAAACAGCAAGCTTCCTGTTTAACACAGGAAGGTCGCAATCCCTTTTAAATCAGGGATACATTTCAATGAGCTTCTCAGGGTGGAGTTTCGACATCCGGCACCGTTCAGTCGCAATCCCTTTTAAATCAGGGATACATTTCAATTTAGAAATTAGTTAGGAGAAAAAATATGAAAGTTTGTATTTCGTCGCAATCCCTTTTAAATCAGGGATACATTTCAATTTTAAGGACATCCTCGTCCTTAAATTATAAGCGTTCTATTTTTGTCGCAATCCCTTTTAAATCAGGGATACATTTCAATTGTTGGCATTATCTTGTCAAACAACAATGAAACTTTAGTCTGTCGCAATCCCTTTTAAATCAGGGATACATTTCAATATAAAGGTATCATCAGAATTAGCTATTCTGGTAAGTATAGATACGTCGCAATCCCTTTTAAATCAGGGATACATTTCAATTTAAGACCTACAGTATTCTCGGGTTATCAGTTCGTTGGTCGCAATCCCTTTTAAATCAGGGATACATTTCAATGGGATATAGAAGAAATGTTCGATTGCACTATAAAAACGGTTAGGTCGCAATCCCTTTTAAATCAGGGATACATTTCAATGTGTATTTTGGAGATTCATTTATAGAAATAGAACCGAGCGAGTCGCAATCCCTTTTAAATCAGGGATACATTTCAATGGAAACCCTGAGGTTCGTAGTCATATGGGGCCGTGAAGCCGAGTCGCAATCCCTTTTAAATCAGGGATACATTTCAATTTTTATGTTAAATAATTTATTAGGAATTACACTTATATCGTCGCAATCCCTTTTAAATCAGGGATACATTTCAATAGTATTATGAAGATGAGGGGGATGAATACTGGCACGGTCGCAATCCCTTTTAAATCAGGGATACATTTCAATCTCAATATTCTAAGTGGCGGAGTAAAAATAAAAAAAATAGTCGCAATCCCTTTTAAATCAGGGATACATTTCAATAGTATGAAATTCTACAATATGACGGCGCATCCGTTATCGGTCGCAATCCCTTTTAAATCAGGGATACATTTCAATCCGTGGAAACGGTCAACTCAATGAAACGCATCACCGGCGAGGGGTCGCAATCCCTTTTAAATCAGGGATACATTTCAATATAGAATGTGGTGTCGACGGATACTACGGAAAATTTTACTACGTCGCAATCCCTTTTAAATCAGGGATACATTTCAATGGTCACAAATTGAGGCACAAAACGCCATAAAAATAAAACAGGTCGCAATCCCTTTTAAATCAGGGATACATTTCAATAGAGCGTCATGAAATTTATTAATGTAACGGCTCACCCGCTGTCGCAATCCCTTTTAAATCAGGGATACATTTCAATAAAACAATAAAGTGACTTGCACATCTTAAACTAAAATGAATGTCGCAATCCCTTTTAAATCAGGGATACATTTCAATGGTCACAAATTGAGGCACAAAACGCCATAAAAATAAAACAGGTCGCAATCCCTTTTAAATCAGGGATACATTTCAATGGTATCCGGCAGGCTCGTCAACCCCGACGGGTCTGTGGAGGTCGCAATCCCTTTTAAATCAGGGATACATTTCAATTGGAGCGATGCTCCCGGCGGTCACGTCTGGGTCGCTGTTACGTCGCAATCCCTTTTAAATCAGGGATACATTTCAATCCAGATAATGGGCACCAAGGACCTGCACAGCAGGTTCTTAGGTCGCAATCCCTTTTAAATCAGGGATACATTTCAATAAGTGGTCGGAGAAATCCGATCACTTTGACTGGACGGGGTCGCAATCCCTTTTAAATCAGGGATACATTTCAATTGATGAATTTAGTTGAAATTAAGAAAATGAGATCATTATTAAGAGTCGCAATCCCTTTTAAATCAGGGATACATTTCAATTTATATCCGTGATGGAGGATATTGTTAATAAAAATGGTGGGTCGCAATCCCTTTTAAATCAGGGATACATTTCAATATAACTTAAATTAACCGCGGGTTATAACTCCCCGCATAAAGTCGCAATCCCTTTTAAATCAGGGATACATTTCAATCTATTGCTAGAAAAGAAATAACAGCAATAGACTTTTCCAGTCGCAATCCCTTTTAAATCAGGGATACATTTCAATAAAGTAAGTGAAACGATGGGAGATGGTAACGTTTACCATCGTCGCAATCCCTTTTAAATCAGGGATACATTTCAATTAACAGTCCATCCATTATCGGATGGACAAAAAAAACGTCGCAATCCCTTTTAAATCAGGGATACATTTCAATGACTCATACTATAAAATAAACAGAGACTAAAGATTTTTCGGTCGCAATCCCTTTTAAATCAGGGATACATTTCAATATTATAAAAAAACAAAATTAATAAAAAAAAAATTCAAAAAAAGTCGCAATCCCTTTTAAATCAGGGATACATTTCAATGGAGACTAAAATGGAATTAATTAAAGGGCTAACGCCCGACGTCGCAATCCCTTTTAAATCAGGGATACATTTCAATTGGATAATAACCGCCGATTCTTATGTTAGCAATACTGACGAGGTCGCAATCCCTTTTAAATTAGGGATACATTTCAATTTAAAATCAATTAATTTGACGATGCCGACTCCGCTTACGTCGCAATCCCTTTTAAATCAGGGATACATTTCAATTGTATCAAATCCCAAGCGGAGGGACACACTCCGTCCTCGCGTCGCAATCCCTTTTAAATCAGGGATACATTTCAATAAGGAGCGGATAAAATGAAAATTTATTTACAAAAAAAAGTTAGTGTTGCAATCCCTTTTAAATCAGGGATACATTTCAATGTTGTGGTATTTGCAACACAATCTTTATCGGATGTTATGAATGTCGCAATCCCTTTTAAATCAGGGATACATTTCAATGGGAAATTTAGGTATAAGCAGAGGAGCACTTATAGAAATGTCGCAATCCCTTTTAAATCAGGGATACATTTCAATAGAAAAGGAACGGCAGAGATTAGCTAAACTTGCGGAAAAGTCGCAATCCCTTTTAAATCAGGGATACATTTCAATGAGGCGAAAAATGGAAAAGATAACAGGCATTAGCTTAATAGTTTTGTCGCAATCCCTTTTAAATCAGGGATACATTTCAATGATATCGAATATATCCTGCGTGTCGGGACAGTCGCATATCGAGAGTCGCAATCCCTTTTAAATCAGGGATACATTTCAATTTGGAGTATGATTGCAACAACAAGGAAATTTTGGTGAACTCGGTCGCAATCCCTTTTAAATCAGGGATACATTTCAATGATTAGAGAACTGGCATAAAAAAAAAGTCGTTTCTTTCTGTCGCAATCCCTTTTAAATCAGGGATACATTTCAATTTTATTTCTTGAGAAAAACGATGCCCAGATAATGGGCACTGGTCGCAATCCCTTTTAAATCAGGGATACATTTCAATAAAATGTTTGAAGAAAATGCTAAAAAAATTAGACGAATTGTCGCAATCCCTTTTAAATCAGGGATACATTTCAATAAAGAAAAAGAGGTTAACGTCTCAATTTATGAGGCGTTAAGTCGCAATCCCTTTTAAATCAGGGATACATTTCAATGATGTTTTAAAATGTGCGATATATGATTTAGATGACGCGTCGCAATCCCTTTTAAATCAGGGATACATTTCAATTTCCTGTTGCCGTGTTTGGAGTATGATTGCAACAATCAGTCGCAATCCCTTTTAAATCAGGGATACATTTCAATAAAAAAATGAGATACGAAGAGAGCTTAAGGGATTTTAATGAAAGTCGCAATCCCTTTTAAATCAGGGATACATTTCAATGTTTTTGAATCGTTTGGTCAAAGGTTTTTTTTGAAGCTAAGTCGCAATCCCTTTTAAATCAGGGATACATTTCAATACGGCTGTATTTTAAAAGTGGAAAAAAATATTATACGTCGCAATCCCTTTTAAATCAGGGATACATTTCAATCCTACGGCGACGCCATTGAGTTCATTGACTACAAAGATGTCCGTCGCAATCCCTTTTAAATCAGGGATACATTTCAATGGTGATACTATTCCCACCAAAGGCACAGGGCGAAAGGACGTCGCAATCCCTTTTAAATCAGGGATACATTTCAATCAACGCCGAGCTTCGTGAGCTCGCCATTGAGCTGGCTTCCGTCGCAATCCCTTTTAAATCAGGGATACATTTCAATTAAAAAACGATTTTGTAGGATATAGCATATCAATAACATGTCGCAATCCCTTTTAAATCAGGGATACATTTCAATTGACTACAAAGATGTCCATCCGGACATCTTCGGGCGCTTGGGTCGCAATCCCTTTTAAATCAGGGATACATTTCAATGAAACAGTGCTCGCGGATGGCACTGTCAAAAAGGAAAGGTCGCAATCCCTTTTAAATCAGGGATACATTTCAATCAAAGATATGCCACAAGGGGAGAGGCAGTTATATCTCCCGTCGCAATCCCTTTTAAATCAGGGATACATTTCAATTTATTAATATGACTGCGCATCCGTTATCGGATGCGCAGAAGTCGCAATCCCTTTTAAATCAGGGATACATTTCAATATATGTGGAAAAAATCCCCTGTTTTTATGCTCCAAAGTCGCAATCCCTTTTAAATCAGGGATACATTTCAATTGTTGGATATGGTAGCGAATGCCATAATAGTATTTTCATAGTCGCAATCCCTTTTAAATCAGGGATACATTTCAATTAGCAAGTAGACTTGTCGGGGTTGACGAGTCCGTGGAATTTCGTCGCAATCCCTTTTAAATCAGGGATACATTTCAATCAAGGGAAAAGCTACCCTGACTTTAGATTGTGGGTAGCAAGGTCGCAATCCCTTTTAAATCAGGGATACATTTCAATCCGGGGGAAACCCCGGTTAGTACGGGTCAAATAAAAAAAAGTCGCAATCCCTTTTAAATCAGGGATACATTTCAATTAGCGAGGTTATATATTATATCCTTATTAATTGCGGATTCAGGTCGCAATCCCTTTTAAATCAGGGATACATTTCAATCTGAGGCAGTGTACCACCTCCCATTAGGGAGCCCAGCGTCGCAATCCCTTTTAAATCAGGGATACATTTCAATTTAATGTAAAATTGCATTCTAACCCCGATGCCGAGGTTTCGGTCGCAATCCCTTTTAAATCAGGGATACATTTCAATGGCATATCTTGATTGGATATACAAAGATATGCCACAAGGGGTCGCAATCCCTTTTAAATCAGGGATACATTTCAATCCCATTCCCAATGAGGAATGAGGCTTGTCTCGATATGTCGCAATCCCTTTTAAATCAGGGATACATTTCAATCTATGAAGAAGATGTTTTAATCGGAAAATATATATTTTTTGGTCGCAATCCCTTTTAAATCAGGGATACATTTCAATTGGCACACAGTCTAAGACGGCTGTGTGCAGGGCCCTGGTCGGTCGCAATCCCTTTTAAATCAGGGATACATTTCAATTTTTTGATTTCGGTAGGAATCTGTAAGACCCGCCGGGGAGTCGCAATCCCTTTTAAATCAGGGATACATTTCAATCCTCCGACAAGGAGGGTATCATTGTTCTCGCCGAGAAAGTGTCGCAATCCCTTTTAAATCAGGGATACATTTCAATCGTATTATGAAGGGGAAGGAGACGAACGCTGGCACGGTTGTCGCAATCCCTTTTAAATCAGGGATACATTTCAATGAAATTTATTAATTTAACTGCTCATCCGTTAACGGATGAGGTCGCAATCCCTTTTAAATCAGGGATACATTTCAATTATTAGATAGCAATATTAAAAATTATATTTTGGAAAAATTGGGTCGCAATCCCTTTTAAATCAGGGATACATTTCAATCTCGCCGGCATTCGCCTGGGCGTTAGCCCAGGTGTGTTTCCGTCGCAATCCCTTTTAAATCAGGGATACATTTCAATTTGCAAGATAACCTAACAGAAGAACAAGTTAGATTATATGGTCGCAATCCCTTTTAAATCAGGGATACATTTCAATCGAAGCGGTGTATCACCTCCCGATTGGGAGCCCAGCATTTGTCGCAATCCCTTTTAAATCAGGGATACATTTCAATACCGACCGTGAGCTTCCACTCACGCACGGTCGCCAAGTCGCAATCCCTTTTAAATCAGGGATACATTTCAATGGATCTAAAAAACACCATGGAGGTGTACACCGAAGCGGTCGCAATCCCTTTTAAATCAGGGATACATTTCAATCTTATAGAGTGCGGTATGTTTTATGTTTTTTTATAAAATGTCGCAATCCCTTTTAAATCAGGGATACATTTCAATATTAACTTTAACGCCCCTGCTTCGGCAGGGGCAAAGGAGACGTCGCAATCCCTTTTAAATCATGGATACATTTCAATCCAGATAATGGGCACTGCGGACCTGCATAGCAGGTTCGCAGTCGCAATCCCTTTTAAATCAGGGATACATTTCAATACGGATGAAAGATACAAAAACAAAGCGGGGGAAAAGGTGTCGCAATCCCTTTTAAATCAGGGATACATTTCAATGATAAAGAGGGCATTCTCGTTCTCGCAGAGAAAATAGCGAGGTCGCAATCCCTTTTAAATCAGGGATACATTTCAATCATTGCAATGTCGCTTTGACGGTGACCTGATTGGTTAGGTCGCAATCCCTTTTAAATCAGGGATACATTTCAATATGGAAAAATTAATTAAAGTCGGGCTAACGCCCGACGAAGTCGCAATCCCTTTTAAATCAGGGATACATTTCAATTTAAGAAAAATCGGAAAGAAATGGTATTTTTACGGTGCTGTCGCAATCCCTTTTAAATCAGGGATACATTTCAATCCGATTGACCTTTACAATGCTTTTTACGAAGCTAATCCGAGTCGCAATCCCTTTTAAATCAGGGATACATTTCAATTAGAAAATAGCATAAAGTTAATAGAGAAAATCGAAAAGTTAGGTCGCAATCCCTTTTAAATCAGGGATACATTTCAATCGATGCCCAGATAATGGGCACTGCGGACCTGCATAGCAGGGTCGCAATCCCTTTTAAATCAGGGATACATTTCAATGGGAAATTTAAACTTAAACAAGGGGCTAGTATCAGCGTTGCGTCGCAATCCCTTTTAAATCAGGGATACATTTCAATTTTATTGAGTTAGAAGCAGTAAATAACGATTTTTTAGGTCGCAATCCCTTTTAAATCAGGGATACATTTCAATCGGTCGAAAGAAAAAAATAAGAAAAAAGCATTATAAAAAGCGTCGCAATCCCTTTTAAATCAGGGATACATTTCAATCGCCGGATGACTCAGATAAACTCCAAGATTTAGCAAACGTCGCAATCCCTTTTAAATCAGGGATACATTTCAATAATTGGCACAAAAAAACGTCAATTATCCAGAATTTTTTGTCGCAATTCCTTTTAAATCAGGGATACATTTCAATACACCGACACTGACTATGTGTCGGGCGGCGTCTGGGATGTCGCAATCCCTTTTAAATCAGGGATACATTTCAATAGTAGCTAGGACTATGGGAGATGGTAATATATACCATCTGTCGCAATCCCTTTTAAATCAGGGATACATTTCAATGGAGGTGTACACCGAAGCGGTGTATCACCTCCCAGTTGGGGTCGCAATCCCTTTTAAATCAGGGATACATTTCAATCAATAAACAAAATATCAAAAGAAATTGGTCTCAGGGAAAGTCGCAATCCCTTTTAAATCAGGGATACATTTCAATGTCGAGAATGACCGTGTGCAGAGCCCTGGTCGTTTCAGGGCGTCGCAATCCCTTTTAAATCAGGGATACATTTCAATACTAACTTTAACGCCCCTGCTTCGGCAGGGGCAAAGGAGACGTCGCAATCCCTTTTAAATCAGGGATACATTTCAATAGGGGATAGCATTCCCTGGAGTTCCCACCTCCAGTTTGGTCGCAATCCCTTTTAAATCAGGGATACATTTCAATAGGGGCAAAGGAGAAAAAAAATGATAAACTTGAGCGAAGTCGCAATCCCTTTTAAATCAGGGATACATTTCAATAAAATTTTTTAGTTTGAGACAAATTTAAGGACATCCTCGGTCGCAATCCCTTTTAAATCAGGGATACATTTCAATGTTCAACAAAGCAATAATTGAAGGATTTATCGGCAGAGGTCGCAATCCCTTTTAAATCAGGGATACATTTCAATCTTGGCGTACAAAATCGCCAAGGTAATGGAGGACCATACTGTCGCAATCCCTTTTAAATCAGGGATACATTTCAATTGAGCGCAATCATGTACAACGCATACCAGTTGATACATCTCGTCGCAATCCCTTTTAAATCAGGGATACATTTCAATAATAATTAAAAAAAATTTTAAAGCCCCCTCACCTGCTTCGGCGTCGCAATCCCTTTTAAATCAGGGATACATTTCAATGATCGGCAGTCCTGCGGTGGCGTTTGCCATCGCAGGGTCGCAATCCCTTTTAAATCAGGGATACATTTCAATAAAGCAATGAGACTCGGAGCGACCGAGTTTCGTTGCTTGGTCGCAATCCCTTTTAAATCAGGGATACATTTCAATAGCTTGATAACAAGCTCTTTGTAGAGCTCTCGAATTCACCGTCGCAATCCCTTTTAAATCAGGGATACATTTCAATCTGGGATACGGCGGGAGAGCAAATGAAGTTTATAAACATGTCGCAATCCCTTTTAAATCAGGGATACATTTCAATAAGGCAATGAGACTCGGAGCGACCGAGTTTTGTTGCTTAAGTCGCAATCCCTTTTAAATCAGGGATACATTTCAATGCTTGGAGTGAGGATAATAAAATATATATAAATAAAAAAGTCGCAATCCCTTTTAAATCAGGGATACATTTCAATAAATGGAAAAGTATTTAACGCCGGATAACTGCCCCGGCTGTCGCAATCCCTTTTAAATCAGGGATACATTTCAATGTCTGATGCGGAATCTTAAACACATATTGAAACCAAAATTAATTGTCGCAATCCCTTTTAAATCAGGGATACATTTCAATTTAAGTAACTCCCCATCTACGAGGTCCCAAATATGGGACGTCGCAATCCCTTTTAAATCAGGGATACATTTCAATGAAACACAAGCTTGTCTCGGTAAGTTTCGAGACAAGTCTGTCGCAATCCCTTTTAAATCAGGGATACATTTCAATATTAGAAAAATTCATAGACGGCTATTATATAGGCGTAGTGTCGCAATCCCTTTTAAATCAGGGATACATTTCAATTTAAGACAAATTTAAGGACATCCTCGTCCTTAAATTATAAGGTCGCAATCCCTTTTAAATCAGGGATACATTTCAATCAAAGACCCAAATCGTTCATGTCCTCCAGGATATGAACGAAAGTCGCAATCCCTTTTAAATCAGGGATACATTTCAATATTTTTATATATCGGGGTATGAATATACCTCTGATATAAGTCGCAATCCCTTTTAAATCAGGGATACATTTCAATGGGGGAACAGATTGTGATGCCCCACAACTTTGTTGTGGAGTCGCAATCCCTTTTAAATCAGGGATACATTTCAATTGGGAGGAACAATATCTGTGGTTAAAATAACCATAGATGTCGCAATCCCTTTTAAATCAGGGATACATTTCAATGAGGGGCAAAGGAGATTAAAAATGACAAATTTAGCAGAAGTCGCAATCCCTTTTAAATCAGGGATACATTTCAATTCAGCTGAGTTCGTCGAATATGACGAACCCATTGATTTGTCGCAATCCCTTTTAAATCAGGGATACATTTCAATAGAAAAGAAATAACAGCAGACAAAAAGTCTTCCTGCTTAAGTCGCAATCCCTTTTAAATCAGGGATACATTTCAATAAGGCGAACACAATAGGCTTGTCTCGGTAAGTTTCGGTCGCAATCCCTTTTAAATCAGGGATACATTTCAATGGAGCTTCAGGGGATAGCGTTCCCTGAAGTCTCTGATATAAAGTCGCAATCCCTTTTAAATCAGGGATACATTTCAATTACGTGTACGTCCTCGATTCCATAACTATCGGAGATGATAGTCGCAATCCCTTTTAAATCAGGGATACATTTCAATCAATTGAACGAAGGATTGGCGGAAAGGCTCGCCAATTCTTCGGTCGCAATCCCTTTTAAATCAGGGATACATTTCAATCGAAGTTTACTTAAAAGGAATATGCGAATCCTTCAACGAAAGTCGCAATCCCTTTTAAATCAGGGATACATTTCAATGGAGGAAAAATGGAAAAGTATTTAAGAATCATCGACAATGTCGCAATCCCTTTTAAATCAGGGATACATTTCAATCTGGGATACGGCGGAGAATTGTTATGAAGTTCATTAATTGTCGCAATCCCTTTTAAATCAGGGATACATTTCAATTAGGCCTCAGGGAAACACTGAGGTTTACCCTCGTCTGGGGGGTCGCAATCCCTTTTAAATCAGGGATACATTTCAATATCGGCAACGATGAATTTCTCGAAATTGTCTTTCCCAGTCGCAATCCCTTTTAAATCAGGGATACATTTCAATCATCAGTTAACTGATGAGCAAAAAAAAGGCCGCCGTAGGTCGCAATCCCTTTTAAATCAGGGATACATTTCAATCCTACGCTAAGGTCGTGGACCATATAGGGTTCACAGAAAGTCGCAATCCCTTTTAAATCAGGGATACATTTCAATCCCTAGTTGGATCACGGAGACCAGATTCGGGGGCATTGCGGTCGCAATCCCTTTTAAATCAGGGATACATTTCAATATACGATATACCAAAAACTGGTAAAGTAGTCGGTCTCTAGTCGCAATCCCTTTTAAATCAGGGATACATTTCAATCCAGTAACACTCCACGATAACCGCAAGGTTGTTGTGGATAAGTCGCAATCCCTTTTAAATCAGGGATACATTTCAATGGATAATAAAAATATATATATATATAAAAAAAATAAAAAAGTCGCAATCCCTTTTAAATCAGGGATACATTTCAATATATCGTGGACTGTGAATCCGGGAAGACGTATCCTATTGTGTCGCAATCCCTTTTAAATCAGGGATACATTTCAATGTAAACGAGGAATTGGCGGATAGGCTCGCCAATTCCTCGAAGTCGCAATCCCTTTTAAATCAGGGATACATTTCAATCTACCCAGATTTTAAGCTATGGGTAGCTAACAAACTTGTTGTCGCAATCCCTTTTAAATCAGGGATACATTTCAATCCTACCCTTTGTAACTTATTGATATTGTTTACCTTTTAGACCTGATTTTCGTAATGTCCGAGTTATCCACAGGTTATCAACAATTTTTAGTGTCAAATAACGATGATTTTTATGCTTTAAAGTTAGTA
>Ga0207433_10013375_pt1 | contig 12087 bp, 12 predicted proteins | sample YelNatPaOPGAMG01_FD_187559 | JGI IMG/M metagenome (GOLD analysis project Ga0207433, IMG submission 187559) | Hot spring thermophilic microbial communities from Obsidian Pool, Yellowstone National Park, USA - OP-RAMG-01 (SPAdes) (version 3) | ecosystem: Environmental > Aquatic > Thermal springs...
CGTTCGCGTGGCTCGGTAACTTCCGCCGGTTGTTGGTGCGCCAAGATTACCATCTCCACATGTATGAAGCGTTCTTCCATCTAGCCTGCCTCGTGATCACCCTCCGCCACTTATGAAACCGCTTCTAGACAGGTGATACTTGTCAGATTGGCTGCGCCCCATTGCCAACAACATGCGTAGCATTGGAGCGCCACACGTCCGCGTGCTGACTACTGAAAGCCCCCCCCGTACTTGCACTTCCACCCTATCGGGGCGAGTTTCCGGCAGGAAGGAGGAAAGTGACCATGATGAAGGCTCGACCCGGCAAGGAAGTGGTGGTCAAGGTCCGCAACGAGATCGGCGTGCTCGCCGCGTTGTCCAAACTCATCGCCGACAAAGGCATCAACATCCTCGCCGCCAGCGCGTGGACGGACGGCGAAAACGGCGTCGTCCACCTCGGGAGCCTTCGCCGGGGTCACATCCCTACATTCAACAATTAAGCAATGAGAAGCCGGACAAAAGCCGGTAGTTGCCCTTGCTTTTCTTGCGACAAAAGTCGGTCATCAGTGTCAATACGCAGGATTGCCCTTTTCCACGGGATTGTGGGTAATGTGGAGTTGACGGATCAAGGGGCGGTTTGATAAAGTTGAGTTGTTCGCAAGAAATCAGTGGGCGAAGGGACCAGAATTCGGATGTTGGAAGGTAAATAAAATGAACGCAAAACAATGGATTGTTGAATGTAGGGATGTGACCCTGCGAAGCCGCAGCGGTGGTAGCCAGTGTGCGGCGTTCAGGCAGGAAGGGAGCGACTTGATACATAGTTGCGGAGCGCGTTACGTTCGCATTCGTTAGGAGAGACATCATGCCCACAAGTACCAATTCACGGAGCGCTGGTTATAGAAGCCGGTATGCCACCAATAAGAAGATCGCCGATGCTATCAAGCGTATTCTGGGGTGCGAGCAGTGCGGGCGGCACTTACACCCGCGCGACTTGGAGTTTCACCATTCGAGGGGCAGCAAGAGGGCTTCCGTGTCGCAGTTTTTTCGGATCTCACGCAAGCAGACATTGCACGAGATTGCAAAGTGCGATGTACTATGCCGCCCTTGTCATAGCAGACGAGGTTCGCCAGCGCATGATTAGGCCCAACCATGCGCTGGAGCTAACCTCGCACCGCGCTGGCGCGCGGTGCTCGTTAGCTCAGCTTGGGCGATAGGTGAACGATGCCACTAGAGAGCTATGAGTCATGCCCGTCGTGCCGCCACAAGATTGTGCTGACCAAGTCTAGCGCCGGCAGTTTTCGGTGTCCGGATTGCCAGTGTGAGTTCCGCCACAACGCCAAGAAGTGGCTCGTCGGGATTCCTGTCGGTCTGCTGGTTGTCTTGCTGCTTGCATATCTGACCTACGGCACGTTCATTCCACCCGTCTTCGTCGTCTTCTTGGGCATTGGTGCTACGGCATTCGCATTGTCACGGATTCCGTCATACATCATCACGCAGCCGGGCGGCGTCACGGCAGAGCAGTCGAGGCGATGAGCGCAGCACCTATCCATGCAGTGGAGCGAACCGCGAGCCAGCCGACCGGCTCGCTTGGTGAAGACGGCGTCAGCGGCGGCTGGCTCGCGTTCGCTCACTTTTTACGTTCGGCGACCAGATGAAACAGCTTCCCCAGAACTTAAAGGCGCTGCTGCAAGACATCGGTGAGGATTCTGCGCTTCTTTACCTCGCGATCTTACTGGCCCAAAAGCGAGGTTGGAAAGTGTACAGGAGCTACACCGAGGACAGTTGCGACATCGTCCTGCGTCGAACACACGGGAAGCCACGTCCTGGCTACCGGAAAGAGCTTCGGATCGAGGTCAAGACCCGCCAGAATCTCGTTACCACGCGGAAGGGAAGCCAGATTCAATTCATGCTTACGAGGGCAGAATACAACAGTTGCCAGTTTGTGATCGGCATCTGGTTTGACCGTGGGGACTATTTCATTTTCCCCAAGAGCGTCCTAAAGCCGGCCTCGGCAGCGAACAAGCATTACAGAATCTCGGTCAATCGCCTTCGGAACGGCAGCTACAACAAGATCGGCGCGAAATACCGCAACAAGTGGGAGTTGATCAGTGCAAAGCTCAAATGAAAGCCGAACCATTCGTGGGAGCGAACGGGCGCAAGCGCCCGTCGCTCCACTCTGACGTTCGGCAAACAACAAAGGAACCGCAATAGAAACATACTCAATCAGTCCATGAAAATTGCAAAGCAAGACATCAAGCCGCGAATCAATGTTCCTGGGGCCATTGCCCGCCAAGAACTTAACTTTGGTGACGCCACTGGTTATGGAGCTATGGCGGGCGAATACTTTTCACTCAAACGGGGAACTGACATCGCGCCGCTGCTCAAGGGGTTGGAGTCGGATCTCTGCCAGTCTCCCCACTGGGGCTATATGATTGAAGGCGAGGTCACGATCACGTATGGGAATGGCACGGAGGAAACCGTTGTGGGTGGAGACCTCTTTTACTGGCCGCCCGGCCACTCAGTCCGCGTGGCCGCAGACGCGGAAATCATCCTCTTCAGCCCCCAAGCCGAGCATTGCGCTGTGGTGGAGCATTTGAGCAGACAGCTAGGCGGGTAACGAGCGACCAGCCTCGCATGAGAACTGCCGAACAAACCGGCTGCACCGAACCCCGCGATCGCGCCGCTGTTCCAATTGATCCATCACTGGCGCGGGGTCGGTGAGCCGGGACGTTCGGCAACGTAGTCCATGAGGCCGTTTGAAAAGGTCGTGGCCGAACTCGGTTACCGGGTGAAAGCGTTCTGCCTGGACGGGGAACCGGGGTCACGTCCCTACAATCAACAATTGAGCGATGAGAAGACGGACAACAGCCGGTAGTTGCCCTTGGCGCCGGGGGCAGCTTCCCACGCTTGACGGGAAGATATTGAGTTGATCGGGTTTTGCCGTTAACTCTGGCCACCGGGCAGAAGGGGGTGATGGCGTTGTGACGACACGGGTGAAGGTCGTTGCGCGAGTGATTGACAAGTCCGGCCGCCTGCGCCTACTCTGGCGGCATGTTGACCGACCGGATTGATGCGGATTTCAAGGAGGCGATGCGGGCCAAGGACGCAGCGCGACTTTCGACGTTGCGGATGCTGCGCGCGGCGTTGGAATACTACAAGCTCGAGAAGAAGCAGGAAAAACTCACCGACGCCGATGTGACTGCCGTGTTGAAGAAACAGGTCAAACAGCGGCAGGACTCGATTGCAGGATTTCAGAAGGGCGGTCGGGCCGATTTGGTGGCGAAGGAGCAGGCTGAACTGGCTGTCTTGAAGGGGTACCTGCCGGAGGAATTGTCGCCGGCGCAATTGGACGCCATCGTGGCGGCCGCCATTGCCGAGGTCGGCGCGACGACGAAGGCCGACATGGGCAAGGTGATGAAAGCCGTGCAAGCCAAAACCGCCGGGCGGGCCGACAACCGCGCGATCAGTCAGATCGTTGCCGCCAAACTTGCGTGAACACCGGACTGCGGCGCGAAACCCTGCGGGCTTCGCGCCCTACAACGGCCGTTGTAGGGCTGGCAGCCTGTCGGGTTGCCAGCCGTGCCGGATGGCTTCTGGCCGTGCTTCTACTGACACTGCTGTCCCACCTCAACGGGTTGAACGGCCAGTTCCTGCTCTGGGACGACGACACGCATGTCACGCAAAACCCGGTCATCCGCGCGCTGACGCTCGACAATTTACAGACAATGTTCACCGAGCCGGTGGCCCGACTCTACGTGCCGTTGACGTGGGTGTCGTTGGCGGTGGACTACCGGGTGTGGGGCCGCGATCCGTTCGGGTACCACCTGACGAATCTGGTGTTGCATTTGACGGCGACGGCGTTGGTGTTTTTCTTTGTCCGGCGACTCACGAACGGGCCGGTGGCGTTGCTGACCGCGGCGTTGTTCGGGGTGCATCCGTTGCGGGTCGAGTCGGTGGCGTGGGTGACGGAACGCAAAGACGTGTTGTTCGCCTGCTTTTACCTCGCTAGCCTCCTGGCGTACGACCGGTGGGCGCGGCAGGGGCAGAATTGGTGGGGGTGCTTTGGGTTGTTCGTGGCGGCGGCCCTGGCGAAGGCGACGGCGGTGACGTTGCCGGTGATGTTGCTGGTGCTCGACGCGCTGGTGTACCGGCGGCGGGCGTGGGCGGAGAAGGTGCCGTTCTTCGCGGTGAGCCTGCTCATCGGCGCGGTCACGCTGGCGGCGCAGGCCGGTGGTCCCGGCGAGACGGTGGCCGGGTTGGATGCGATTCCGCTCTGGGCGCGGGCCGGGCTGGTGGGGTACTGCGCGTTGTTCTATGTCGGGAAGTTTTTCTGGCCGGCGCATTTGTCGGCGGTGTATCCGACGTTTGACGAGTTGGGCTGGACGCCGTGGATTGCGGCCGGTTGGTTGTTGGTGGTGGTGGCGGTGACGGTCGGGCTGGCGGCGCAACGGCGGCGGTGGCCGGTGGTGTGGTTGGGGTGGGTGTTTTATCTCGTGGCGTTGGCGCCGACGATTGGCCTTGTGCCGGTGGGCATTCACGTCGTTGCCGACCGGTACGCATACCTGGCACTGCTAGGTATCATGGTGGCGGTGAGCGCGGTGGTGGTGCCGCTGGCGCGGATGAGTTTGTTGGTGGGGTTGGTGGGTGTGTTGGGGGTGTTGACGATGCAACGGACGGCGGTGTGGCGGGATACGGGGACGTTGTTCGAGAGTGTGTTGGCGGAGAATCCGGACAGTTTGCCGGCGCACATCAACTTGAGCGTGTGGTACCGGCAGCGCGGCCGGCACGAGGAGGCGATTGCGCATGCGCAGGCGGTGGTGCGGTTGGCGCCGCGCAATCCGCGGAGTCACCGGCTGCTGGAACGGGCGTTGGCGGCGGCGGCTACTTCGGACAGGTGAACGTCACGGTGAGGGCGCAGTTGGTGTTTTCCGGCAGGCTGGTATTGATCCACGCGATCAAGGGGTGGCCGTTGGTGAACACGAATGCTTCCGCCGGCGCGTAGCGGACAATGGTGGCGCGGTCCGGGAGGCGGATGCCCCGGACGTGGATGCCGCGGTGCGGGCCGGGCAACGAGTCGAGGTTGAGTCGGTAGTTGTTTTTGGGTGATTTGACCGGGAGTGTTCGCTTGTCCAATCGGAGCAACTGGAGGGACGCACCGGGCTGGACGGGGTCGTTGAGGTGAATCGTCACGGCGGTGTGGTTGGGGAAATCGGGCGAGCGTTTCAGGGTGTAGGCCAACGGCTGGCCGTCGCAGGTGTAGTAACCGACGAACGTCTGGGCCTGGTTGCCGAGATTGCGTTCGATGTTGTGGAGCGGGTTGAAGCCGGGGTTGGAAACGGTGTCGAGCCGCCACTCGATCGCCTGGCGCGGGTCGCGGTCGAGTTCGAACAGGCGGAATGAAGCCAGCGGGCGGTGGGCGGCGGCGGCTTCGCGTTGGGCTTCGGTGTAGAGATACCGGAAGCGGTGCCACATCAGGTCGGGCTGCGGGCCGCGGTTCAAGGCCGGGCTGGTGCGGGTCTTGAGGTAAAACCCTTGCGGCGGGGCGCTCCAGAAGGCCCGGTAGATTTGCCACCCGCAAAAGAAGCCGCCCCCCAGAAACAGCGGCACCGCCAACCAAAGTTTCCCGCGGGAGTTCATGGGGTGACGGGCAGGGTGGCCGACCAGTTCGCCAGAACGTCGTACCAGTAGGTCATTTGCTGGTCGTCGAACCGGCCGAATCCGGCGGCGTGGTTGTCGGCAAACAGGAAGTTGGCCAGCCCGGCGTGATACGGCGGCCAGGCTGGCGACTGCTTGGAGAAACCGGCTTTGTCGGCCATCTCATTCGTGGGGTCGAGATCCTGTTGCGGGGGGTTGACCAGCAGGTCTTCGCTGACGAGGATGAACGCCGACGGGTTGGTGATCCGCCGGGTGTCCACGACAAACACCACCCCGGTGCCGCCGGCCTCGACATAGGCCGGCAACAGGTTCAGGTAATAGACAATCGGCACTTCCGGCATCCACGGCGGACGGCCGGGATCGGTGAACGCCTTGCGATTGTTGAGGTACGGAAAGATCAACCGCGTCCACGCGCGGTGCGGCGGCGGATCATCCCAGTTGGGGAACACGCCGCTGAGTCCGGCAATTCTGCCGTTGTAGTCGTCGCCGTACATCTGCAGGGCGAGGCCGATTTGCCGGAGGTTGTTCAGGCAGGCCAGGCCCTGGCCGCGTTCGCGCGCCTTGGCCAGCGCCGGCAAGAGCAGTCCGGCTAAGATTCCAATGATTGTAATGACGACCAACAACTCGATGAGGGTGAATCCTTTTTTCATGATTGGGGTGTGGGGGGATTGGTTTTGGCCGGCAGCGGTTTGGTGAGGCGGCGGAGTTCTTCCTCCACCTCCTGCGCCTGGCGTTCGAGGTCCTGGATTTTGCTTACCTGCGATTGGGCGCCGGGGAAGTTTTCGTTGAATTCCTCCCGGAGATTGCGGATTTGGAACTGCAATTGGTCCAGTTTTTCCTGCAGTTCGACGCGCCGGGCGGCGCGGCTGGGGCGGGCGCCGGGTTGGCGGGGGCTGAGCCGGTACATGGCCCACTCCACGGGACGCGGGTCGCGCCGGGGGCCGCCCTGCGGTTCGTTCCACCGCGCCACCGGTTCGAAGGCAAACCGCTGGCTGAGCCGGCCGCGCCAGTTCTTGATGCGGCCATCGGTGGGCGTGATCACCGCCACCGTGCGGCCGGCGGCGAGGTGGTTGCTGACGAGGCCGGACAGGAGTTGCGCCAGCTCGAAATTGTCCTTGCCGCCAAGCGTGCGGGCCAGATGCAGCGCCTTCGCGCGGTGGAACGGATGCGGCTCGTCGTCGTCCAAAACCTGCGTCCAACGGCGGATGGAAGCGCGGTCGAACATTTCCTGCGAGTAGAGCCGGTAGTTGCCGAGGTACTCGATGAAATTCAGCACCCGGCTGTCCGCGAAGATCACCGCGTTGACCGGCAATCGTTCGGCCACCAGCCGGCTGGTGGTGTCGGCAAAGATCAACCGGTCAAAACGGTTCCTCAGTTGCTGGAGTCCCTCATGGAGATTGGCGGTGGCCGCCGCCAACACGAATCCGCCGGCGGCCAGCGCCGGCCACATTCGCCCCCGGCCCAGCGTGCAGCAGCACCACGCGACCGCGCTCAGAATGAGCGGCGGGAAGATGCTGACGAAAAACCGGACATACCCCGGGCCGGTGCCCGTCGGGGCCCAGTAGTAGGCCGTGTACAGCGCCATGGGCGGGAGCGCCCACAACGCGAGCAGCCACGCCCGCGCCCGGTCCCGCCACGCGAGGAACGCCAACCCCGCCAGCCCGAGGGGGAAAACCAGCGGCAGACCGCCGGCATTCATCCGGTCGAGCATCAGCCACCAGTTCTTTTGGAACCATTGCCAGCCGAAGCCGGTGGATTCGCCGCACAACGCGTAGCCGGTCACCCACGGCGCGCCAAACGCCCGCCAATGATGATACAGCAACGGCGCCGCCGTGACCAACGCGGCGAGGATCATCACGCCCACTTCCCGCCAGGCCGTTTGCCGGCCCCGCACGAGAATCATGCCGGCCACGGGGAGCAGGAGGAGGCCTTCCGTGTACCGCACCGTGTAGGCGTAGGCGCAGCACAGGCCGGTCAGGGCGGCATTTGGCCAGCCACCGGTCTGCGACCAGCGCCACAAGAAGTACATCCCCCACATCGCAAAACACTCAGCCCCGGAATGGCTGACCGCCGAAAGGCCGTAAAAGGCATGGAGCGGATTGGCGGCCAGCAACAGCGCGGCCAACGCGCCGGCAAAATCGCCCCACAGCGCCCGGCCCAGCAGATACATTCCCAAGACGGCCAACGTCGCCAGGACCGGGTTGACCAGAAACGCCGCGCGCGGCCCGCCCAGTTTGTAGGCCAGCGCGCAGAGGGCGGGATACCCGATCGGGTACTTGGCCTGAAACTGATTCGGCCCGGTCTGGACGAAGTTGCCGCTGACGAACTCGTACGGATCGCTCGTGGTCTTGCCGAGTTGGCCGGTCGTGGCCAGGCGTTGGGCGGAGACGAGATAGCCGTTTTCGTCCACGCCGTCGTAGGCTGGAACATAAAACCCCGCCATCAGGGCGGAAAAAAATGCCAACACTCCCGCCCCCGTCAACGCGAAGAAAACAACACTCCAACGATGGTCATCCAGTGTCATCCGTGACAGATCAAACACCGTCTGTCGGTCAAGGTTGCAGCGCGCACCGCAACCGGGCTTCACCACCACGGTGGCGGGCCTGCCCAATGAGGGTGGGGCGGTCCCCACCAACCCGGCGGCGGGACAACAAGTGGCGGACCGCAGTAATAATAGGACCGGTACTCCCGCTCCACCCAGCGGGGATACGTTGCCAGCATGTGGTCAATCACCACGTCGCTGACGCCATGGGTGCGGAGTTGGAGCACATCGGCCACTGAGAGTTGGAAAATCGTCCGGCTGCGGTCAATCCGCGCGATGAGATCGGCGTCGGACATGCCGGCTTGCGCCAACGCGATGACTTCCGCCGTGGTCATCGGCGCGCAGCGCGGTACCGTCACGCATCCCGACAGACCCAGGGCCGCCACTGCCAGCAAAGTCATGACCGTTTTCATGCCCCAATGTAACTTCCAGGATCGCGGACTGCAACCGGTCGGGACCGCTACAGAAGTTTCTTGGCCGTTTGATAGACGTTCTCGACTGTGAAGCCGAATTGCTGCAACAGGTCTTTGAGCGGCGCGGACGCGCCAAACTGGTTTCGGCACACCACCGCGCCGTCCAACCCGACGTAGTTCCGCCAACCGAGCGGGCTGCCGGCTTCGACCGCCAGCCGTTTGCGGACGGCCGGCGGCAGCACTTGATCCCGGTATTCCTGCGGTTGACGCTCGAACAACTCCGTGCTCGGCATGCTGACCACGCGGACGCGGACGCCTTCGGCTTTGAGTTTCTCGTAGGCCCCCACACACAGGTGCAGTTCCGAGCCGGTACCGATGAGGATCAGTTCGGGAGTGCCGGCGCAATCGGCCAGCACGTACGCGCCGTACGGCACGCCGGCGGCGGATGCGTACTTGGTCCGGTCGAGCGTCGGCAACGCCTGCCGGCTCAGAATCAGGGCGACCGGCTGGCGGGTTTCCTGCATCGCCGCGCGCCAGGCCTCACTGACCTCGTTGGCGTCGCCGGGGCGGATGACGATCATGTTCGGAATCGCCCGCAACGAGACGATCTGCTCGATGGGCTGGTGGGTCGGGCCGTCTTCGCCGACGCCGATGCTGTCGTGCGTGAAGATGTGGATGACCGGCAACTCCATCAACGCTGACAACCGCAACGCGCCGCGCGCATAGTCCGAGAAGACGAGAAACCCGGCGCCGTACGGGCGCAGTTTGCACAGCGCGAGGCCGTTGTTGATGGCGGTCATGGCGTGTTCACGGACGCCGTAGTGCAGGTTGCGGCCGGCATAGTTGCCTTTGGCGAAGTCGCCGCCCCCGGCGATGAGCGTTTTGGTCGAAGGCGCGAGGTCGGCGGCGCCGCCGAGCAGCCACGGGACATGCCGGGCAACGGCATTGAGGACTTTGCCGGAGGATTCGCGTGTGGCGAGGCCTTTCGGGTCGGCCGGGAACACTGGCAGGTCTTTGTCCCAACCTGCCGGCAATTCCCCGGCCTGGAGTTGCCGCCATTGCGCAGCGAGGTCCGGGAACGCCGCGGCGTAGGCGTCCAGTTTGGCGTTCCATTCCTTTTCGGCTTTCGCGCCGCGCCGCAGCGCCTTGCGCAGGTGAGCGCGGACTTCGTCCGGCACGAAAAACTTCGCGTCGGGATTCCAGCCGTACCGTTCCTTGGTCTTGCGGATTTCGTCTTCGCCGAGCGGCTCGCCGTGGGCGGCATGCGTGTCCTGTTTGGTCGGCGCGCCGTAACCGATGTGGCTGTCCACGATGATCAACGCGGGCCGGTCCGTTTGCTTGCCGGCTTTGCGGATGGCCCGGGCGAGTGCGCGGAGGTCGTTGGCGTCCGGGACGTGTTGGACGTGCCAGCCGTAGGCCTTGAACCGGAGCGCGACGTCTTCGCTGAACGCGAGCGCGGTCTTGCCTTCGATGGTGATTTTGTTGTTGTCGTAAATCCACAGCAGTTTGTGCAGGCCGAGGTGACCGGCCAACGACGCGGCTTCGCTGGCGATGCCTTCCATCATGTCGCCGTCGCCGCCGAGGGCGAACGTGCGGAAGTCCACCAGCTCGTGGCCGGGTTTGTTGAACGTGCTGGCGAGCCAGCGTTCAGCGATGGCGATGCCGACGCTGTTGGCGTAGCCCTGGCCGAGCGGGCCGGTCGTGGTCTCGACGCCGGGAGTGAGGCCGTATTCGGGGTGGCCGGGGGTCTTGCTGCCCCACTGCCGGAAGCGTTGCAACTCTTCCAGCGGCAGTTCGTAGCCGGTCAAATGGAGCAGGCTGTAGAGCAACATCGAGCCGTGCCCGCCGGAGAGGATGAACCGGTCGCGGTTCGGCCACTGCGGGTTGGCCGGGTTGTGTTTCAGGAACTTGTGCCAGAGCAGGTAGCCGACCGGCGCGAGGCCCATCGGCGCGCCGGGGTGGCCGGAGTTGGCCTGCTGCACGCCGTCCATCGCCAGCGTGCGGATGGTGTTGATGCAGAGCTGATCAAGTTCGGTATTGGTTGGGACATCGAGCGTAATCATGGGCGCGCATCATGCCGTACGACCGGCAAAATCGCAAGCACCGGTTAGGCGTCGGCGGCTTCGGTGGCGCGCGCGACCTCGGCCGGCGTCTTCTTGGCCAGCAACGTCAGAAATCCCCCGGCAATCAGCACCACCCCGGACACGATCTGGCCGGTGGTCATCGCCTCGCCAAACAGCCACCGCGAAATCAACAGCGTCCCCAACGGCGTCGTCAGCAACATCGTCGCGCAGACCGACACCGTCAGCACCCGCAGCGCGTAGTAGTAGAGCGTGTGGGCCAGCCCGATGCAGAACACACCGGAGAAAATCATGATCGCGTTGACGTGCCACGGCACGGCGTTCCAGTGACCGAGCCGGCCCCAGCCCAGCGCCGTGACCAACATCGCCACCGTCGTGTACACTCCGACCACGCCAAACGCGACGGTGGACCCGACTTCCGCCGTGGGCCGTTTCGCCGCCACGCTGTACGCCGCCCACGAGAACGCCGCGATCAACACCAGCCCGACCCCGAGGTTGGCCTCGAACCGATCGAGGTCGCCGCGCATTGTCGCCAGCCCGGCAGTGCCGATGACCGTCATCACCAGCCCGGTCACGAATCGCCCCGACCGCAGCAGCCACCGCTCGTCCCGGTACAACGCAAACGCGAGCAGGGCCGCGAACACCACGCTCGACTTGTTGAGGAATGACGCCAGTCCGGGGTTGATCCAGTTCAGCGACACCGTCCAACAAATCTGATGCGCCACGTTGGGGATGGTCGGCACCAGCAACCACAACAGCAAGCGGCCGCTCAGTTTTGCCTGCCGCTGCCGGAGCCGGCGCGCCAGAAACGGCAGCACCGCCGCCGCGCCGACCGCGTACCGGTAAAAGTTCTGCGTGTGCGCGTCGTAGCCCTGCCGGATCAGGTACTTCACGAACACGCTCGACAGACTCCACGCCGCCAACACGACGATGAGCGCGAGGATTCCTTTTTGCCGGTCGGTCATGCCCGCGCATCCTACCAGCCTGCCGTCCGCCTGCAACCCTGTATGTTGCCGGAGGCGCATCTCGACACGACCACCATCCCCCGGCCTGTCACCCGGAGCGAAGGGGAAGGGTCTCGGTCGTTTTCGTCGGGTCTTTTCGAAGAAAGACAGGGATTTGCCGCACCCGACAGCGGCGTCTCGCTTGGCTCGGCTTTCGCTGCGCTCAGAATGACAACGACTGATTGAATGGTGGTCGTGCCCAGATGCACCCGTTGCCGGGGAGGGACCGATAACGCGCTTGCCAAACACACGCACGGTTGCTAACTTGCCGCCAGTTTCGCCCGAAGCCAACGTAGCTCAGCCGGTAGAGCAGCGGTTTCGTAAACCGCAGGTCGTCGGTTCGAACCCGACCGTTGGCTCCATTTTCTTTTCCGCCCAAAAAGGGCTTGTCAAGCGGGGGGGCGGCGCCTATA
>Ga0207433_10013376_pt1 | contig 12087 bp, 4 predicted proteins | sample YelNatPaOPGAMG01_FD_187559 | JGI IMG/M metagenome (GOLD analysis project Ga0207433, IMG submission 187559) | Hot spring thermophilic microbial communities from Obsidian Pool, Yellowstone National Park, USA - OP-RAMG-01 (SPAdes) (version 3) | ecosystem: Environmental > Aquatic > Thermal springs >...
AACGGTAATCGTATGTGAACCAGCAGCTAATCCGTTGAACGTACCGCTAGCCTGATACGTTCCGCCATTGATTCTGTACATATAGGGTGGCGTTCCGCCGCTCCCCGAAACGGTTACCGATCCGTTGTTACCCCCATGGCACAACACGTTGGTCTGCGCCTTAATGCTGCCCGAAATGGCTGATGGCTGCGTAATGGTTACCACCACATTGGAAGTACACATGTTTGTATCTTTAACGTAAAATTTGTATGTTGAATCTCTTAAACCGTTGAAAGTGTTAGCGTCCTGCCAAGTTAAAGCATCTTTACTGTATGAATATTTTCCTATTCCGCCTTCTGCTTTAAGAGTTACCTCACCATTGTTATAGCCATGACATGTTATATTTTTTGGGATTGCACTAAGTGTTAATTCTTTAGGCTGATTAATTGTAATACTATCGATATCAGATTTACAGCCAAGGCTATCAACAACATAAACTTGATAGTCTCCACTTGTCAAATTATTAAATAATCCTGTTTTATTATTAGTACCATTGCATTTAAAAGTAAAATTTGTTGATGCCCCAGCTGTAGCCTCAAGGGTTATTTGGCCGTTACTGTCACCAAAACACGTTAGGGTATCTGTATAACTTTTTATATTCAGAGTTGGATTTTGTAGCTGAATATTATTTAATTGTATTTTATATATTGCAAATTCTTGTGTTTCCCCATTGGCATCAATTATGGTATGCTTAACTTTAATTGTATTGCATGTGACAGGTATGCGAACCTTATAATCATTATTATTTGAATTTGCGTAGGCTATTTTACCTATTTCAAGGTTTTGTATTACTCCATTATCATTATAAGTTGTTGTCAAAAAGATTGAATCATTTTGCCCCAGTGCACCCACTGTAAAGTGAGCGTAGGTTTCATTTTCATTAGAGCATGTAGTATCAGAATATTTGTAAGTTAGAAGTCGGGGGCGAACCTCAAACGTCTGTGTATAAATTGGAGAATAAGTTATAAGGCTCAGATCTTGTATTTCGTTATTATAAGTATATGCATGTAATTGTATATTTTCTATATTATCCCCTGAATATGAAGGTACAATAAAAGAATCAGGATCTATAAAAATATCATCGTCGGAGTTTTTAATTCTGTGTCTAAACATTGTATCTCCTTCTACATATTGATTTACAATTTTTAACTTAACAGTATCTCCTTCAACAAAATATGGAATTTCATTTCCGTTTTTAAATTTTATTCCTTGCGGAGAAGGAGGAGATATTCCAACTTGAATTGAACCGCTTATGTTATAATTAGTTATATAATAAAAACCTGGTAAATCTGTCCAATATTCATTATTCATAAAAATATTTATTTCATATAATCTACCATAATTTAAAGTATTTAAATTAAATTCACCAGTAAAATTTGAATTACTATAGCATGCCCATGTTGGGTGATTTTGTATTTCTAATGTTCCATTGATATTACTTATTTTAGTATAAATTTCGTTTATTCCTAAATAATTACTATTAAACTTGAATATAAAAGGGGAATTCTTTGGATCCGCGCCAATGCAATGTATTTGATCTTTTTCAGGATAAACTAATGCATTGGAAGTACAGTACAAATTTACTGTTTGAGCATTAGAGAACAATATGTTAAAAAAGAATAAAAACATATTGACCACTAATATTCTAATAAATATGTATGACCCTGAATTTTTTGTTACCATCATAAGTTTATTTTTAAATTCAACATATACTTCATTTATAAAAAACATCAAGATAAAACTGATAACTTTTATCTTTGGCTATAAAAATTGTTTTATAATTGTATATATTGCCTAACAATATAGCCAAGTCATTAAATTTATAATTGTTAATATTTACTGTTCCTATTAATTTGAATTTTTCATTTTTTGTTTTTCTGTAAATCATTACTATTCCATCAGTGCTTTTAGCATCCCAGTAAAGTTCAATTCTCCCCTCGTCAATGTTAACTTTATAGTTTACCTTAAAGGATTCCAACTCTGATGTTTTTGCGCTGTTAATTGGTATTCTGCTACTAATACCCTTACGGCCAGTAATATCAACCGCAGTACAGTAAACAATACCCTTCCCAAGGTTACTATTTATGATAAAAGATGTATCGGCTAAAATGGTTCCACTAAATATTTCCCTTGGGGTCTTTCCTTCCCCCTCAAAGTAAAGGGTATGCCTTACCACATCGCTACTTTTGCTTGGAGCAATGCTTACCCTAGTATTTCCTATGCTATCGGACTCTAAGGTTAACACTGGGGCACTGGGCGGAATGGTGTCTGGTTTTACCAGAACAATGGGCTCGGAGGGTCTGGAGGTGTTATACCTTGTATCCAGAGCAACTAGCTTAAAGTACAGCTTGCAGCTCAACAGGCTTAGCGGGAAATTAGCAGTATAGGTTGAGTCGTAAATAATACGGTGCGATAACAGGGTATGCTCATCGGAATCAGTGGCTGAGTAGAGTAACTGGTAGCCTAACAAATCGGGCTCGTTTCCGTATTTCCAGGTAAATTTTACCACTCCTGTGGAATCGAACTCCCCTTTCAACCCTGTGGGTGGTAAGGGAGGTATAGAGTCCTTGGCCTGGAAAAGCCTGGATGAGGAAAAGTAAGGCCTGTCGAACTGATCAATTGCAGCAACCCGGTAGTAGGAGTAATCGGACGGCTTTTGGGTATAGCTGAGATTGACACTTTTGTCAACCAAATCCTTAAAAACGGGCTCAAATGGCCCATCATGGTTTGCTGACTGGTAAACCATAAAGCCTTTTAGGTATTGGTTATCAACACTATCCATCGCCCAGGTTATGGCTATTTTATCATCAACCTCCTTGATATCGGTAATCCAAGGGGTTACATCAATACTTGGCATAACATTTACCTCAATTATGTCAGAGTAAGGGCCAAAGGTGTCGAAAGGTGTTCTACCCCTTATGCGGTAGTAATATGTTGATGCCTCTAACTTAACGGAGTCGCTGACTATGTAGCTCTGAGCATCATCGTCAGTGGTACTCATTGAGTAATAATTTTTGCCAACTACCGTAAAAAAGTTATTTCCATCTGTAGAGCGCTCCAGCTCAAAGTTGGTGTATATCCCCCTGAAGGGTTCATAGGGCATTGAAAAGGTAACTGCACATCCGTTTAACTGGTGCGTAATACCAAATGGGCGTGGAAGCAAATTACCAAAGGAGAAATCAACCAGCACATAGCCAACCTGGTTTACCTCAATGGAATCGGTATAGTTTGAACGTACAATGTAGAGGTAGGCTTCATTGGTTTTAACCGTTGAATCGATTGCTCCTAGCCCCATCATTTGTGCTACCGTGAACGATTGGTCGGCGCAGAGTAACCCAATTGAAAAACGGCTCTGCTGATCACGGGCAATATTTACTTGTTCAAAAAAACTGTTCTGCGAGGTAACGGACATCTCCATACCAGAACCATAAATTGCCTCAGCAGCTATAGCAAAAGTGCTACTATCGGCATATTTTTTCCAACCATTCAACGGAACAGGTTGAAACATGCCAATAAGAGTAGAGTCAGGTTTGTCAATTACTTTTCCGTTTCTAATAACAGTTTTGCGGTATATGGTATACCCAGCCTTGTTGGCCCTTTGCCAGCTAACATGGTTTTCGGGAGCCCAACGCAGCAGCACCTTCCCATTATCAATGAACCCAGCAACCTGTATGGAGGGCTTTGGCGCTTCATTTTGAGCAAACAGCGTAGACCCAATCAAAACTAGAATAAGGATATATAAAACTTTTTTCATAAACTCTTAGTATTTAATGCTAGTTGAATACTCCGAGGTAGGATTTTCAAGCCCAGGAATAAAGTATTTAACAGTAATAGGATAGGACGAGGATGAGTAAAATCCAGCATACGATGAGTTCTTTATTCGGGTTAGAATTTCATTTTTACTATTCGGGTCAAGGTAAAATGCTTTACCGCGCAGATGTCCCCAATCATTTGAAATGTAATAACATATATTATTCTCTATTCGGTTAATGGTTTGGCTACTAAACGTCAGCTTTCCCTGCGAGATTACATTTTGGTTCAATGCAGGTAGTTCGCCATACCCAACAAGTCGGGAAACGTAAACCGGTGGTACCCCAATACTTTGAGTTTCCCTATAGGTTATGTTCATACCTGGAGCTAATGGATACTTGAAATAAATTAAATCCTTGTAGTTTTTGGTGTACCAATTTGTCTGGTCTAGCACTGACTGGATTTTGATCATACTCATTTCCCAACTATCGAAAAGTTCATACACAGGTGAAATCCCTCTATATTTTATATGAATTTGAGTGTAATTATCATCAACACTATAAGAGGTATACGTAGTATTCAAACTTCTAATTTTCTCAACAAAGGTATTATACACACTTGTTCTAAAGTGTAAACCGTACAATTCAACATTGGTCTCTTCGGAGAGTGTGCCCTCAGCGTCTTTTGTTGTAAGCTCAATATCATCGTTCACACTTTTCTCAGTGCTCGTTACATTAGCATCGGCAACAAAAGCAGAGTTTGAATCATCTACCCTTACTATTTTTAAGCTGTAAATGCTGTTGTTGACAAGGTTATCGGGTACATACCATGTAACACGCTTTTTATCCCTTTCATAGGTTACAGGCACAATTGATGTATTATTACCCGATTTAAAGTGGGCCTCGTATCGCCATGAGCCGGGTTTTGAGAAAAGGTAATCAACCCCCTTTAATAGCTGAATATACATACTGCCATACTCATTCTTGTAGAAATTTACCATATTACGCAACGGATAGGTATATACAACATTATTTTCAGTAATATAATCGGGGGCTACACCGGTAAGGAATGCTACCATTCGCTCTTCGGTTTGTCTTTTTCCGTTCAAGCTATAGTCTGTCCAACTGGAACTAGCGCCCCGTTCCTGAAAGTAAACACCAACTTTAAGCTTTAACTTTACCTCCGATGGTAAAACCTCCAGCGGGCGCAGGGCAAGCACATCTCTAGCGGAATTCCATTCCATTGCACATGGTATCTCGGTCTCGCCATTTACAAGCTTACAGTAATCTAATTTTATGCGGAAATACTTTTTGTTACCGCTGGCATCAAGAATTTCAAACTCTTCCTCAACCGGAATGTTGAAAACAACCTGAGGTGTAGTGAATACATCCACCTCATTTGCTCCATCGTTAGGTGTAAGCTCGGAAATAGCACTAACTCCCTCCAGCTCATTAACACTCACAAGCTTACACTGGTTGCCATAGCTGAAGTCAAAATGGCATTTACCCTTAACTAAACCTCCTAAAACATTATACTTAGCCTCAACAGCCCCAGCAAAATAGGTTGGGTTAGGCAGCTGCGCACCCAAAACGGCTGCAAACCCTGCATTAAGGATCGTGAAATCTTTTCTCTTACCAAAAACCCTAACGCGAATACCAATTTTGGCATCAACCCATGCCCAGGCCTGACCCTGAGCATACCAGCCATTTATTCCTAGCGGGCCTGTGTGACCCTCGCATCTGGCATACTCCCCAAAATTCTTAAGCATAAAATCGAAGCCCATACCCATATCAAAGTTGCCGGTAAAAAAGAGGAAATGCTGTTCACCGGTACGTGCCTGTACCGATGCCCCAAAGGCAAATCCACCTCCAACCTTGGTGAGCTCCCCCTGTCTTAGGTTGGAAAAGTTAATTTTGCTGCTCAACGATGCTAAATTGGAAGGCAATGGGGGAAAATCGGGTAGCACAGATCCCACCATAAAGTAACTTTTTGCGGTAAGAATGCCCATCTTTAAACTTACGGGGGAGGTTGGCGTACCTATGTAAATAAACCAATTCTTGGGAGCAAAGTAGAAATCCACTCTGCCAGCAAGATTATCTTTACCAGCCCCGCTAACAACATTGGCAACGTTTATATAGGCCTCAGCATATCCCGATAACTCGTTTTTACTAAGCAGGTACTCAATATTTACCTTAGCCTTTACCTTAGCATCAGCCTCGCTTTTGTTAAGCTCTGTCATGAAACGGCCATCGCCAGCAAAAAATATTTTATTAATCCCAAAACTGCTATTAAACTCAATACCAAAAGCCACATTCCCGTTAAAGGCTTCGGGCTTAGGCTTTGTGCCAATAACCACTTTTGCCATAACCCCAAGCGCAATGCTTGTTGTAGGCTTATAAATAATTCCTGATTTAGATACCCCTATTGCAGGTTTTGTTGGCTGAGTAGAAAGGGTATCCGATGTTAATGTAATATTATTTGGCATTATACGCTCCATGTGGTAGTATGCACCACCCCCAAAACCATAAATCCCAAACCCTGGGAAAACTGCAATACCTGATGCTAACGAAACGCCAGCATCGGCAAACCAGTACCTAAAGCCAGATACGCTACCAAACTGGGCAGTGGCATTAACTTTTATGCCAGGCGTTATACTCATATCAACATACCCAATATACCCATTACCATAGGTAGGATCATTCTTAAAGTTCTCGAGTCCTCCTTTTAAATCTACTGCACCAATATTAGCATCAACCAAAATTTTCCTTAACTCAATATCTTTATACTTCCACTCTCCTTTTTGCTGTTTGGCCCAAATCACAAAAGCGGAAGTCCCGGCAATTTTTTCCTGCATAAGATTTACGCTAGCATCGAATTTAAGCCCCAACAGTGTATCCTTATTGTTTCTTTCCAGAGCAATAGCATTAATTTGCACAGGAAAACCCGCCATTGCTCCCGATGTCATGGAGAAAGCCTTTATGTCAATTTGGGGTTGCCTGGTTTGTACTACTAGCCCTTGGAAGGTAATATCGGCAAGGCTAACGCCGGGAGTTCCGTTTACAGTAACTTTCATTTTCCCATGCAGCTCTGCCTTGGGGTAGTAAACCCCATCTTTTAACTCCACAGTAATTCTTGAATTACTATCCAAAATCAACTTAGTCCCTGAACCAAAAAGCGGTGCATTAATCTCACCTGGCAATGAAACCTTGAATAGGAAGTTATTATCAGCATCAATATTTGCAGTATAACTTAAAGGTTTATTGGGCTCAGTAATAGGTAAAACAATTCCTCCCGACATTCCAAATCCGGTTATTTCGCTCTTTTCAAATGATAGCGAAAGAGAATTAATTGAGAATTTCCAACCGCCCAAATTCCCATCGTCAAGGCTTAATATCTGTGCGTTATACGCCAAACTACCCGATATACCCTCTAGGTCAATAAGGAACTTAGCAGCGTTGATTTCAGGCACTTTGCCATTTTTTGCAAAGGTTTTCGGGAACTTCAACGAAAACGAGCTAATGTATAAGCCTCTCCATAAATTCTTGTTTTCACCATCGAACAAAACCGATTTATAACCAGCAGGAAACTGAATGCCATCGGGATTTCGAGTATCGCTGAGGTCAAGAACTATGTTTTTGGCATAAAAACTATACCCTTTAAGCTTTCGTAGCTGAAAGGGATCAAGGCTAACGCTGAACAATATATCGTTGAAATCGGTAACCAATCCCAAAAACTTACCTGCAACCTTTTGCCCTGTATAAACAGTTCTTGTAGCAGGATTTTCTTTCCAGAAGTTATCTTCATCAAGGTATATTATCCCTGAAATTTGTGCTTGTTTGTATCCGTTACAATCCCACTCAATAAATGTAGAATCAGCCTTTATAATTAATTCCTTGCCAAACAAATCAAGTCTCTTATCTTTCAGCATTTTTAGCTGGGCAGTTTCTATACCATTTATACCAACAGTAACGCTATCGGCTACTAAACCAAATTTTTTGGTTGACCCTGGTAAACTTACACTCATATACGCCTTAAGCACAGCTCCCGAGGGTGTAAATTTTAGCTTATCGAGCACTATGGTGTAATACATCCCACCTATTTCCTTGACAATTCCTAATGGTAAGGTGTATACCTTGTCAGGATCTAGCATGTCTACAATTCTATTCTCACCTAAAACCTTTTGGGTTAGCGAATCGGCCAACCTATCCAGGTCTAATTGATCGCCAACAATTTCATCTTGGCTGTCAGTGCTTATACTTGATAATGAAAAATAGGGAATATTTGGTACTGTAAATGGCTCCTCAGCTTTAACAGGACAATGTAGTATTGTTATTAAAACTAAAACTATCCAAAGTTTAAATAGTAATGCTTTTATCATAACGCTTTAATCTTTACTTAAGGTGTAAGTATAACTTAAAGTGCCATTAAAATCAATGGTTTGCTTATTTATAATCTCAATAGGGCTATTCCTATAAACAAGGCATAAAGAAAGATTTAGCCTATGAGATTTTTGATGTGTATAACCTGCCCCTATTCTAAATGATAACACGTCTCCAGTGAACTTTTGGTTTCGATAAGAAACGTTGTATGCAAAACTGCTATTTGAAGTTAATTTCTTATTAAAGAACGATTTTGAAACCCCAATAACGGGACCATACATTAGCATATCGTCGGTGGAACTAATGCGGTTATAGTTACCAATAAATGATCCAGTAAGCAACAGGTTTAATGGAACAATGGAATAGGAATACATTAAAGTCCCTTGGTAGTTAGATGAATTGCTAAGTTGTTGATTGCCGGATTGTTTATTAACTGCTTGCTGATACGATAAATTTATATTTATCATCTTCCTTTTATCCTTATCCTGTGTCGATCCCAATACTATGCTACTGTTAAACATAGCAGATTGCGATACTTGTGAAAAATTTAATGTGTCGATATTCTGGTATGGGGTTGTGCTATTTATCTTATCGAAAGGTGTTCGCATATAAGTGTAATAGGATTGATTGGAGTAGTTTGCTGAATAATTAACACGCTCACTGGGTATATAGGTTACACTAATGGTTCCCAAAAAATTTTGAGATGAGGATATTTTTGATTTATCAAGGTTGTTATGTTGAGTGCCAATACTTCCCGAAAAGTTAATTTTCCCTTGAAGTAACTGATTGGTAAAGGTTAGTGTTATATTTTCAAAATCATTATTAAAATAGTATGCACCTAATGTGGCATAACTTGGGTCAACTCTCTCATAAGCTACCCCGACGGTATAACTTCCAGCTAAATAATCAATATTCCCTTTAATAGCTTTTGAGTAGCAAGTTGTTCCATTGGGTTTCATTAAAAAGAATAGGCTTTTTCCACCAACTGCATTTACATAGCTTTGCCGAGTATCGTTAGTTAAAGAATTGGCGGCAAACTCACCTGAAAACTTTATCTTTGATAAAAATGTCTTGTTAAATGAAAGTGAATAAACCATGTTTTCTTTGGGCTGCAAGCCCAATGAGTCGGGTAAACCAGATAGGCTATTCTTTTTATCCCACGCCTTGAATATACCAAGTTCAACACTAGCACCTTTGACATTATACCCTATTTTAACCGCAAATCCTAACCTTTCATAGTAAGGTTTTTGAACGATATTTAAGGAATCCCACTCAACCTTTTTTATTAATCGGCCATACATAGCACTAAACTTTATTCCAAAATCAGGGGGCGCTAACTCCAATCCCCCTCCCATAAATTGATGCCCGTTCAGCGAATAGGGAGAAAAACTCATTGAGTTATAGCCAATATAAGCTTTTACCCACTTGTACGAAGGCTGCATCCCAAACTGATTGAAATTAAAAGGTTGAGAATAATTAATTTTTTTATTGGAGTACGAAAATGAAAAAGGGAGGGCAATTCCATAAAATGAAATATTTGCATTCCCTGAAATAAAAAGAGAATAAGGAGTGAATTGTCCAGATTGCCTGAAGTTTGAGTTTTGGTTTATATTTAGAGAGCCTCCATAGTCAAATGGTTTGCTATCCTTAAGGTTTGAGAAATCTTGCCCATAAGAATTGATAAATAGCATACTAATTAAACCTGATATAAATAAAAAACGAACCATTATTGCTTTGACTTAGTAGCTTTTATAATTAATAGAGTATTGCATTTGATTTTTTATAAACCAGTCTCGTGCTATCAGTAATGCCTTGGAATAATCATCAGTATCGAGGTCACCGCTTGGGAGAACATTTATAGGAAAATCATTTATATTAGGTGCCAATAATTCAGTAATCCTGTATCCGCAAACAATCATATTATCTGAATCGGGATTTGACGATTCACATAGTTCTTCATCAACAAATAGCTTCTCAACCATTATATCATATAGTAATTTTTGTTTGGTATAAATAAGATCGGGATATATACTTTCAACCACTTTACTACTTAAGGGGACTGTATTCAATTTATTTTTAATAGATTCAATTGCATCTCTATCGCCCATTCTTGCTAACGATAACTTCATTGCCCAGTATTCTGCCCCACTTAATTTCCTGTTAATTGCAATATACCTTATTTTCTGGGAAAGAACTGTATCGTTTAGATAACCCGCTAGAAGTAAAATATCTTTAAGATATAATGATGAATCATTAATAGCATTAGCAATTTGCCTTATAGCCGATGAATCAAATAGTTTCCTATCAATTTTCTTGATATTATTAATTGCACTTATGCCAATAAAAGATGATTTCGAGTTTATTAATCGAATGAAAATTTTGACTAAGGCCCTATCGGTTAACTCATCGGTATATCTACCTTCATACTGCGATGTAATCTTTATCAAATTATTGAATCTATTCTCGCTAATCGTGTCAGAAATTGACTTCTCTATGCAATTGAGAAAATTTAGGCTATCTGATTTATTTTTGAGTTTACGGGGAAATGATAAGGTTGCTAGTTCTTTTTTAAAATTTTTACATTTCAAACCAACTACTTGTGCGGAGGAAAAATTCGTAATTTGAAGTATTAAAAACACTATGAAAAATAATTTTTGATCTCTCATGATGATTGAAACCCTTTTTTATTATGCAATTTTAACAAATTTTTGCAAACAATAAAAATTCTAAACTTTATTTGTAATTGGTTTAAATATAAATAAGTATGTGCATTATTTTATTTATCAATTCTATTCAACTAATATAGTTTTAGCGTATAAAATGAAATTTTATCCCAAAAACGTCAATTGGAACTAAACCTCTAATAACGGCCATTAGAGATTATAGCCTTTAGCAATTAGATTATTATTAGTTGATGAAGGTATTTAAAAAAATTTCTTCTTTGTCTTAGAGCTTCATATAATGCATGAAAGCAATACATATCGAGTTTACTGGCAAAGAGATTACGCTTAGGAAGTAGTGTCGCTCTTAAAGCAAATGCTTGACAGGATTGATTTTGATTTCGCGCACAGACATGCAGACCTTCCAACTCAGGACTACAAACGGGGCTAACCTTCAGAATAACTTCTCACCAACTTTTTGGTAGGCGTATGGTGAGGGGCTAACTAGCTTGAGCACTGGTGGTAACCTGGCAAGATCGTGTCATAGGCTAGCTATTTGAGTGGAGTCGTATACCTGGCCACCGGGCTTTCAGGCATTACTACCAGCAGTTTGACCAGGGGGTTAACCAACGGGTAATTACCTCGTTGTACCAGTGGTTCATAAATAACCTTCACATGGATAACTATACGCTTGACTATGACACATCGGTGCGGACCCGGTATGGTACTCAGCAGGGGACAAAAAAGGGATTCAACCCCCAAACTAGGCCAGACCTCCCACCATCCCCTGATGTTCATAGCGGTTCTTGTTTCCCCATTTTTTCGGGACACCTATGTAAATGCTTGAAATTCAAGCGTCATTTTTTTATTTGGGTGACCCAAACTTATCGTTATGTTTGTCAGAAAGAAACGCAATGCTTCTGGCAGCCTTTCAGTACAGGTTATCCAGAAAGTACGAGGCAAATATAAAGTAGTAAAAACAACAGGGTGTGCCACAACGCGGCACATGGTATAAGAGCTTGTCCACTTGGGCCAACAGAAAATAAAAAAACCTTCTCTACAGCCAGAGCTCGCCTGATGGCTCGCAGGTGGCCCGCCCTGCTCCGGGGCTTATCCACCACTCCGACCGGGGCGTGCAGTACTGCTCATCCGCCTACACCGACTGCCTGCTCAGCCAGGGCATACTCCCCAGCATGACCCAGGAGAACCACTGCTACGAGAACGCCGTGGCCGAACGCGTGAACGGCATCCTCAAAGAC
>Ga0207433_10013384_pt1 | contig 12080 bp, 11 predicted proteins | sample YelNatPaOPGAMG01_FD_187559 | JGI IMG/M metagenome (GOLD analysis project Ga0207433, IMG submission 187559) | Hot spring thermophilic microbial communities from Obsidian Pool, Yellowstone National Park, USA - OP-RAMG-01 (SPAdes) (version 3) | ecosystem: Environmental > Aquatic > Thermal springs...
TGGAGCAATAATTGATGAATTGGATTCAATTAATAAAACTTCAGATGTCGAAACTTATTTATTAGAACACAAATCTTATATTCAAAAATTTAGACAAAGAATAATAGAATTATATAATCAAAATCCAAGCACTCGATATATTATTGAGAATATGGAAAAAGAAATCTGGCAAGATCGAGTGGATCCCAATTTTTATAATATAAATTCGGCAATGGATTTCTTTAAAAGATTACAATTAGCAATAACTTATGGAATGATGATTGATTTAAAATTTAGAGAGCCTAAATATGAAAAAAAACTTAGAGATTAATAATTTTTAAAGATTATTAATTTTTACATTTTTTCGATAATTGTGGCCATAGAGACACCACCACCGCCGCATAATGTTGCAAGACCAATGTTTTTATTGGAATGGATTAATTCATAAATCAATGTTACAATTATTCTAGCGCCTGTACACCCTACAGGATGGCCTAAACCAATTCCAGAGCCATTAACATTTGTAATCTCTCTATTTAAATTTAAAGATTTTTCAACAGCCAAATATTGAGCAGCAAAGGCTTCATTTAATTCAATTCGTTCGAATTCTTCTAATTTCCTATTTGTTCTTTCAAGTAAATTCTTTACAGCAGGAACAGGACTAAATCCCATAAGTTCTGGCTCGCAAGCTCCAATTCCCATACCAGATATTTTCGCTAATGGTTTAAGTCCTAACTCATTAGCTTTTTCCTCAGACATAATTATCATTGCAGCAGCACCATCATTAATACCACTTGAATTCCCAGCAGTAACAGTTCCTGTTTTTGGTATAAAAACAGGCGGTAATTTTGCCAGTTGTTCCATAGTAAGACCCGGCCTAAAATGTTCATCCTTTTCAACAATTATTTCTCCCTTTTTAGGATCCTCTATTTTTACCGGAACAATTTCATCTTTAAACTTTCCTTCTTTTGTTGCTTTTTCAACATTATTATGAGATCTTAAAGCAATTTCATCTTGTTCTCGTCTAGATATATTATATTTCTGTGCGAGAAATTCAGCAGTGAGACCCATAATATATGGTTTTCCACGGGCCCATTCGATAGGACCATCATTAGGATATGGAACATAATGAGAACCAGCATGAAGGCCATGAATTAAACCATCTACAAAAGTTTTATCTTGCAAGCGACAACCCCATCTACTTTCTAAAGACATATAAGGAACATTAGACATGCTTTCAACGCCACCACATAGAACGACATCAACAAAACCAGCTTGAATTTCCCAAGCTCCAGATAACGTTGCCTCCATTCCGGAAATACAGACTCTGTTTATAGTAACTGCGGGGATAGAATTTGGAATTCCGGCTAGTAATGCACCGACTCTAGCAATATTCAAGGCATTAATATCTTCCAAACAACAACCAAATCTTATATCTCCAATTAATTTAGGATCAATATTTGCACGTTTAATTGCCTCTTTCATAACTATTGCTGCCAATTTTGGCCCTGGTACACTAGCTAAACTACCACCAAAAGTTCCTATCGGAGTTCTACAAGCACTTACAATTACAATATCTTTCAATAAAATCACGCTCAATTAAATAAAATTTAATATATTTATTTTTTAATTTTAATTGAAAATAAAATATTGATAAAAAAAATTTTAATTTTAGAATTTAAATTAAATTTAGTGAAAATCATTTGATGATAAAAAATGGGTAAAAAAAAAACAACATCTCAAAATAAATCTTCTTCATCACTATTTGATTTTATAAATTCAAAAGAAGAACAAGGTAAATTAGAAAAAAAAGAAGAAAAATCCAAAATTGAAATAGAATCTAAATTTAAAATTTCAATGAATATTAAAAATGAAGATGATAAAATTCAAAAAAAGTCCATAGAAAATGATATAATAAAGCGTTCACAAGAAAATTCATTTAAAAATGAGTCTGAAGATGAGGAATTTTCAGATGAGGTTGAAAAAGATGAATATATATTAGAAGATGAAGTAATGGAAGAAGAATTTGAAGTAGGAGAATCAATTCAAAAAGAAGAGATAACATTTGAAGAAGAGATCCCTTCCGAGCTTTTAAATAAATTGAATTTCTACAAAAAAGATAATACTCCATTTGGAGAACAAGTATTTCAAAAAAAACCTAATATATATAATTTTGATAAAATCAGTTTAAAAAGTCGATATTTATTATTATTAAAGGAAAATGATATGATCTGCAAAAATATGGAATCTGGAATATTACTTACGGTGGAATATGATGGAACACTTAATAAAGCATATGCAAAATTTTATGATATAAATGATCATAAAATAAAATTTTGGATTGATAATACTGATCATAAACCATATTGTTATCACAAATTATCTAAATCGGAATTAGAAAAAAATATTAAATTGATGACATTTGAAGGTTTTGATAAGATTGAAACTAAACGAATATATGATCTTCTTTCGGATAAGGAGATAGAAATATCTAAAATATATGGAAAAACTCCTTCTGATGTAGCAGGCTCTAGATCGGAAAATATAAAAAATATATTAGAAGGCGCTTGGGAAGCAAATATTCGTTATCATCACAATTATATTTATGATAGAAAGTTAATTCCAGGCCTTTTGTATAAAATTGAAAATGGTAATATTGTACTAATTGAATCAAATTTAGATTCAATTTTGATTAAAAAATTTGAAGAAATTTATAAAGATGAAAAAGACGATTTTAAAAATGTTTCAATGGAATATTTAAAATTATTTTCATGTGAAATACCCGATGTTAGGAGAGTAGCTGTAGATATTGAAGTTGATGTCCCAGAAAATGGAAAAATTCCAAATCCTAAATTGGCTAAACAAAAGATAATTAGTGTAGCTTTTTCAGCTTCTGATGGATTAAAAAGGGTTCATATTTTATGGAGTAAGAATTTAAAATTAGGAAACAAACCTCAAGAATTCCCTAGTGATGCAGAAATTATATTTTTCACGAATGAGAAAGAATTAATTATGGAATCCTTTAGAGTTATTTGGGAGTATCCAATGGTTGTTACGTTTAATGGAGATAACTTTGATCTTAATTATTTATTTCATCGGGCCAATAATTTAAAAATTCCAAAAGAATTAAATCCAATTCAATTAACTACATCTGGAACGGGTATGGTAACTACTCATGCATATCTTAGATATGGTGTTCATTTAGAATTGTATCAAATTTTTTCAAATAGGAGTATTAAAGGATATGCATTTGGAGGGGCATATGAAAATAGCAGTTTGGATGAGATTTCCAAAGTATTTTTAGGTGAACAAAAAATAAGGCATTCTGACGGCGAAAATAAAGGTGAAAAATATTCAGCTATAGATATTGCTAATTTGGATTTATACAATTTAGCTTATTATAATTTGATGGATTCAATTTTAACATTAAAATTAACTCAATTTAATGATAATAGTTTATGGAATTTAATAGTTTATTTGATGAGAATAACTAAATTACCTTTACAAGATTTAATTAGACATCAAATATCATTTTGGATTAGAAATCTATTTTTTTATGAACATCGAACCAAAAATTATCTTATTCCCAGACAATCTGAATTAAAAGAATTAAAAAAGGGAGGATTTGCAAAAAGTATTATCGAAGGAAAAGGATTTCAAGGCGCTTATGTAATTCCACCAGAACCAGGTATTCACTTCAATGTTGTAGTAACCGATTTTTCTAGTCTATATCCTTCAATTATAAAAACGAGAAATTTATCTTATGAAACTATCAATTGTAATCATAAAGAGTGTTCATCAAATTTTCTACCAGAAACTCCATATTATGTATGCACAAAAAAAATTGGAATATTTGCACTAATTGTGGGTGTTTTAAGAGATATCCGCGTTAAATGGTTTAAACCTTTATCTTTAGATAAGAATTTATCTGAGCAACAAAGATCATTTGCAAAAATTATTCAAAGTGCATTGAAAGTATTTATTAATGGTTCATATGGTGTATTTGGAAGTGAAGATTTTCCATTATTCTGTCTACCAGTTGCTGAAGCAACAACTGCTATTGGGAGATTTGCCATTAAAGAAACTATTCAAAAAGCAAATTCTTTGAAAGTTAAAGTATTATATGGAGATACAGATTCTGTATTTTTAGATAATCCTAAAAGAGAGCATATACAAGAATTAATTAAATGGAGTAAAGATTATTTAAAAATCGATTTAGAAGAAGAAAAAACCTATCAATTATTAGCATTATCTCAACGAAAAAAGAATTATGTTGGTATTTATAAAGATACTAAATCCATTGATGTTAAAGGGATGATGGGTAAAAAGAGTAATACTCCTCCTTTTATTATGAAAGCATTTGAAAATGCAATTGAAATTCTTAAAGATATTCATAATATTGATGAATTCAATAAACAAAAACCAAAATTAATAAATTTGATTAAACAATCATTAAAAAATATCGGAAAACCTGTAGAAAAAGGAGGATATCCAATAGAGGATTATGCAATTTCCGTTATACTTAAAAAGAAAATAGAAAACTATAAAAAAAATGAACCTCAACATGTTAAAGCAGCAAAACTTGCTTTAAAATATAATAGCAACTTATCCTTTGATTCTGGTGATTATATAGAATTTGTAAAAACTAAAACTCCTGAAGGAGTTAAACCTTTAGGATTTGTAAAAATCGATGAAATTGATGTAGAGAAATATAAAGAATTATTCAAGGGAACTTTTGAACAACTTCTTGATGCATTAGGAATTACTTTTAATGAAATTGAAGGTGTGAAAAAAATAGATGCTTTCTTTTGAAAAATTTTTAAAAATTTATTCGTAAAATATATAAAACGGTTTTCATTAAGTTAATTGAAGTTTTTTAACTTTTTTAATCGATTAAATTTTTAAAATATAAGGTTAAAAATATGGTAGATTTTGCTGAAGAAGAGATTGAAATATTAGCTTATAGGTTATATAAACAAGATACTCCTTATGATGAGTGTATTTGGAGATTAGCTGAACTTTGTAAAATAATTCAATTGAATATTAAAACACCTGAAGGTGATGAATGGGCTAACTTAAATGCTTTTAAAACAATCTCCGATTTAAAGAATAATATTATTAATGGACGTCTAAAATATCCCACAGAAGAACAAATCCGTCCATTAGCTGAAAAATTAGCAAAATATAAACCTGAAAAAAGCAAATTACATTGGTACATCGCTGAAAAAATGTTAGTTTTGAAGAAACTTAAAGAATGGCTACCAGAATAAAAGATGGTTAAAAAATATGACCTATAAATTATTTTTATAATTTTAAAAATTTTATTTCGATAATAATTTGTTTTGAGTGAAATTTATGTTTTTACCAAGTTTTTATCAAGGTCGAGTAATTTATCTCGACCATAGCGCTACAACTCCAGTTGCGCCTGAAGTTGTTGAAGTTATGGTCCCATATTTAAATAGAATTTATGGAAATGCATCATCGCTTCATAAGTTGGGACGAGATGCACGTGAAGCTATTGAATATAGTCGATTTTTTATAGCGGATAAATTAGGTGCTGAAGGTGATGAAATTATTTTTACAGGTTCTGGTACCGAATCTGATAATTTAGCAATCTTAGGAACCGCTTATAAATTAAAAAAATACGGAAAACACGTTATTACTTCAAATATTGAGCATCCCGCTGTGATGAATGTTTTTAAAAAATTGAAAGTCGATGGTTTTGATGTGACTACTCTAGAAGTTGATAATAACGGGCTTATTTATCCGGATCAAGTTCAAGATGCTATTAGATCAGACACTATATTAATTTCAATAATGTTTGTGAATAATGAAATTGGAACAATAATGCCGATAAAAGAAATAGCTGAAATTACTTCTCAAAATAATATAATTTTTCACACAGACGCAGTTCAAGCACTAGGAAAATTACCAATCAATCTTAAAGAAATAAAAGTGGATTTATTATCTGCTTCTGCGCATAAGATTTATGGACCCAAAGGTATTGGTCTTTTATTCATAAGAAATGGTGGAAAACATAAAAAATATGAACGTTATATTCAACCAATAATTTTTGGAGGTGGCCATGAATTTGGTTATAGATCTGCTACAGAAAATGTTGCAGGTATCGTCGGTTTCGCTAAAGCTATTGAACTTGCATATAATGATTTAGAAAGAGAATGCGAACGTTTAACAAGACTTAGAGATGATTTTATTGATTGGAGTTTAAAAAATATAGACGGAGTTAGATTGAATGGAGATAGAATTAAAAGAGTATGCACTAATATAAATTTAAGCTTTAAAGGAATTGATGGATCCGATTTACTTAAAAAACTTGATGAATATGGAATTTGTGTTTCTACAGGTTCGGCGTGTCATTCCAAATCTCGAGAACCATCATACGTTTTAACAGCAATTGGACTTGATACGGAAACATCTAATAGTTCAATTCGAATAACCTTAGGTCGTTCATCTAATGAAAAAGATTTAGATTTCGTTAAAAAAGTTTTAAAAGATTGTGTAAATGAATTAAGAAAAAAATAACTTAAAATTAAAAAAATAATTTTAAATTCTAATTATATAATTTCAGAAATAGTTTTTTCAAATCCTTTCAAATCTTCATCTACCTTTTTTGCAACACCACTGGCCCAAATAAAAGCCAGCCATGATATTAGTGATCCAATATTTGCAGTTAATGAAGGAACATATGGATCTCCTGTAAAAAATCCTAATGCAAATACAAATGCGATTTCTAGAAACGCTGGAATTGCATATTTATAACCATAATTCAACGTTTTGCCCATTATTAAAAACATTATAAATATACCTAAATGTAAATATAATGAACCATCTCGTCCGAAGTACATGTAAAACCAAATATCTATTACCTCAACTATAACCATTCCAACCCCCGTAGTCAGCAACCACATAAATTCTTTTCGCTCTTGAGATTCTAATAATAGTTTCGAGGTCTCTTTCTTTTTTTCAAGTTTTAATTTACCAGATATAATTAAATATGTCAGGATTATTAGTACGCAACCTATAATTATGTCGAATGTTAAAACAATAATTCTATTTCGGGATATTGGAAACGAAGTGTCTATTAATATCAATGTGCATAGCGACCCTTGTATTAATCCATCCCATATTTCAATCACTCCGCAAGTAACATCTATTATAGAAGTCCCAATTTTTTCATGATCGGGTTCTCTAAAAATAGATACTCTAAAACTCGATTGGGCTCCAGATAAATTCTTTTGGATTGGATCATAAGGCCACAATACCATTCGTTCTGTAACCACCATTGTATAATTCTGCTCTGGAACTCCAATGAATCCTGAAATATCACATAATTTCCATGTATCTCCTTTTTTTACACCAAGCATCATAAAAACATTTTTTACATAGATCCACCAAATACTATATAAATTTTCCTCTAATTTATCATTTAAATAGATAAAACCCTCGGGATTGACGTAAAAACTATTAATGATAGTTTCATTTAAATATACTGTTACATTAGTATGCGTTGAATTAATTACAGTTCCTTTAATCATTAAAATACTGTCTATATTACTGGATTCATTTCTTAATATATACTTTACATAATGATTTGTTTTGAAAAAATAACTTTCTTTAACATTTATATCTATTGGACCACCCTCAATCTCCGTAGCTATAGTATTAACAATTGAACCACTTGCAGCGACGAGTAATACCATTATTATTATAACCAATCTTTTGTTTTTTGATAATGCCATTTTTTTTCTCAACTCTTGTAAATTTAAATTTTGAAAATCATTTATTTATAAATTTCGTTGTTATTATTTTTATATTTTTATATTTTATTTAAATAAATAAAAGAGAATTTTTTTTTTAATTAAAATAATTAAAATATATGCGATTTCAAATAAATAATTCTTTAATTACTGTAGCTATTGGTATAATAGTTCATGAAAATTCAATTCTATTAATAAAAAGAGTTAGAGGCGATTATATCGGTTATTATGCTCTTCCAGGAGGAAAAATAGAGAAAAATGAGCATATGCATTCTGCGTTAGAACGTGAAATTCAAGAAGAAACTGGTTTAGTTTGTAAATTCGATAAATTATTAGGTGTTGCTTCTGAGTTTCTTGTAGAAAATAATCAAATAAAAAGACACTTTTTGCTAAATATTTGTAAAGTTAAATTACCAGAGAAACCTTTGGAAATAAAAGATAAAAAAGATGAAGGAGATATATTATGGATTTCTCTATCTAAAATTAAGGATTATAAAAATAAAATTATTGAAAGTGATTATAAATTTATTGAAATTTTTGCATTAAATGAATTAAAGCATAATGAAAATTTAGCATATTTTTCTTGCGAAATAGAAAAAATTGGTGATAAATTTTTATTAAAAAAATTTGAAAATTATATATAAAAATCTTAATTGATAAGGTAATAAATTGTAAATGATTTAAAAAATTTAATTTTGGTGATTATTTTCATGAATAACAAAATTTTAGAAGGTAAAAATATTATTATTATTGGTGCTTCTACAGGTATTGGAAAGGCACTTAGTTTTGGTCTTGCCGAATTAGGTGCAAAAGTTGGTTTGGTGAGTCGATCTAAAGATAAATTAGAACAAAATGTGAATAAAATTAAAGAAATGGGGTGTTTTGCAACTTTTTACGTAGCAGATACATCAAAATATGATCAAATAAAAGCATCTATCGATTTTTTTGCCAGTGAGTTGAATGAAATTCATGTTTTAATAAATAACGCAGCTATTGCATCACTAGAAACTAATATTCCATCAGTTGAATTAATAGATAAAGTTATTGATATAAATTTGAAAGGCACTCTTTATTCAACTCTTGCAATTTTACCTTACTTCAAAAAAATAAAAATGGGCTCGATCATTAACACATCAAGCGTTGCAGGTTTATTTAATTGGGATGGTGCTTCTCCATTATATGACATAACAAAAGCAGGAATTAATAGATTTACAACTACAAGAAATTCAGATTTCGAAATGAACAAAATTCGTATCAATAGTATATTGCCTGGTTGGGTTATGACTCCAATGATTGAACATATTCCTAACAATGTGTTGAAATCAATGGTTGAAGGAACAGGAGTTCCGATAATGAAACCGGAAGAATTAATTCCATACTATGTTTTTTTTGCTAGTGATTTTTCTAAAAGAGAAACAAAAAAATTAGTGAATGTAGTTTCGTTTATGAGAGCATTTAAATTTATTGAACAATTACCAAAGGATATTCCAAGAAAATTCGAAAATTTAAAAGAATTACTTCAAAAAAATGTTTCTTATGGAACTTTTTCAAACGTTTCTGAAAACAAGAAATTGTTTGATTTTATTTTGAATTATAACGAAATTATTGGTGAAAAAGATAATAAAACTTGAATTCAAGGAAGAATATAATTTAATTCACACATTTGAATGCGGTCAAATTTTTAGATTTGAATCATTTGACCAAGGAAAAATATATTATGGACCTTTGGAAGATAGAATTATAAAAATTACCCAAATTTCACCGAATGTATTACAAATTGAAAGTAATAATGAAAAAGATTTAAAAAATTTAGTCAATCGATTTTTTAGAACTCAAGATGATTATTTTGAAATGATTAAATCTATATCTATAGATAATATAATGCAAGAAATTGTTAGAACTTGTTATGGCCTTCATGTAATTCAACAAGATAAATTTGAATGCTGTATTGCATATCTTCTCTCTCAAAATTCTAATATTGCTCGGATTAAGAAAAATTTATTTGATTTATCTAAATTATACGGAGATGAAATAGAATATGACGGATATAAATTTTATTTATTTCCAAAACGTGAATCTCTATTAAATTTGGATATTAATGATTTTGAAGATTTAGGTTTTGGTTATAGATCTAAATATATTTATGAATTCATTCAAAATTATCCAAAATTTTTAGATGAACCTATTTCCGATTTTGAAGAATTTAATAAAAAATTACTAAAAATAAAAGGAATTGGTCAAAAAGTTGCTGATTGCATTCAGATGTTTGCATTTGGCAATTTAGAGGTTTTTATTATCGATACATGGATGAAAAAATTTATGCTTAAAAATTATTATAAGGAAACCAAAAAAAGGCTTGAAAAAGAATTGAGAGAACTCGGAAAAAAAATGTTTGGAAAATGGGCTGGATATGCTCAAGAATTTATATTTCGATATATTCGTAAATATAATAAATTTATATAAGAGATTTAACAAAATAGATTAATATTCAAATCAAGATAAATATAAATTTTTGAGATTATTCGTTAAAATCTGTTTTAATTTTGAATCATTTATTAAATTCAATTCTCGCTCAGCTTGTTTATAGCATGATGTTTCTATTATATGTTTATAATTTTTTAATTTTTCATTTAAATCTAATAAAATTTGGTTATAATGTGTTAAATGTTTTTGTTCAAATACAATTAATCTAGTCATATGTTCTAATATTTGTTGCATAAAAATAAGCACAGGTTTTAATTCAATTTTTTCTTCAAAAGATGATAATTCATGATATATATCGAAATTTTGATTAATTTTTTTTGTTAAGTTAGATATCTGCTTAAATAAAATTTCTCTTGGGACTATTTCGAAATTATTTGGAAATAAATCAAGCCTTAAATCCTCAATAAAACAATATAAGTAATTTTGAATTATTTTTAATTGTTCAATTTTCATAATAGATTTATCTTGGAAGATGTATTTGTTTTTTTCTTAATAAAATTTTTTCATAAAATAATTCTTTTTCTTTCATTGAAAATAACTCAAGATTCTTTCATAAAAACAAGCTCATTTGAATTTATTTATTTGATACTCTAATGTTAAGGGAATTAAAAGTGAAATGACATAAAAGCATCATAACAATTAATTCTCAAATATATTTAAAAAATTCTTAATAAATCATAGAAATTAAAAAAATTTCAAAAATGAGGTGATTTTATGAAAATTAAAATAAAAGAAGAAACCAAACAGAAAATTAAGAATGGATTAAAATATTTTATTTCAATAATCGGATCGGCTTTAAGCATAATAACTAAAAGTTCTTTTGATGATGCGCAATATAAAAATTATTATTATTTTGACTTTAGCATTAATAATCAAGTAGCTAGTTCAGTATAGTTAATTTTTTTTATTACAAGTTATCATGTTTAATTCCGTTTAGTTTTTCAAGAACTAAGTATAGTCCTTGAGTTCCTGAATTTTCCAAGCCCATAGCCATAGCCGCTATATAAAATTGATAAGCAAGTGAAAGTCCTGGTAGAGATAAATTCATTTTCCTTGCTTCTTCTAACGCGATACTCATATCTTTTACAAAATGTTTAATAAAAAATCCAGGATTGAAATCATTTTTAATCATTCTACGACCCAAATTGTTCAACGACCAAGATGCTGCCGCTCCTTTACCAATAATATCAATCATTTCTTCCAAATTTAGACCCGCTTTATAGGCATATAGAAGAGATTCGACTACTCCGATCATAGTAGTTGCGATATGAATTTGATTTGCCATTTTGCAATGTTGGCCTGCACCGGCGGGCCCCATATATTTTATATTTTCACCCATTAATTGAAATAAGGATAAAACTTTATCGAACGCTTCTTTATCTCCACCTACCATGATGGCTAATTTTGCATTTTTAGCTCCAACATCACCACCGGAAACCGGTGCATCAAGAGCTTGACATCCTAATTCTTTAGCCTTATCATATATTAATTTTGCAAGAGATGGTTTGGAAGTTGTCATATCAACGACAATTGAATTTGTTTTGATACCCTTAAAAATTCCTTGCGAACCAAAATAAACTTCTTCTACATCTTCCGGAAATCCAACAATTGTGAAAATAATATTAGACTTTTCAGCGACCTCTTTTGGGCTATTACACCAAATAGCTCCTTTTGAAATTAAATTATTAGCTTTAATTTTAGTACGATTAAATATAAAAACATTATATCCATTTTTTAAAATATGACCACACATTGAAAAACCCATAACTCCAAGTCCAATCCAGCCTATGTTTATCTGATTCATCGATGTAACTCCTTTTTGTTATAATTTTATTTTAT
>Ga0207433_10013389_pt1 | contig 12077 bp, 15 predicted proteins | sample YelNatPaOPGAMG01_FD_187559 | JGI IMG/M metagenome (GOLD analysis project Ga0207433, IMG submission 187559) | Hot spring thermophilic microbial communities from Obsidian Pool, Yellowstone National Park, USA - OP-RAMG-01 (SPAdes) (version 3) | ecosystem: Environmental > Aquatic > Thermal springs...
TGGCCGAGGGCTACGGAAATAGCCAGCAAAAGCGAAGACTTTCCAGCACCGTTGGGACCGCAGACCACGTTTATGCCGGGTTTAAAGGGCACCCTAGCATACTCGTAGCTCATGAAGTTTTCAAGGATCACTTCGCTGATCAGCATTTGGCTACTTTGCCTCTAACGCCCCTTTTCCTACTGCAGTATAAAATAGAGAATAAAAACTCTTATTAAACAATTAGGGCAATGCAGATAAAATCCACCTTTTATTTTGACAAATTTTTGAATGGTTAAGGCTTGTTGCAGCTAAGCCTTTTCCGCGCTTCCATTTCAAGCGACCACTCTTTCGCCAAATCTTTCGGAAAGTCGTCAAACATTTTCTTCGGTGTTGATGTAGGAAATTTTCCGAGGAGTTTTTGGCAAACGGCACACTTAAGCTTTAAATGAGTTTCTTCAACCGTTAAAAGCGGCATACGACAATAAGGGCAGAAAAGCATTCAATCCTTATATTAGTGGCTTCAACTTGCTTTTCATCTCAACCCTTCCCTATGCTTTCCAAGCCTTTCATCAAGTCCTTTAGGCAAAGCTTAACTCGGTATGTAGCCCATAACCATCATTTAAGTTGGCAAATGATGTAAATGTTCTAAACATCAAGCGTAAGACTTTAGTCCTTAACGCGTTAATATTACGTTTTTGGCGATGGTGGATGGTTGTTGCCGGCAAGGTTTTTAGGCTTTCAGAACCGCTTCCGTTGGATGAGGTTGCTTCTAGGCTTGAAGGCTACCATGTGGAAGAGCCCTACGAGGAGGGCGACTACAAGTTTACGCTTGTAACCGAGGTTGTGGGGCTTCTGCCAAAACCAAGGGAGAACATGCTTAGGGGCGTTTACTCCAATGATTATGTGATTCACGTCTTCCATAGGGGTAAGGTTGCGCCCTTGCCCCGCACCGTTGAAGCCCTCTTCAGTTTTTCAAAGCTGGAAGATGCCACTTTCCTAACAATTGTTGAAAAGAAACGGTTAGCCAATTTCATAGCCAACAAACTCAGCGAAATCCTCTTCGGCCGAGTTGGCGGCATAGTGGAGGCACGTATCCCGCCAGAAACCTTACGCGAGTTCCACTTGAAAAATCCGGAGGATACAAAAATCACGTTTTTTGACAATGTGGACATTCCAAACGTGAACAAGCTTTCGCTTTATGGACCAGACTTGGTGAACACGTCGCTTTTCGAGGATTACTGCAAGCACGGCGACCTCTGGTATATAGTGGCAAGAGCTAGAGAGTACGGCTACGTGGTGGGCATAACCCGTGACGCCTCGGTAACAATATTCAACATAACAGACAAGGAGAAATACCTCGAATATGTAGCCAAGGAGGTTTACCCTTTAATTTTAAAATAACGAATTTTGCCTTGGCATGTGCTTATTTATGGGATGCTGAGAAGTTCTGTTGGCAGTATTTTAAGCTCCTTAAGTCTTGGATCTGTTGTTACAAGGGTTCCATTCAGCATTTTTCCAACAGCCAGTATGTAGGCGTCCACCATGGAGAGTTTGCCCCGATATGTGCATTTTAAACTTCCAACGATACGCGTTAAACGTTCGTCTATCGGCAGAACCGAAATTCTTGAATGTCTGATGGATTGTTGACGGATTTCCGCTACGTCCCGCCCAAATTTCTCACAAGTCATGTAGTATAACTCAGCGATGTTGGTTTCACATGTGAATCCGTCAACTTTTCCAGCCGCAACTTTATCCAACATTTCCTTGACAGGGGTCTTCGGCAAAGTAAAGAAACAGTGGTCCAGTGTCAAAAACAAGTCTATTCTTCCTCAGAAGCCTCTCTCCTTCTTTCCTCTTGTAACTCCCTTATTATCTGATAAATCTCCTCTCTGCGAGCTTTGTCAATCCCGAAGAGCTCTTCCAAGGGGACGACTGGAATGAGGAGTATTCCCTCATCAGTTTCAATGAACTCTACAACTGAACCTTTCTTTAATCCATATTTTTTCCTAATTTCTGCTGGAATGGTCACCGTACCTTTTTCAGTCACAGTATAGCCCATGCTATTCACCATTTTTTAGATAAAGTATCCTATTTAAACTTAATGTAATACTTTTCTTCTTGAAGTATACCGCTAGAAAAGGCAAAGTTTACGTGAAAGAAACGCATTACCTTTTGTTAATCAGAGGAGTTTGAATGTCTGAAAAAGAAACAATAGAAAAGGTGAAGGACAGACAGGGGCTTTTGGCGAAGATTCAGAACATGTTTGGCTTAGGCTACGCCACAAGGGAGGACCTAAGGGAAATCGACAAGAAACTTCGCGACTTTTATTATGCAGACTTTAAAAGCCTACGCCACAAGTGGGAAGAAATCTACTTGGCAGCTTTGAACGCTGGAAAAGCCACAGACGACTTTAAGAAGGTCGTCCAAATAATTGACCGTGTGGGCGAAAAGGTTCACCGTGCTGATTATGGCTATGCTGGCCTAATGGACCGTAAGGGAAGCATCCGCGAAACTGAATTGGCCAAAGTCTTAAACTACGACAGGGCTTTGAACGATGAGATTCAAAGCATTGTTAAGGCTGTTGACGACTTCTACAATGAGACTCAAGCGGGAAATTGGGTGGACGCTGCCGCCAAGGCTAGGAACATTAAATCCTTAATACTTGGTTTTGAGTCTAAATGGGATGAGCGTGAAAAACAGTTTAGGCTTATGGAGGGTTAAGCCAAATGCCAATAATTGAAAGGGTTGCATGGGACAACGCTGGACCAGAGGACATAGCCTACCGTTTTCCAAAACTTACCTTGAAACATGGGAGCCAAGTCATTGTCAAGGAAAACCAGTGGGCAGTCTTCTTCCGGGATGGAAAAGCCTACGACGTTTTTGGACCTGGAAGGCACACCATAACCAGCAGCAACATTCCTCTCTTAACCGGCGCCTTGAAGGCTCTGGGCATTATAGGCGACATATTCGACTGCGAAGTGGTTTTCGTAAGCAACAGCCAGTTCCGAGCAAACTTTGGCGGGAAAGCCTATTCCGCGCCAAGTGGAGACATAAAGTATCAGGCGGAAATAGGGTTTTATGGTTACATGCTTTACAAGGTTGAAGACCCTAAGCTTTTCGTTGTGGAGTTTTTCGGAAACCGTGGTGCAAGCACTTCGCGGGACGTGGAAAACTATATTAGGGGATTCATAAACGAGCGGATAATAAGCGAGTTTGGAAACTACGACATATTCACCGTTGTGAAGAACGCGGACGCTACAACGGACAAGGTGTCCCTGAAAATCAGCGACGAGGCAGCCAGAGTTGGCTTGAAGGTGATAGACTGCGTTTTCGAAGGCATCAACATCCCAGAAGAGGCTAGACGTTTCGCTTCTGGAATAGGCGCCCAAGCAATGATGATGCAATACATGAAAGAAACAGCGGGCGAATTGAAAGGCGGCGAGGGCGGAGGCGCGGCGGCTGCTGGAGTAGGCGCGGGTGTGGGTTTAACAATGCCTTTCTTGATGGCTCAGCAGATGCAGCAAGCCCAAGCAGCTCAAGCCCAACAACTGATTGTGTGTCCAAACTGTGGAGCCAAAAACCCCGTTGGAATGAAATTCTGCGGCCAGTGCGGCTCAAGCTTGGCTCCGCCAGTGAAGGTTAAGTGTCCAAAATGTGGAGCTGAAAACCCCGCCGGAATGAAGTTCTGCGGCAACTGCGGTTCACCGCTAACCCAAACCAGCACAGAGGTCACATGTCCCAACTGTGGAACAAAGAATCCGCCTGGAACAAAATTCTGCGGAAACTGCGGAACAAAACTGGGCTAAACCGCCTACTTCCCCTTTTTCCTTTCCTTAATGTTTTTTCTTAGTCGAGAGCCGCATTTCCAACAAAAGTTGAGGTTTTGGGGCATAGGGAAACCGCATTTCGGACAATTAAGCGGAGGCGGTGGGTATAAGGCTTCACCGCACCACCCGCAGAACTTATTTTCAATAGGGTTTTTATTGCCACATTTTAGACAGACAACAACTTGCTTCACAAGTTTTTCAGAAGGCCTAAACGCTTGAAACATATACTGTGCCATGGTTAAGCCTAAAGCCAACCCTAAACCAGCCGAGAAGGCTTCGCCCACAATAGATTTAGCCAACCCGCCGCGCCACATGTAAGTTTTCGATTTTTTAAAGAAAAACTTTGCCTTTTTCTCTTGTAGCGTTTGGCCTTATGCGGTAAAGTTTAAGGCTTGTTACGGCCAATGTTTTGAAAGGGTTATTATGGGCGGCAGCCTTAAGGGTTTATGGCTAATCGTTTTAAGCGGTTATCCAGGCGCTGGCAAAACCCTGCTCGCCAAGAGACTTGTTACTGATCATCTTCATCTGGCTAGGATAGGCGTTGACGAATTGAGGGAAATGTTTTTTCATGAGGTTTATCCATGCCGAGACGAATTTCTTGTCTATTCTATGATTGCTGAGATGCGGGATGCGCTGCTTAAAAAGGGCTACAGCGTTGTTATTGACTCAACAGCCCCAGATAATGTTACCCGCGAGTTTCTCTTAACATCGAAGGTTACACGCGTCAACAGCCTACTTGTGGTTTTTAATGTTGAAAAAGAAGTTTTGGTTGAAAGGAGCGTTGAACGTTTTGGCACCACCCGCCCCATAGAGGCATATGACAAACGATGGGAAAACCCAAAGGGCGGAATAGCCATATTCAAGTTTAAAAGCAACAACCCACAAGAATTTGAAGCCTATTACGCCAGCCTAAAGGAGCTTTTGGAAAGCGAAACCCATCCCTTTAAACCAGAATTCCAGCAGAGAATCCTAACACTTAAGGAAATAAGAGAAGCTCTCAAAATCTTTCTCGCGAAACGCCCTAAGACAAGACAGTCCTAGCCTGCAAAATCTACTATTTGAGGTCAACTATCCCTAAAATTCTCATCTAACTACACGCTAAACGCTAAATTTTCTTAATACCTATAGAAAAGTTTTATTCAAAGCCCACTGGGTTTGGATATTATAATTTTATAGCCATTTACTCATTTTTATGAAGTCGACGCCCCACCACTCTTTATGGAGGTATGCTTCGGGCACGAATCCAAGTTTTAGGTAGAGTTTTAATGCTGGTATTAAAACTGGAAGCGTGTTTAGGGTTATTTTGTGGCACTTTTGTTTTTTGCAGTATTCCACAACATGCCTAAGGATGGCTTCGCCAACACCTCTGCCTTGGCATGAAGGTTTGACGCATATCCATCCAAGTAGGGCAAGACCGCCCTCCTTTTCATATCCTCGCAATATTCTACCCGTGGCGACACCTATGATTTCGCCGTTTTCCTCAGCCACAAATAGTAGTTCATTTTCCTCTTGCAACCTCTTCATGTAGTTTTCTTGGGTATGAAACGACTTATCGAACTCTAACGCTTTTCGTGGATAATAATCCTTTGCAAATCGGCTCCAATAATCTTCCATAGCCTCAATTGAGACTTTAGACGCTGCGGCTGCATCCTCAACCCTCATTTGACGAACTATAACCATAACAACCACCAAACGAGCAATGCAGCCTTGGAAGTTTATAACAATTTTGAGATGCTCAACCTCGTTAGGTTTGGGCTAAGTTTTTATGCTAAAATTAGCCCATTTATTTGCGTGTAGGAGGCTAAACTTTTGGAAGCCTATATCCTTATTAATGCTGAGCCTGGAATGATTTGGGATGTTGCTGAGGCTGCCCTCAAAATTGATGGAGTCAAGATGGCACATGCAGTTACCGGACAGTTTGACGCCGTTGTTTATGTTGAATTCGCGAAGGTTGAGGAGCTTGGCAAAATCATCGAGAAGATTCAGCATATCAAGGGTGTACGCCGCACACAAACTTTGATTGCTGTTCCTCCTCCCATCAGAAAATAGCCCCTTTACCAAACAATCAAATAAATCCAATCCAGCTGCCAACAACTTCGCCGAAGTATGCGAGAAACGTGAAAACCATAAACCTAGGCGCAAAGCTAAGGACTAAGAATTTTCGGATGTTTGCCTTTAAAAGCCCACATATTAACGCTAGGAACTCCACTGGCAGAATTGGGATAGCTCCGAAAAAGACGTAAAGAATCCTGCCCCACCTATTCCATAAAAGCGTGGTCGCTTCAAGTTCTTCCGCTTTCATCTTCTTTAGGATGTATGGTCTTCCAAGGCGGTAAGCAAGAAAGTAGTTGGCCGTCATCCCTATTGTGAATCCCACAGCGGCTGTTATGGCAAGCAAGATTGGATTAAGTCCAAAGGATGCTGCGGCTACCACGAGGGCTGGGCTTCCAAGAGGCACTATTGTTCCAGCGATTATTGTTGCGAAGAAAATTCCCACTAAACCATAATCCCTCACAAGGTTTTTTGCATCCAAAAAAGCTTGCATGTTGCCCACATCTAAAACTTTAAAGGCTAAGATTGCCGTTAATCCTATGGCAAGTAGGATTAACCCATAAACTAGGGATGATTTAACCCATGGGATTTTTAATACGTTTACTTCTTCTCGGCTGGTTTTGCATTCTCCTTTCAATAGTCTATTCCCTTTCTGGCTTGGCATCCCTTTCTATATGGATGTTTAATCTCTTTCATTTCAGTAACTAAGTCGGCGACCTCTATGATTTCGTTTGGCGCGTAGCGTCCAGTTAATACGAGTTCAACGTGTTTCGGCTTGTCTTTAATGAGTTTTAAAACTTTTTCGAGGCTTATGAGTTTGAGGTTTAAAGCCACGTTTATTTCGTCTAATATCACCATGTCGTATTCGCCGCTTTCCACTACCTTCTTTGCAAGGTTAAAAGCTTCTTCAGCAAGTGCCACATCCTTTTCGTCTGGCGGTTGTTGCGTTACAAACCTGCCTCTTCCAAAAGCTTTCAAAGTGAGGTTTGGCAACTTGTCAACTATGTATAGTTCGCCATAGTCGAAGCCTCCTTTGACGAATTGGACTATGTAGACTTTTAGGCCCCTTCCTATGGCCCTTAAAGCCAGCCCAAAGGCGGCTGAGGTTTTGCCTTTTCCGTCTCCGGTGTATACTTGCACAAGTCCCTTTTCAAGTTTTGGCATATTTTACTCCAACTCTTGGTTTAGGAGTTTTTCAGCCGCTGTTGCTGGGTCTATTTCTCTATTAACGATTTGCTGAAGAACTTTTTCAAACCTTCTTTCCCTTTTCAGCTTCTCTATTATTGAGCTTGTAACTTTGTCCCTTATGGCCTCTATTAACTCAGCCTCAGCCTTTTCCCAGCTTTTTTTGTGCAACAACTCCTTTTGTAAAAACTGCCTGTGCTCTTCTATTTTCTCTAACAGTTGTGGAACGCCTTCACCGGTGAGAGCAACAGTTTTCACAATCGGCGGGTTCCAAGCTTTCTCCCTCTCGTCTAGTTGAAGCATTGCTTGTATGTCCATAACGGCCTTGTCTGAGTTTTCCCTATCCGCCTTGTTAACAACAAATATGTCAGCTATCTCCATCAACCCAGCCTTAATGGCTTGTATCTCATCGCCCAGTCCAGGCGCGTGCATAACAATAATTGTTTGGGCGACTTTGACTATTTCTACTTCTGACTGGCCAGCGCCGACGGTTTCAACTATTATTACATCTTTTCCAGCAGCGTCAAGGATTTTCACAGCGTCTTTTGTAGCTTTGGCTATGCCTCCTGGGTTGTTGCGGGTTGCCATACTTCGAATGAAAACGCCTTCATCGGTGCTTAACTCTTGCATTCGAATTCTATCTCCCAAGAAGGCTCCGCCAGTGAAGGGACTTGTTGGGTCTACAGCTACTACGCCTACAGTTTTGCCCCTTCGCCTATATTCCTTAATCATTTTCTCGATAAGGGTGCTTTTTCCAGCGCCACCTGGTCCAGTTAAGCCTATTACATGGGCTTTCCCAGTGTGGGGGTAGATTAAGGCTATAAGCCTTTGCGCCTCTTCTTGATTGTTTTCCACTATGGTTATAGCTTTGGCTATGCTTCTTTTTTCTCCAGCGAGCACGCCTTTTACTAGCTCTTCAACCCTTGACAAAGTTTTTACTCTTCTCTAAGCCCTTTTCGGCGCGTTTTCAAACACATATTTTATGATTTTCTCTGTGGGGGTTCCTGGTCCAAAAACCTCTTTTATCCCAATTTTCTTAAGCTCTGGAATGTCTTCCTCTGGGATTATGCCCCCTGCGAACACTAGGACGTCTGTTAGGCCCTTCTCTTTGAGCAGCTCCATTATCCTTGGGAAAAGGGCCATGTGGGCGCCTGAAAGGATACTTAAGCCTATCACGTCCACGTCCTCTTGTAAGGCGGTTTCAACAATTTGTTCTGGGGTTTGCCTCAACCCCGTGTAGATCACCTCCATCCCCGCGTCTCTTAACGCTCTAGCCACAACTTTTGCTCCTCTATCGTGGCTGTCCAGTCCAGGTTTAGCTATTAAAACCCTAATTTTTCTTCCACTCTGCATTTGCATCTTCCCCCCATTAAATTATGATTAGCTCTTTATATTCTCCGTAAACCTTTCGCAGAATATCCATAATTTCGCCTAAAGTGGCGTAGGCTTTAACAGCTTCAATTATTGTTGGCATGAGATTTTCATCCCTTTCAGCTGCGTAATGGAGTTTTTCCAACACTTCTTTCACTTTTCTGTTGTCGCGTTCCCTCTTTAACTTTTGCAGTCTCTCTACCTGCTTCTTTTCCACGCTTGGGTCTACCCTTAGAAGTTTTACCGGGCATTCTTCGCCTTCGATAGCGTATTCGTTTACGCCGACCAATATGCGCTTTTTCTCCTCTATCTCCTTCTGGTATCTATAGGCGCTTTCAGCTATTTCTTTCTGGAAGAAGCCCTTCTCTATGGCTGGAATCACTCCTCCCATGTCGTCTATTTTTTGAATGTATTCCATGGCTTTCTCCTCCATCTCGTTTGTTAAAGCCTCCACGTAATAGGAGCCTGCCAATGGGTCGACGGTGTTTGCCACCCCGCTTTCGTAGGCTATTATCTGCTGGGTTCTAAGCGCCACCCGCACAGACTCTTCTGTTGGAAGACATAAGGCCTCGTCAAAGGAGTTTGTGTGTAGCGATTGGGTTCCGCCGAGCACAGCGGCCAAAGCCTGAATTGTTGTTCGGACAATGTTGTTTAGTGGCTGCTGGGCCGTTAATGTGCATCCGGATGTTTGAACGTGCATTCGCATCCACATAGACCTCGGATTTTTGGCGTGAAAACGCTCCTTCATTATCCTAGCCCATAGGCGTCTAGCTGCGCGGAATTTGGCTATTTCCTCGAAGAAGTCGTTGTGGGATGCAAAGAAAAATGACAAGCGTGGAGCAAACTCGTCCACCTTTAAGCCCCGTTTCAGGGTTTCCTCCACATAAGCTATTCCATCATATAAGGTGAAAGCCAACTCTTGAACTGCCGTGGCTCCCGCCTCTCGAATGTGGTAGCCGCTAATGCTTATAGGGTTCCATTTTGGCAAATGCCTAGCACAATATTCTATGACGTCCACTGAAAGCTTGAGAGAGGGCTTAGGCGGGAAAATGCAGAGTTTCTGGGCGAAAAACTCCTTCAAATTGTCGTTCTGTGTCGTGCCGCCAAGCTTTTCTCTTGGAACACCTTGCTTATCGCCTACAGCAATATACATGGCAAGCAGAACCGATGCCGGACCGTTTATCGTCATGGACGTTGTAACCTTGTCTAATGGTATGCCGTTGAAAAGGACCTCCATGTCCTGCAAGGATGAAATGGCTACGCCGCATACGCCAACCTCGCCCCTTGCCATGGGGTGGTCGGAATCATAGCCCATTATCGTTGGGTAGTCAAAGGCCGTGCTTAACCCAGTTTCGCCCTCGCTCAGTAAATACTTGAACCGTTTGTTAGTGTCTTCCGCGGTGCCATAACCGGCGAACATGCGCATGGTCCACAGGCGGCCGCGGTACATGGTTGCATGCAAACCCCGCGTGAATGGGTATTCTCCTGGAAAACCCAAATCCCTCATGTAATCCAGGTTTTTGACGTCTTCTGGAGTGTATAAGCCCTTGATTGTGAAGCCGGAGTGGTTTCGGAACTCTTTTTGGCGTTCTGGGCACTGTTTAATCCAGTTTGGAAGCGTTGACTTTTCCCAGCGTTCTCTTTCCTTGGCTATCTCCTCAATTTTCTGCTTATCAAACATGCCGTGTTAACCCCAAAGGCTGGTTTTGACTTAAATATTTATGTCAAGCCTAAAAAGTTATTTCTCAATAACTCACAGAAACAATCCTTTAAAGGTGAAGTTTAAATGGCTATTAAGAGCTTGGGTTTTTCAACAAAGGCTGTCCGTGGCGGAGAAAAACTCGACAGCGTTGGAGCCGTTGCCACGCCGATTTACGAAACTTCTGTTTTCGCCTTCACGAGCACAAAAGGGTTAATTGATGTTATAAGCGAAAGGGCTGAAGGCTACCTATACACAAGATATGACAACCCTACCGTGCGGGCTGTTGAAAAGAAAATGGCAATTTTAGAAGGGTCGGAAGATGCCGCAGCCTTTTCTTCTGGAATGGCGGCGATTACAACAACCGTTTTAACCATGGTTTCTAAAGGCGACCATGTTGTGGCTTCAATGGACCTTTATGGTGGAACCTTAACCTTCTTCCAAGAAGTTTTGCCAAAATTCGGCGTAAAGGTAAGCCTTGTCGATGCCACCAGCCTAAAAGAGGTGAAGGAAGCCATACAAAAGAACACGCGGTTAATCTATGCGGAGACGCCGACAAATCCAACCTTAAAGATTGTAGATTTACGTGGATTAGCCTCCATAGCTAAGAAGCATGGATTGCTGACGGTTGTTGACAGCACGTTAGCCACACCCTACAATTTACAGCCCATAAAGTTCGGCATTGATATAGCTGTCCACAGCGCTACCAAATACTTGGGCGGCCACAACGACGTAACCGCTGGAGTAGTCTGCGGTTCAAAAGAGTTCATCCAGAAACTTAAGCGAACCCGCAAAATTTTCGGTGGAACCCTTGACCCAATCGCCGCTTGGCTTCTACTGCGAGGCCTAAAAACGCTTCCTTTAAGAATGGAGAGGCACAATCAAAACGGCATGCAAGTAGCCAAATTCTTGGAGAAACATCCAAAAGTTGCCAAAGTTTATTATCCGGGACTGCCAAGTCACCCGCAATACTCGCTTGCCAAAAGGCAAATGCGAGGCTTCGGCGGGGTTGTAAGCTTCGAGATTAAGGGCGATTTTGAAAAAACGGTGCAGTTTGTTGAAAACCTTAAATTTTGCCTTTTAGCTGCCAGCCTTGGCGGAACAGAAACCCTTGTAACACAGCCATCCACATCATCCCACTACTTCATTAGTCAGGAACAACGCCAAAAACTGGGCATAACAGACCAGCTCGTACGATTGGCCCTAGGAATAGAAGACGCAGAAGACATAATCGCAGATCTAAAACAAGCCCTCGACAAAATTTAGATTCTGATTCGAAAATTATTTATGTTGGTGTTTTGAATTTTGTTGTTAGGTCTCAACATTCTATCGTTAGATACTTGCTCATCTATCGATGGAATTATGAGACTTGAAATGGTTTAGGATGCCAATACAATGTCTAAGCGAAAGAACAGCTTATGGAAAAACTTGGCAGCCGAAGCTTTTCTGTTTTTATTCTTGTCAATTATTACGGTTGTCTTAATCGAGATTCATCCAATTCAAGCTTCCAGCACCATCTATATTCGAGCTGATGGGTCTATTGATCCGCCGACAGCCAATATTACTCGAGACGAGTTTAATGTTACCTATACTTTTTCCGGCAATAATTACGAAACTGTCGTTATACAGCGGGACAATATTATCCTTGACGGTGCAGGTTTTACGCTCCAAGTGACGAGCGGGGATGGAATATTTTTGGATCATCAAAGCAACGTGACTATAAAGAATTTGAACATAGATGCTGGGGTATCCTCTTATGGCATACACCTATACTATTCATCAAACATTACCATATTCGACTGCAACATCTACCTTTCAGGCACAGGTATAAGCGTTGACCACTCTTCATATAACGAGATATATAGGAATAGAATAGAGCGAAACCGAGGCGGCGGCATATATGTAACAGGTTTGAATTATGCTCATAATAATTTGATATATAATAACACGATAGCGTCCAACGA